>Ga0209172_10003102_pt1 | contig 26621 bp, 17 predicted proteins | sample LarsenN4metaG_FD_184113 | JGI IMG/M metagenome (GOLD analysis project Ga0209172, IMG submission 184113) | Hot spring sediment bacterial and archeal communities from British Columbia, Canada, to study Microbial Dark Matter (Phase II) - Larsen... ... | reverse complement strand
GTCGTGAAAAAACCTGTATCAAAATTTCGTTCTAAAAAACCGCAACACAGAGGGACTGGACAACGAGTAGAAGCTCCGAAATTTCATATCACTAATCAGCTTTCTAGCCTTAACTGAACCGTATTGAGATATATTGTTTCGGACAAAAAGAAAAGGCAAAAGAATTAATTCTTTTGCCTTTGAAATTTATTTGTTTACTCGCCTTATTTAATAATCATCATCTTCGTCGTCTTCATCACTTTCTTCATAGTCGTCGCCTTGGTCGTCTTCTATGAGATCATGAATTTCATCTGCGATTAACTCATCATCGTCTAGGATTGATCGCCGATTAGTAAATCCAGTGTCCAAACTAGGTGCATCTAAATTGTAGGCGCGAGCTGTGCGGTCATCTAGTACCATATCCAGTGGATCGTCTGTTTCATCTAAAACACTGGTGGTATCTATAGTTGCGTAATCATCGATCATCCCGGGTTCATCGTAGGTGTTGTAACCTGTTCCCGCCGGAATCAAGCGTCCGATAATTACGTTTTCCTTCAAGCCACGCAACCAATCAGATTTACCTTCAATAGCCGCTTCTGTAAGTACCCGTGTAGTTTCTTGGAAGGATGCCGCAGAAATAAAGCTATCGGTATTCAAGGATGCTTTCGTGATCCCTAATAATACTGGGGTGTATTGCGCTCTAGCACCACCAGTAATGGCCATGGCTTCATTCACCTGCTCAACTTGACGCAGTTCCACCAACTCTCCAGGGAGCATGGTAGTATCACCACCATCATCAATACGGACTTTGTTAGTCATCTGGCGAACGATAACTTCAATGTGCTTGTCTGCGATATCAATCCCTTGGGATTGGTATACCATCTGCACTTCGTTCACCAAGAAGGTCTGTACCTTTTGTAAAGCGTGACTAGCGCAAGCATAAACTCCTTCTTCTGAACCCAGACTGAAAAATACTTCTAGAATTTCGTGGGGATTAGACGGGCCATCACACAAAGGTTGTCCTACTAAAACAGGAGAACCATCTGGGATAGCTAAATTCTGTCCTGGGCCAAGAGGATAATCGGTAACTACACCATTGGATTCTACAACTTTGACAGCGATCGCTTCATCACCATCACCGTAGACCACTTTCACTTCTCCACCCCGTTTGGCTAAAATACATGCCTCTTTGGGTTTCCGGGCTTCTAGCAATTCCTCAATCCGGGGCAAACCCTGAATGATGTCCCCAGTTTTTGCCCGCTCAAATACCAACAGCACTAAGTTATCGCCCCGTTGCACCAAATCACCATCTTCTACTTGCAAGACTGCACCAGGGCTGACTCGGTAGGGACGACCAACGCGGATAGTAATTGAGTAGTTTTGTGTGCTAAGTGCTGTAGATGCTGCTGATGTATCTTGATTAGCAGCACTCTTCACTGACACAACTTGTCCAGATTCCTCAGCGAAAACACCAGGGGCAATTTCTGCACCAGCAACAATTAAGCTACCCGTTTTTACTTTGGGTTGGACACTGCTATTGAATGTCACCATGTCGCTGTGGCGCAGCACCAAACAACGGCGTACCGCTTCAGTACCTTTTTGTACACCTCGTACAATCCCGCCTTCTTTAGACAAGATTTGGGTACGCGCTACTACCGCACCAGGAGCAATCATGTCCCCATCTTTTACTTCCAGACTCGTTTGGGTACTACCTTGGGTCGCATCAGCAGCAATATCACGCCGAATTACCAAGGACTCCAAAATTACCAGTTGTAGGCGTTGAATCTCTGAATTTTCCGCATCAGGGAGTAATTCAATATCCGCGGCTAAGGGAGAGGCATTATGTTCTTGTTCGCCTTCCTGATCGATTTCCAAGACTAACTGTGTGCGTAGCAATTCCACGCCTTCTACAGACTTGACTCGTTCAGAATCTTTATAAGGCAAACGTTGTACTGCCCGCAACTGAATCGAACGTCCTGTTTGTTGGCTAACAGAGGTAGTAGAGGGTACATCAGGTTGATTGGGAATCGCAAACTCCACAACAGGACGGCTTAACAATGCTGGGCCTTCTGGTGACTCTACATACTGGATGTAACGCAGTTCTGGGAAGACTCGTCCCAATAGTTCCTCTCCGGCGGGGAGGAATGTGTCATCACGCCCCATCACTGCTTCTGGATCATCTGCCATCAGCAGTTCCCCAGGCTTAACTACTACTTCCCGCAGAATGTCGTTCTTCTGGGTAACTTCCACAACACCGTTGTTTTGACAGAAGATGTCTTTCACAACTTCAGTTCCAGCTTCTACATACTGGCCATCTTCTACCAACAGCAAGGAGATGTCTTTGTTGACTTCATGGGTTTCTTCAGGAATCCACAACAGTGTACCGCCTTGTACCACTTCATAGCCCAGTTTGGCTTTGCCTTTCTTCTGAACCTCAACGCCAGCGAACTTCAGCAGGCCTCCTGTGACGGTGCGATAGCGGTCATCAATCAACTCAGCTACCACTTGACCATTCTGCACTTTTGTACCTGGTGTTGCCCGCAGGTTAAATACTTGGTTATTACCTGTGGTAACGAGGTAGTTGTTGCGTCCTTGGGAACTTTGGACAGTGACTGTAGCTTGGTCTAAAACTACCGAAGCAGTGATGATTTCAATTTCTCTGGTACTCTTACCTGGAGTAGCTTCTGGTAAACGGACTACACCACCATGTATAGTAGTCAATTTGGTTTCTGCCAACACGCCGCTAGTTTCTACTGCGTCGCCGTTTTTGACTACTAATTCTGCACCTGGGGGTAAGTTGTAGACTTCCCCAGACAAAATCCAAATCAGACCACCCCTTGCGGCTGTGGTGGTGGTGTTGCCTTGACGATCTGTTTTTTGTTCCGGGACAACTTCGGCAAACTTGACTTCACCAGCTAAGTCAGAAGCCACATCTTTTACAGCTTTTTCTGTGTTAGTCCGAGTAGTCCGTCCACCGAGAGCAACCTCTGCCAGCAATTGACCCTGTTTTACCTGCTGTCCATCAGTTATGTATAATGTTGAACCTTGAGTAACGGCAATTTCCATTGGTGCTGGAGTTTCTGAACCTTCTTTGTGTGGTTCAAGAATGAAAGCACCGTTGCTTTCCACATACAAAGCATCTTCCCCATGACGAGTCCGATAGGCTCTTGTCCGCAGTTTCCGGGGCAGTTTAACAGTACCATCAATTTTGGAACGTACTTGTTGCGCTACTTCCCCTGTGAACACGCCTCCTGTGTGGAATGTCCGCATGGTTAACTGTGTTCCCGGCTCACCAATACTTTGGGCAGCGATAATCCCAACTGCTTCACCCAAATCTACCATTTTGGCATGAGCCAAACTCCAGCCGTAGCAGTGTTGGCACACAGAACGGGCAGCTTCACAAGTCAGAGGCGATCGCACCAAGACTTCTGTCACCCCTGCCTTTTCGATTTCTTTGGCTAAGTCATCAGAAACCGGGGTATTGCGCGGTGCAATTACTTCTTTGGTGGTTGGATGGATAACATCTTCTCCCACTACTCGTCCGAGCAAGCGTGTAGACAGCTTGATCAAGGTTTTACTACCTTCAGTCATCGCCCGCAGAGGAATACCTCTAGTAGTACCACAATCAATTTCCCGAATGATCACATCCTGGGATACGTCAACTAGACGGCGGGTGAGATAACCAGAGTCGGCGGTGCGTAACGCGGTGTCTACCAGACCTTTTCTCGCACCGTAAGAAGAAATAATATATTCTGTTACGGTTAAGCCTTCGCGGAAGTTGGTTTTAATTGGTAAGTCAATAATTTCCCCTTGGGGATCTGCCATCAGTCCGCGCATCCCTACTAACTGACGCACCTGGGAGATATTACCCCGCGCCCCAGAGAACGCCATCATATATACAGAATTGAGGGGATTAGTCTTTTTAAAGTGGACTACTACTTCATCTTTGAGGGCTTCACTAGTACCGTTCCAGGTGTCAATTACCTTCTGGAAGCGTTCTACTTCTGTAATTTCTCCCCGTTGATAACGAGCTTCGGTAGCACGAATTTCTTCCTCAGCCGCTTCCAATAGACTCCGCTTACTAGGAGGAACCATTAAGTCATCAACACTGATAGAAACCCCAGCTCTGGTAGCATAGCGAAAACCTAAATCTTTCAACTTATCCGCCATTACCGCAGTTCGCGCCGTCCCGTAATGGGTAAACGCCCAAGAGATCAGATTTCTCAGTTGACCTTTGTCAACGACGCGATTGCGAAAAATCATTTTTTCGTTAGTCATTAGTCAATAGTCCTTAGTCATTGGGGATTGGGGATTGGGTATTGGGTAGTGGGGAGCCAGTCACGTGCGGAGGTTTCCTCCGTTGAGTGAACTGGCGTTACTGGGCATCATTTCCCAGTCCCCAGTCCCCAGTCTCCAGTCCCTAACTTGCAAGTGCTTCTTGAATCGCTTTATTGTAAATAACGCGACCAGGAGTTGTACGTATATACTGAGAAATTAGATTGCCCTGGGCATCTTCTCGAATGCGGCGGAACTTATACATTACAGTTCGGCTACCATCTTCGTTATTGATCACTTCCAGTGGTTCTGTATCTGGTTGATCAGTTTCCATTTCACCATCAAACCGCACGTATATATAGGCGTGCAAGTCAATTTGTTCTTGCTGGAAGGCCATAATTACATCATCCAGCGAACCAAAGTATCTACCTGCCCCCTTAGTGGCATGAGGATTTTCCGCCGTTAGGTAATATGCCCCCAAAACCATGTCTTGGCTAGGTGTAATAATTGGCCTACCCGTAGCTGGTGACAAAATGTTGTTAGAAGCCAACATCAACAGTCGCGCCTCAGCTTGGCTTTCCAAGGATAGAGGTACGTGTACAGCCATTTGGTCGCCGTCAAAGTCAGCGTTAAAGGCTGGACAAACCAACGGGTGTAATTGAATCGCTCTCCCTTCTACCAAAATCGGCTCAAAGGCCTGAATCCCCAAGCGGTGAAGTGTTGGCGCACGGTTGAGCATGACGGGGTGTCCTTCAATCACCTCTTCCAAAACATCCCAAACACTGGGGTCAGAACGAGAGATTAATTTTTTCGCAGCTTTGATGTTATTCACCATACCGCTACGAATTAGGCGATTAATCACAAAGGGTTGGAATAGCTCAATGGCCATTTCCCTAGGTAAACCGCACTGGTGAATTTTCAGTTTTGGCCCGACCACAATTACAGAACGTCCAGAGTAGTCAACCCGTTTACCCAACAAGTTTTGCCGGAAACGTCCTTGTTTACCTTCAATAATGTCAGATAAAGATTTCAGAGGTCGGTTATTTGCCCCTACGACGGTACGCCCTCGACGACCATTGTCAATTAAAGCGTCTACTGCTTCTTGCAACATCCGCTTTTCGTTCCGCACAATAATTTCTGGTGCGAGAATTTCTTGCAGTCGTGCTAGACGATTATTTCGGTTGATAACACGGCGATATAAATCATTCAAATCACTGGTCGCAAACCGGCCGCCATCCAGCTGCACCATTGGGCGTAAATCTGGGGGAATTACAGGAATGACAGTCATTACCATCCACTCCGGCTTTGAACCAGTAGCGATGAAGTTATCTATCACCCGTAGACGTTTAATTAGTTTTGCTCGCTTTTGTCCTTTGGCATTACCAATTTCTTCACGCAGATTTTCGGCTTCTTGCTCTAAATTAATATCAGCCAGTAAGCGTAGTAATGCTTCTGCGCCAATGCCTACCTCTACACCTTGTAACTGAGAATCTTCGCTATAAATTTGATCTTCAATTTCTAACCACTGGTCTTCACTCAGTAGTTGTTTATAGCTTAAAGTCTCCGCATTGCCGGGACTCAGGACAACATAAGAGTTGAAATAGACAATTTGCTCTACATCCCGCAAGGGCATATCTAGCAAGATGGAGATATAACTGGGAATCCCTTTGAGATACCAAACGTGCGCTACTGGGGCTGCCAGTTTGATGTATCCCATGCGATGGCGACGCACCCGTGACTCGGTAACTTCTACACCACAACGCTCACAGACAATTCCTCTGTGACGGACTCTCTTATACTTACCACAGTGACATTCCCAATCTTTTGCAGGGCCAAAGATGCGCTCACAAAATAAGCCATCCATCTCTGGTTTGAGGGTGCGGTAATTAATTGTTTCTGGTTTGGTGACTTCACCGACTACCTGACCATTGGGTAATGTTCTTTCACCCCACTGGCGAATCCGTTCTGGTGATGCCAAGCCGATTTTTACGTAGTCAAACTGATTAGTTTGGGCAGGTCTCATACTTAAGTGCTGAGTTTTGAGTTATGAGTGTATTTAATTTTGTCTATTGGGCATTGGGGAGGGAGTGCGTTGGGGGGGCAATGCCCGACTTGTAGCAAGTGTCGTCGGGTTTCCCGACTTGTAGCAACTGCTGTCATTGAGCAATTCAATTTTGAATTTAGGATGTGAAATTTTGGATTGGCTTTCAATCTAAAATCTCACATCCAAAATCTAAAATTCCCAGCCCCTACGCCCTACTCCCTAAGATTTATTCATCATCATCCAGCGATTCGCGGGAAAGCGATTCGTAGGTGGGTCGGGGTGGGGTTCTTCTGGCTGCTTGGTCTGCCATTAAATCCACTTCCACATCCAATGAACTACCGTCGGCTTGGGTTTCTACTTTATGTACAGCAATATCTAAGCCTAAGGATTGCAGTTCTCGCATCAACACCTTAAAAGATTCTGGTGTGCCAGGTCTGGGAATAGCTTTACCTTTAACGATCGCATTTAAGGCTTCGTTCCGCCCCTGCATATCGTCAGATTTTACTGTTAGCAACTCTTGTAAGGTGTAAGCTGCGCCGAAAGCTTCCAATGCCCACACTTCCATTTCCCCAAATCGCTGACCACCTTGTTGTGCTTTACCACCCAAGGGTTGCTGCGTTACCAAGGAGTACGGGCCTGTAGAGCGAGCGTGAATCTTGTCGTCTACAAGGTGTACCAGTTTCAGCATATAAGCTACACCTACAGTCACAGGACGATCAAAGGGTTCTCCTGTCCGACCATCAAACACCATGATTTTGCCTGGGTCATCTGGGTTATAAACCCAATTTCTGCCTGTTTCATCCCGTGTTTCTTGCAATTTACCATGCACGATGCGGCGAGATGATTCTTCCCCATACATTTCATCAAAGGGGGTGATTTTAAACCTGACTCCCATGTTGTGTCCTGCCCAACCTAACAGACACTCAAATACTTGTCCGACGTTCATCCGGCTGGGTACACCAAGGGGATTAAGCACAATGTCTACAGGCGAGCCATCAGGGAGATAGGGCATATCTTCTATCGGTAATATCCGGGAAATAATCCCTTTATTGCCATGACGACCTGCCATTTTGTCGCCTACCTGAATTTTTCGTTTCTGAGCAACATACACCCGGACGACCATGTTAGCCCCTGGTGGTAGTTCATCCCCCTGTTCACGGGTAAATAAACGCACGTCAACTACCCGTCCTTTTTCACCGTTGGGGACGCGCAGGGAATTATCTCTTACATCCCGTGCTTTTTCACCGAAAATTGCCCGTAACAGTTTTTCTTCTGGTGGTTGGTCAGATTCACCTTTGGGTGTGACTTTACCTACTAAGATGTCGCCAGCTTCTACCCATGCCCCAATGCGGATGATTCCCTGTTCATCTAACTGACGTAGGGCATCTTCCCCAACGTTGGGAATTTCTCTGGTAATTTCTTCTGGGCCGAGTTTGGTTTGGCGGGCCTCAATCTCATATTTTTCAATGTGAATTGAGGTGTAGATGTCGTCTTGTACCAGTCGCTCCGAAATCAAAATCGCGTCTTCGTAGTTATAGCCTTCCCAGGGCATATAAGCGACGACAATATTTTGTCCCAGTGCCAACTCGCCACCTTCTGTGGAAGAGCCGTCAGCTAATACTTGACCTGCTACTACACGTTCACCCATCCGCACTAAAGGTTTTTGGTTGAGACAGGTATCCTGGTTAGAACGCTGGTATTTGGAAAGGCGGTACTTAATTTCTGGGGAATTGGGTTTGGGACGAACACGAATTTCTGTCGCATCTACATAGGTGACATCCCCATCTGTCCGGGAAATAATCACCATCCCGGAGTCTCTTGCACCTTGGGCTTCTAAGCCTGTTCCCACCAAGGGACGCTCTGGTTTCAAGAGGGGTACGGCTTGGCGTTGCATGTTAGAACCCATGAGAGCGCGGTTTGCGTCGTCATGTTCTAAGAAGGGAATCATGCTGGTAGCTACCGATACAATTTGCACCGGAGATACTGCCACGTAGTCTACTTGTTCTGGGGTGGTAGTGGAGAATTCTTGACGATAACGAACCGGCACTTGTGGCCCAATAATGTAACCATTTTCATCAACTGGAATGTCCCCAGGTGCTACCCGTAAATCGTCTTCTTCATCGGCGGTCATGTACACTGGCTGCAAGTCAAATCTTACCCGTGCATTCTCTACCGGTCTAAAGGGAGTTTCTAAGAAACCATACTGATTTACCCGCGCGTGGGTAGCCAAAGAGCCAATCAAACCAGCGTTAGGGCCTTCTGGTGTCTCAATGGGGCAAATTCGTCCGTAGTGGGAGGGGTGAATATCCCTTACAGCAAAGCCTGCCCGTTCTCTAGTCAAACCACCAGGGCCTAGAGCTGACAGACGGCGTTTGTGAGTCAGTTCTGCTAAGGGATTAGTTTGATCCATGAACTGACTCAATTGGCTAGAGCCGAAGAATTCTTTAATGGCGGCTACTAGGGGTTTGGGGTTAACTAAGGAAGCAGGTGTCAACACTTCTGCGTCAGATACGGTCATCCGTTCCCGAATAATTCTTTCGAGACGGTTTAAACCTACCCTTACTTGGTTTTGTAGCAATTCTCCGACGCTTCTTACCCGACGATTGCCTAGGTGGTCAATGTCATCAACGCTACCGATGTCATATTCTAGATTGATCAGATAATCAACGGCTGCCAAGATGTCTTGGGGGGTGAGTACACGTATCGGTTCGGGAACTGATAACCGTAATTTTTTGTTGAGTTTGTATCTTCCCACCCGACCTAAATCGTAACGTTTGGGGTCGAAGAAGCGGGAATCTAGGAGTTGTTGTCCACCTAAGACTGTTGGGGGTTCACCAGGACGGAGTTTGCGATACAACTCCATCAGGGCTTCTTCTTCAGAAAACTGCCCTTCTTTTTCAATGGTTTTTTGAAAATATTCAGGGTGACGGAGGGCATCAAAGATTTCGTTATCAGATAAGCCTAGGGCTTTTAAAAGTACCTGAGCTGAGAGTTTACGTGTTTTGTCGATGCGTACCCATACCAAGTCGTTTCGGTCGGTTTCAAATTTCAGCCATGCTCCCCGGTTAGGTATGAGACTGGCAGAATAGGTACGTCGTCCGTTTTTATCGATTTCTGATTTATAGTAAACTCCAGGCGATCGCACAATTTGATTGACAATTACCCGTTCGGCACCGTTAATGATAAACGTGCCGCGATCAGTCATCAAAGGCAGATCCCCAATAAATACTTCTTGCTCTTTAATGTCCCCTGTTTCTTTATTCAACAGGCGTGTGGGTACATACATCTGTACAGCATAGGTGCTATCCCTCCGTTTCGCTTCTTCTACGCTATATTTCGGCTCCTTGAGCTTATAGTTCTGTCCCAAAAAGTGCAGTTCTAGTTTGCCCGTATAGTCTGTAATCGGACTAAAGGAGTTGAGTTCTTCAATCAGCCCTTCTTCTAAAAACCAGCGAAAGCTTGAACGCTGGATTTCAATCAAGTCGGGCAACAAAAAGGCGGGTTCAATATAATTTTCGCTAATCATGCCTCTACCTTTGTCAACCTGGTTAAATCTTTAGCGGACGTAGCTATACACCTTTTCATGTCACTAGCTATTGTCCTTAGCCGTTTGGGAACTTCTCCTTCAATGTCACCTGAGTTTTGCAGGTGTGGGTAAACGCAGCAATTGAAGCTGGAGAGGGCGATTTTGACAAGAGGGGTCACAGCCCCTAATCACCAGCAAACGCTAGCAGGATACAGCTATTTGATCTATCCCTGAATAGCTGCATTTAAAATTATGCTTAAGTTTGATTTTTTGCCTCACTTCCTCTCCTCCAAGCGCGTTTACCAGTTTACGCAGCCCTTATTTGCTCTTTACTACACCATTTATTTATACTCACGGTGATAGTCTCAAAGTGAGGAATTGAGCTATATTTTGTAAGCTCTGGATCAAAATGGCTTGATTTTGCTGGATTGTAATCACAAGACAATTTTTTTTAACAGTTTTCTATAGGTTTAATAAAGGGACAGTCTATCTCAATGTTGGTTGCTAGGTTTTCTCAGCCATTGAGAGCATCCGTGTGTAGAGGTGTGAGGATGGTCAAGTTGATAACTTTACAAAATCAAGCAGAGGATTTCTCTGTTCCTTCATTTATCATTATGACGCACACAAAATGTTTTGGAGGCATCAATTTTAGCATATTTTTCCTCCTTGCATTTTATTTTTGATTGCTACCGATAAGATAAATAGAGAAACTTCAGCCAAAAAAGCTCAAAAGCTTGATTTTAGGAGAATTGAAGTTTTATTAGGTGCAAATACTCGATTCATCAAAGCGGACAGTCTGCTAGATTTAGGTTTTTGAATCCTGACTCCTAACTTATATTGCTAGACTGAATAATTCACAGGCGTTTTGGGTAGTTTGAGCCGAAATAGTTTCTAATGTCTCTTGACGTAGTGTTGCGACTTGCTCTGCTACATAACGGACATAGGCAGGCTCATTACGTTTTTCACCTCGCTTTGGGACTGGAGCTAAAAAAGGGCAATCTGTTTCAATTAGCAGACGATCGCTGTTCACCATTGCGGCGGAAGCTTGTATGGCTTTGGCGTTTTTGAATGTGACAGTACCACTAAAGCTAATATAAAAGCCCAACTCCAGAAACCATTGAGTTTCTTCTGGTGTACCTCCCCAGCAGTGCATGACACCCCGGAGTTGATGATTGGTACGTTCCTGCCATTTTTGTAATATTTCCCTAACTTCCACTGCGGCATCCCGACAATGAATAATTACGGGTAAATTGAGTTCAGAGGCGATCGCTAATTGGGCTTCAAAGACTATTTGCTGTTGCTCATAGTTATCAGCTTTGTAGAAATCCAGTCCCATTTCACCAATTGCCACTATTTTTGAGTCAGACTTAGCTAAAGATAATATTTCCTGCGCTGTTTGACTTTGCCATTGCTGGGCATCTAGAGGATGCAATCCTACCGCGAAGCTGACTTCAGGAAACTGGTGTGCTATGGCTTGAATACTGGAAAACTCTGCTGGTTCGACACAAGAGTGTACTAAGTGTACTACTCCTGCTTCTTGCCATCGCGATCGCACTGCTGCTAAATCTGGCTGGAAGTTATCAAAATTGAGATGAACGTGAGTGTCAATCAGCTGCATGGGTGTTAGTTATTCGTCATTCATCATCTGTCATTAGCTGGGTACTAATAAACTATGAGCAGAAGAGGTAGGTGGTTGGGGATGGTAGGCAATAAAGAAAATTCTGAATTTTCCTACCAAGAGGTATTCAGAGCCAATACGTTTATTATGTATGGATTTTTCTCCTCTGCCCCTTGTTCCTTGCCCGTTGTCCTCTTCATTGACCAATAACTGCTTACGCTGTCTTTGTGAGTGGCTTTAGCTTGCTTGCCAGTCTTGATTTTTTTCTCGCCCCGTTGTTGGGGTGGAGAACGCCACGCTTTACGGCTTTGTCGATTTTGCTATAAGCTTCCGACAGCCGCGTTTGTACCTGTTCCTTGAGTTCTGGTGTAGGGTTAGTTGTATAGACTTGTACCGCTTCCAGGTATTTTTTCATCAGCGTCTTAACAGCTGATTTGTAGGTTTTATTACGCAGCCGATTGCGTTCTGCGATTTGGGCGCGCTTGAGAGCAGACTTTGTATTCGCCACAGTCGATTCCAAAAAGACTATTAATTATGTACACACACTACTAGACTTACTAATATAGCATCTATTTTGCCAATGTTAGGGGTTCTGAAAAAATTAATTGATAGTAAATAGTCATTAATCATGATTTTTTCTCCCCCTACCTCTCCTGCTTTCCCAATCACCAAATCCTTTATTCAATTTTATAGACGTTGAGAGTATCAAAAAAATCCAGGTTAAGCTAGAGAAGAGAATCAGCGTCAACTCCTGACTTTTGTAGAGTCAGGTTAAACCTAATTCTCAGGCAGGAATATTCTACAATTTTGGCATTGTCCTTACTCCATGCTGCGAATCATTACTCAGCAGTCAGATGTAAAAGCAGAATTGCAACGGATCTGCGATCGCACCGATGATGAACAAGTTCTTCATAAAGAGGCGACGGTGCGGGAAGTGTTGCAAGCAGTGAAACGCCAAGGCGATAAAGCTGTGCTACATTATACTGCCGAATTTGACAATCAAATTCTTAAACCAGAAGATCTGCTGGTGAAAGGTTCGGAATTGGATGCGGCTTACCAACAGGTGTCACCAGAACTGTTGGCAGCAATTAGGCTGGCTTGTAGCCAAATTGAAGCATTCCACCGTCAGCGAGTCCCCAAAAGCTGGGTCAACTTTGGGGATGATGATGTGGTTTTAGGCAAACGTTACACTCCTGTTGATAAAGCAGGGTTATATGTTCCTGGTGGTCGTGCCGCTTATCCCAGTTCAGTGGTGATGAATGCGATTCCGGCAAAGGTTGCAGGTGTACAACGTGTAGTAATGGTGACACCGCCAGGAACAGAAAAAGCCATTAATCCGGCGGTGTTGGTGGCAGCGCAAGAAGCTGGTGTGAAAGAAATTTATCGGGTGGGCGGAGCGCAAGCGATCGCGGCTTTAGCTTATGGTACAGAAACCATCCCCAAGGTAGATGTGATTACTGGCCCTGGGAATATCTATGTCACCTTAGCTAAAAAGCTAGTTTACGGCACAGTGGGTATTGATTGTTTAGCAGGGCCTAGCGAAGTGCTAATCATTGCTGATCACACCGCTAATCCCATCCATGTGGCAACTGATTTGTTAGCACAAGCTGAACATGACCCAATGGCGGCGGCGATTTTGTTAACGACAGATCCAGCTTTAGCTAAAAATGTGCAAGTAGCGGTGGAAAGACAGTTAGTAGATCACCCACGGCGGATAGATACCGAAAAAGCGATCGCGCATTACGGTTTAATTGTCCTTGTGGAATCTTTAGAAGCAGCTGCCGAACTTTCTAATGAATTTGCACCGGAACACTTAGAATTGGAAATTACAGACCCTTGGGCGTTGCTTCCTCTGATTCGCCATGCTGGAGCGATATTTTTAGGCTACTCTACCCCAGAGGCGATAGGAGATTATTTAGCAGGGCCTAATCATATATTGCCTACTTCCGGTGCTGCGCGTTATGCCTCAGCGTTAGGAGTAGAAACTTTCCTCAAGCATTCTAATATTATTCAATATTCCCCAACGGCTCTACAAAAAGTTGCTGGTGTCATTGATACACTAGCATCAGCCGAAGGCTTACCTTCTCATGCTGATTCTGTCCGCCGTCGCCTGCAAAAAGATGAGCCTCAAGAATGATTAATTTTTTCCTATAGTTTGACTAAAACCTACTCAGTAGCTACAAACTGAAAGTCTAGGTACTTGTATCAGGGGTCTACATCTGAGGAGATAAAGGTTGTGCTAAAAACTATTTTGGTGGCTCTCGATGGTTCGGAAATTGCAGCACGAGTAATTCAGGCTTTAGATGATTTGGTTTTATCACCAGAGGCTAGGGTGATCTTGTGTCATGTGTTTTCTACAGCAGAGTCAGAAATAGACTTACCGGCTGATCGTCCTCAACCCCAATCTTCCAGATTTTCAACTTTCCAAATTGAACAACAATTGCAATCTTTTCAAGAACAGTTATCGGTTAAAAGTCAAACGGAAGTAGTCACCGGTGATCCAGCAGCAGAAATTATTCGTTTAGCTAATATTTACAAAACTGATTTAATTATTATTGGCAGTCGTGGTTTAACAGGTATGACACGGATTGTCTTGGGTTCTGTGAGTAGCCAAGTGGTGGAAGAGGCGGCTTGTTCTGTATTAGTAGTCAAGCCGAATTAAAATTCTGTGGGTGATGACCAGTAATTAAACCTTGCTGTGAGATTTAGTGAGCAACTGACGTAAACTCAATAAGCTGATGGTTTGTCCTAAATTGAGAGGTAGTAATGATATACCTTCAATCCGAGATTGCACCCAACCGTCTCCCCAATACCATTCGTGAAATCCATCAATCCCGCCGCTGAGTAACAAACGTAAGCAGTTGGGTTTGGCGACATCTACTTGATGATGAATGGCGATCGCACCAGTCCAGGTAGTAAACTCTACTCCTGTAGTCAATTCATCTGGTATTCCTGGTGCAAATCTTTGCCCAATTAGCCATTTTTCCAGTTTCTCAGTCTGTAATAGACTATCACGGATGGCACTAGCTGGGGCTTCTATTTCGATTCGCAGTTGGCTTTGTTGAAAATTCCCTAGCATTTGTAGAAGCTCAATGACATAAGTTTCTATACTAATCCTAAATCATGGGTGCAGAGAGCAATGCGGTCTTGGGCTTTGCCCCGAAGTTACGATCACCGAAGGTGGGGCTTCTCTAGGAGACGCTACGCGAACGCCCATTGGAGGAAACCTCCCCTCTGACTTCTCCCCAAGTGGAGCAATTGTGGAGGGGCAGGGAGGAAGAAAAAGTCAGGTGTTTATCCGTAATTTATTATGGATACTCTATTTTTCTGGCAACCTCACGCCGTGATGTGCGTAAATGCTATAACCATCAGGAAATTGAATCGCGGCTCCTCCTTCAGCATGAAGGATATTGTCTTGATTAAACGATAACTTGCAAGGGCGATCGCACGCTATACAAACATTTTTAAATAACGAACCTTTGTATAGCAAGCTTATAGAGAATTTGGTTTTTCATAAATCAAATATGAATCCTCTAGTTTTGAAAATATGAAGATGAGTATGTTATTTATTTAGGCTCAATTATATCCTGACTTTACGCAGCAGAAAAATAAATAAAATTTTGATAAAAATCAGTCAAGACTCTTGTTGTTAATCAGAAAACTATAGTTTATTAGTAACAGCACAGTGATTATTTTTATTTGAAGTAGATAGATATTCCTGTTTGAATTACTATTGGGATGATTTTTATGAGTAATTCATAACCAATTATATAATTCTTATTTTTATTACGAATATATACTATGTTAAATTCCCCACTTGTTCTATATTTTATCGTCACCATAATTGCTATTGGTGCTGGAATTATGGGACTATCTATCATCAAAGCCAGGAAAATTCTCAAATTATTCAAAAAAGAACCAGAACAATTGAGTTGGCAAATCATGTTTTTTTTAATGATATTTTTCTTATTCGGTTATTCTTTATGTATATATTTAATAACTACTAGACTGATAAATTGGATACCATTGCTTACCGGGATGGTTTTCTTTTTCGGAGCGTTATTCGTGTTGTTTACAGTTACTATCTATTATCAAACACTACAAAGATTATTAGTAGTACAGGAAAAATATCGTATAGCAAAAGACAATGCAGAATCTGCATTATCTAAATTAAAAGAAACTCAACAAACCCAAATGCAATTAATCCAACGCGAAACTATGTTAGCTTTGGGAACAATGGTGGCTGGAGTTGCTCACGAAATTAATAATCCTGTGAGTTTTATTCATGGCAATTTACAATATCTTCAGCAGTATATCCATGAATTATTTAATATTATAGCGACTTATGCTGATGTCTATACCAATCCAGATTACAAAATCATCAATGCTCTTGCTAATAGCGACTTTAATTTTATCCAGAGTGACTTACCAAATCTGTTAAGTTCGATGCAGGTTGGTACACATCGGATTATGGAGATTGTAGAATCACTATCAAATTTTTCTCGGTTAAATGAAGCGGATTATAAAAAAGCTGACATCCACCAAGGTATTGATAGTACAATTGTAATTTTACAGAGTAGGCTGAAATCTTTTGTTAACAATAGCCAACCTATTTCACTAATTAAAGAATATGGAGAAGTTCCGAAAATCTTTTGTAATCCCCGGTATTTGAATCAAGTATTTCTCAATTTACTTAATAATGCCATTGATGCTTTAATGCAAAAAGCTAATGCTTCTAGTCACGATACATTAGAAAAACCAACTATTTGGATTCGCACATTTACTGCTCAGGATAATCACATCACAATCTCAATTGCTGATAATGGTTGCGGGATGAATGAAGAGACTCGCCAGAATATTTTTCGACCTTTTTTTACTACTAAGCCAGTTGGTCAAGGAACAGGTTTAGGTTTGTCTATTAGCCATCAAATTATTGTTGAGCAACATGGTGGCTCGATCAAATGTAGCTCTACTGCCAACCAAGGGACAAAAATCGATATTAGGCTACCAATTAAACAAACGCTACCTACGTGAATTTTGTATAAGTTAAGTTTTGTTATACTAAAAATTACTTGAAACCCGACGCTGAAGAGCAAGGGCGTTTGTTGAGCAATTATTATTGGTAAGGTTTTCATGGCGGATCAATTAATTCGCGCCACAGCAGCTGATGGTGGAATTCGTGCAGTAGGTGCGATCACCACGCGTTTGACAGAAGAGGCACGGCAACGCCACCAGCTTTCTTACGTAGCAACGGCGGCTCTGGGGCGAACGATGGCGGCTGGTTTGTTGATGGCTTCTAGTATGAAGCGTCCGGGATCTAGGGTGAACGTTCGAGTTAAGGGTGATGGGCCTTTGGGCGGTATCTTAGTGGATGCTGGCTTAGATGGCACAGTCCGGGGTTATGTGGGTAATCCTGCTGTCGAATTGCCTCCCAATGCTAGAGGGAAACTAGATGTTGGTGGTGCTGTGGGTAATGGCTACCTCTACGTAGTCAGAGATATCGGTTATGGCTACCCTTACTCCAGTACAGTAGAACTGGTTTCTGGAGAAATCGGCGATGATGTGGCTCACTACCTCGTTAATTCAGAACAAACACCTTCAGCATTAGTTTTGGGTGTATTTGTTGGTGCTGGGGGAGTCACAGCATCTGGCGGGTTATTGGTACAGGTGTTGCCAAAAGCCGCTAGGGATGAAGAATTAGTGGCAAAATTAGAGTCACGGGTAGCAGCTTTATCTGGTTTTACGCCGTTGTTGCAAGCTGGTAAAACTTTGCCGGAAATCTTTCATGATTTACTCGGTGATATGAGTTTAAATATCTTCCCAGAGAGCCAAATTTTACGCTTCCACTGTGGATGCTCTTTTGATCGGGTGTTAGGGGCGTTGAAAATGTTGGGAGAAGCTGAGTTGCAAGATATGATTGTAAAAGATGATGGGGCAGAAGCGACTTGTGACTTTTGTGGCAGAGTTTATCAAGCAAGTAGTGATCATTTAGCACAATTAATTGTGGATTTGCAAACTGAATCTTCAGTCTCAGGGTAGGTATACAAGGATGCTGAACCTGTGAATTATTAATGATATCTGTGAAGACTGATCATGTAACAAGTAACTTTTTAATTATGAGAAAGTTACTCTGGCGAAAATCGAATTATCATTCTAAAACAGATAGCTATTCAACTATTTTGGTGTGAGAGATGACAGAGCGGGATATCCCAGAAAGTTGGCATCCAACCAGAGGAACAAATCCAGATGATCGGGAAAGATTATCCCAAGCCCAAAAGGTCGGTGATCACCAAACGTCTGGTATCCCGGCTACTGGTTCTTATGATTCAGTCAAGCATCCAATAGATAATCACATAGATAATCACAATGCGGGATTATCTCCTAACAATTCTCCGAACCCAAATCCCAGACGTACCAAAGGTTATATTAAGCTACCGCGCTGGATGAAAGGCTGGGTAGCATGGGCTTTGTTGTTAACGCTGATTCCTGGTGGTGTGGCATTTTTGGCAACAGCAATGTTACTAAAGCTACCATCTGCGCCCAATTGTCCGTCAATTTTCTGGCCACTTGCTAGTGCCTCGGTGCGGTTACATTGCGCCCAACTTGCTGCTTCTAAACAGACGGTGGGGGATTTGTTGCAAGCGATCGCCTTAGTTAAGCAGCTACCCCCAGATCACCCATTACGGGCAGAAATTGATCGTTTTATAGAAGAATGGTCAAGGGATATTTTGGAACTGGCTGATGCGAGTTTTCAAGCGGGGAAAATCGAAGAAGCGATCGCCACAGCTCGCAAAATACCCCAAGACCTACCAACTTACAAATTAGTAGATGAACAGGTTTCCCAGTGGGAAACTGTTTGGGCAAAGGCTGAAACCATATACAAAGACGCAGAAGAAGAACTGCGACAACAACGTTGGCAATCGGCGTTTATGATCGCGTCGAAGCTACTACGTATAGACAATAAATACTGGTCAAGCGTTAAATACGACGAATTAAACGGTATTATTACTTCATCCAAAGAGGATGTTGATAAGTTAGCCAAAGCGGAAACATTAGCGAAGAGTCAAGTCGTTGATAATTTCTTAGAAGCCATCAAATTAGCTGAGTCAATTGGCAAAAATAGCTACCTATATAGCAAAGCCCAAGAACTCATCCCCGCCTATGGACGCAAGATGCTAGAGTTAGCTCAGGCAAAAATGGATGCACGGGACGCAGATACAGCTTTAGATATTGCTAGACAAATACCTGAAGTCACTGGTTTACAAAGAGAAGTTGAAGACTTTATCGCCTTGGCTGATGCCCAAAGGAGTGCGTGGATAGGGAATGTCGCTGGTTTAGAAGCAGCTATTACCCAGGCACAACAAATAGACCCATCACGGTCAGTTTACGACAAAGCCCAACAACTGATTGCCCGATGGCAGGTAGAAATAGAAGATGTAGCTCGTCTAGACAAAGCCCGGACACTGGCAAATCAAGGTACAATCAACGATTTAACAGCAGCAATTGCAGAAGCACAGCTAATACCAACCAGCAATCCCCGTGGTTCAGAAGCTCAAGAAGATATTGGCCGTTGGCAAGCGCAAGTAGAAACGATTGAAGACCGACCTTATTTAGAAAGGGCTGAACAGATAGCTTTTCTTGGCGATATTAATTCTTTGCAAGCTGCGATCGCGGAAGCTAATCAAATTCGTCAAGGGCGGGCATTGTATCCAGAAGCACGCCGTCGCATTCGGAGTTGGGTAGGGAAAGTACAACGTATCCAAGACCAACCATTATTAGATCAGGCGCGAGACTTAGCGCAAACTGGAGATTTGACGGCAGCGATTAACGCTGCTAGACCCCTGGCTTCTTCCGGGCGATCGCTAGCTGGAGAAGCACAAACAGCTATAGAAGATTGGCAAGGTCAAATTCGTGCTAGGGAAAATTGGTCACAAGCCAAGGCTGTATCCCAAGCTGGTACACCAGAAGCTTTATTAGAAGCCATCCGCATCGCTGATAAAGTTTCCAACAACAGCATTTTGCGGATGGATGCAAATATAGCTATTGACCAATGGAGTCAACAAATATTAGATATCGCCCGTTCCCAAGGAACTTCAGATATAGCCAAAGGTATTGAAATTGCGCGGTTAGTTCCAAGAGGTAGTGCTGCCTACAGTGCGGCGCAAGAGCAAATCAGAACATGGCAACAATTCCTCAATCCTGAACCTAAACCTGAGCCGTTGCTACCTTCTCTGATTAATACTCAGTAAGTAGGGTGTAGGGGTATAAGGGTGTGGGGGTGTAAGGGTGTAAGGGTATAGGGGAAATTTTTCCCAGTTCCCAGTCCCTAACGCAAGACTTGTTCAATCATGCGATTCGCTTGGGACGCATAACCGCCACCAAATAAATTAAAGTGATTCAAGATATGGTAGAGGTTATACAAAGTTTTGCGAGTTTCATAACCTGCATCTAAAGGCCAAACTGCGTTATAACCTTGGTAAAAGGCTGGGGGAAAGCCACCAAAAAGTTCTGTCATGGCGATATCAACTTCGCGATCGCCAAAATAAGTGGCTGGATCAAAGATCACTGGTTCGCCTGCAACAGTACACCCAGCATTCCCACCCCACAAGTCACCATGTACTAGGGAAGGTTGGACTTGATGATCTGCTAATAAGTCAGGAATAGCTGCTAGTAAATCATCTTGTTTAGGAAAACTCCCACCCCGCCGCCTTGCTAGTTGAAATTGATAGCCAAGACGATGTTTAGTATAAAATTCTACCCAGTCTTTTGTCCAAGTGTTGATTTGGGGTGTAGAACCGATAGTGTTATTCATCTCCCAACCGAAACCTTGCTGGCTGGTGGCTTGGTGCATCGCGGCTAACTTCCGCCCCATTTCTGCCCAAGAATTGCTATTACTGCCACCTATTTCTAACCATTCCAAGGCAATGTAACTAGAATTTCCGGTTGTACCCCAACATATTGGTTTTGGTATACGTATTGTCTGAGTATCATACATCTGTTGCAATCCCAACATCTCCGCCTCAAACATAGCAACTTGAGACGCTTGGTTGAGCTTGACAAAGTACGTCATCTCACCATCAGAAACAGAATAACCTTGATTAATACAACCACCACTAACAGCTCGCCTGTATTGACTCTGAAATTTTTCGCCAGTCACTCGGCTAATATGGGCATCGATTTCAGTCCACATATTGGAGATTGGGGATTAGGGAGTAGGGATTGGGAATTAGGAATTAGGAATAATAAACTGATCTATTTTCTCATGTCAAACTCACCAATAACTGCTTACGACTAAGTACTGTTGCGTGAAAGAAAGGCTAGGCATTCCACCTTTTCTTCCCAGTCCCCAGTCCCTAATCCCCAGTCCCTCAATTATGCGGGTTTAAGTACCACTACACCATATGCTTCTGGGCAAAGATATTGATGTGCTGCTAAGAGTAAATCTTGGGCAGCTTGGGCTTGGATATGGGCTGGGTAATTGAATGCTGGTTCTAAATCTCCGATGAGGGAGTGATAGTAACCGTATAAGCCTGTGCGATCGCTTGGTGTTTCGTTCCCAAATATAAATCGATTGGCGACTCGTTTCTGCACACGGGCGATTTCTTTTTCTGTGACTAACTCTGTTTGTAACCTGCGGATGTGTTCAGCGATCGCTGTTTCTACTTCTGCTAAATCTTCTACTGCACACTTAGCAGAGATATAAAACGTTCCTTGTAAGCGATTAGTCATATTGCTGACACCAATAGAGGAGACTATTCCCCGTTCTTCCCGCAAATCCTGAACTAATCTTGATGTCCTTCCGTGTCCCAAAATCCCTGCTAACACATCTAAAGCATAAGTTTGCTCTAGCTGGTTCATCCCTGGAACTCGCCAAAGCATAGCTAATCTTGCTTGCTGGAGACTTTCGTCAATAAATTCCCGTCTGACAATTTCAGTAAATGCAGGTTCGAGATTGAGGGATTGGGGACTCTTGACTGGGGACTGGGAATTAACTTGGCTGAAACTTTCAGCGATAATTTCGATCAATTCCTCTTCTGGTAAATTACCTACAGCTACAGCAGTCATCGATTGGGGTTGATACCAAGTATTGTGAAAATCTCGCATCTGCTGGGCTGTTAGTTGGGAAATCACAGATTCCGGACCCAATACTGGACGGCGATAGGGTAACTCTGCAAACGCGGTTTCCATCACTCGGCGAAAGGTGCGGCGACGAGGATTATCTTCAGAACGTCTAATTTCTTCTAGAACTACAAATCTTTCCCGTTCAAAAGCTTCATCGGGAATACTGGCGTTTAATACTACATCTATTTGTAAAGGAGCTAATTCCGCAAAATCCTTGGGAGCGGTGGTTATATAGTAATGCGTGTAATCCTGGCTAGTAGCGGCGTTGGTGACAGCACCACGTTCTTCTATTTGGCGTTCAAACTCACCGCTAGCAATTCGCTCAGTTCCCTTAAAAATCATATGCTCTAAAAAGTGAGCCATGCCGTTAATTTCATCAGATTCTACGGCTGAACCAATGTTGATCCACAGGTTGAGGTTCACCGCTTCCACCGGCATTTGCTCAACGATGATAGTTAAGCCATTGGGCAATTGATGGATTTTTGGGGCGTTAAGACGGGGAAATTTTAACAGGGTTGAGGTCATGGGTAGTGGTGAGTGAACATATCTCTAACTTCTCTATCTTAAGTCGCCAGAATAAGCCAAGTCAGCTTTAGGATGACTTAAGGATGAATCATAGTCAAAAATGAAACAACATTTATTTGATGTTAGTAGCCCAATAAAAGGCGATCGCGGTTTTTGGGAACATCACATTTTTGCCTAACACAAAGCCTTCGCTAATCTCTTAGCCTCTGTGCGTTTCACAAGAAATTGCTTCTCTTTCAGCTACAAGTCCGACTTCACCGCGATTAGCTTGTAAAATTATGAGTAAGAATATTAAATTTTGTAAAGCTAATCTTAATGTCTCATATTTTTGTTAACCAAAGTAAACCTCGTGTAGTCGTGATCGGTGCGGGAATTGGCGGACTAACGGCTGGTGCATTGTTAGCCCGCCGTGGTTACAGCGTGTTAATTCTAGACCAAGCTATTGTCCCAGGTGGGTGTGCTTCGACATTTAAACGCCAAGGATTTACCTTTGATGTGGGTGCAACCCAAGTTGCAGGGTTAGAACCAGGGGGAATTCATCATCGCATCTTTTCGGAACTAGAAATAGATTTACCAGAGGCTACGCCTTGTGACCCGGCTTGTGCAGTCTTTTTACCTGGGGAAAATACACCGATTAATGTTTGGCGTGATCCAGAGAAATGGCGGGAAGAAAGACAAAAACAGTTTCCTGGTAGCGAACCATTCTGGCAACTGATGGCGACTCTATTTAACGCCAGTTGGGAATTCCAGGGACGTGACCCTGTTTTACCGCCGCGTAATTTGTGGGATTTGGGTCAGTTAATCCAAGCGGTACGTCCGAATACTTTGATTACTGCACCTTTTACTTTGTCAACTGTGGGTGATGCTTTAAGGTGGTTTGGCTTGGGAAATGACCACCGACTACGGACATTTTTAGATTTGCAACTCAAGTTATATTCCCAAGTCAACGCTGAAGAAACAGCTTTGCTTTACGCTGCGACGGCTTTGAGTGTATCCCAACTACCTCAAGGATTATTTCACCTCCAGGGTAGTATGCAGGTATTAAGTGATCGCCTAGTCTCAGCCTTAGAAAGAGACGGCGGTAAATTATTAATGCGCCACACTGTCGAACAAATCAAAGTCGAAAATGGCAAAGCTACAGCTGTGGTGATTAAAAACCAAAAAACAGGCGAAGTATGGACGGAAGCCGCAGATCATGTAGTTGCTAACGTGACTGTCCAAAACTTAGTGCAACTATTGGGAGAAAAAGCCCCCATTGGCTATAAACAGCGTGTAGAAAAGCTACCGCCAGCATCCGGTGCGTTTGTGGTGTACTTGGGTGTAGATGCTAGTGCTGTTCCTTTGGATTGTCCGCCTCATTTACAGTTTATGTATGATGCTAATGGCCCAATTGGCGAGAATAATTCTTTATTTGTATCTGTGAGTCATGCGGGTGATGGACGCGCACCAACAGGGAAAGCGACAATTATCGCTTCATCTTTTGTAGATTCTGAACAATGGTGGTGTACTGAAGATTACCCCGAATTAAAACAGAAGTATACCCAAGAAGCGATCGCTAAACTAGCTCAATACTTTTATCTCAAACCAGAAACCATAATTTATCAAGAAGCCGCCACGCCTCGGACATTTGCTCATTACACGGCTCGCGATCGCGGTATAGTTGGCGGTATTGGTCAAAGAATTCCTACTTTTGGCCCCTTTGGTTTTGCTAATCGTACACCCATTCATCATTTGTGGTTAGTAGGTGATTCCACCCATCCAGGGGAAGGTACAGCCGGAGTAAGTTATTCAGCCCTGACAGTAGTTAGACAAATTCAGGCACAATACTAATGCTGCACGCAACATATAAAGATATATTTAACGTAGACTGACGGGATTGTAAAAAACCACACTACGCTGGATAGATGAATTACGAAACAGCTCGCAAACTCCTAGTAGGCCAAACAATCGCAACTGAGGAAAACCCAGATGCTCTGTTGACACGGATGAAACAAGGTAAACCACCTGTCCCCGGTCAAATTACCTCAATTTTGTTAGCTTTAAAAGTTGTGTTTGAAGCCCTAAAAGAATCTCCCAGTCTAGACAGAGAATTAACTTTTGCTCTTTATCAATTAAGTGTGAAAACACAACAGTTATTTATAGCAGGACGTAGGGTGGGTGTAGATTGGCCGCCACTACTCAAGGAAGATTTACTGAGAATTGCTTTGGCTGTTGAAAGTATCTTTTCTGGCGTTTGGCAAACTCTTCCACCGGGAAGTCTTTAGAGCATAGGAAATGGGGTAATTCTGCCGTTAGGATTTGTGGAGGGCGATCGCATAGTTTAAAAATAGGCACTCATGGATTAGAAATATCCATACTCCTTAAGACTAGTACAACGCTACGGAAATCAAGCAACCATCTAAAACACCTAGAAAGGTCACAAGATAAGGACTCTTTACTTTTGAATTTTGCCTTCTTTTACTAAGTATCCGTCATAAACTGCGTACATCAGAAAACATGAAAAAGTCTTTCCCTTACACCCCAACACCCTTTTTTAAGTCAGATACAACCACGCTACAGTAATACATTTTATCTGTGTTGGTTCAACCCTCTAACTTGCGTCGGTTATTGTTCCCAAAGGTTTAATTTTTTCCCGTTTTCCCAGCGTTTAAATAAAACATTACAGTAATCGATGGCATTTCCTCCTCCCCAAAAAGGATACACATCGTATAATCCTACAAAATTAAAATTATAGTCGGCCAGCATCTCATTGATTGTAGAAAAGTGAGTGTGATGGCTGTCATTTTTCCGAAAAGTGACTTCTATAAAAATGTAGAAGATTTTTCCAGACATTAAAGTTGCTTCTGCACCTTTTAAAACTTGACACTCATAGCCTTCCGTATCTATTTTTAAAAGATCAATCTGATCAATTTTATGGTTGTCTGCCATAAATTGATCTAATGTCATTATATTTACTGTCTCTAAAAATTGATTCTTTTGGGGATTAACCTTACTAACGCTGGAAATTGAGTTAGAACCTGATGCTCCTTTTACTAACATTTGCTCCTGCTTATTTTCTTCTCCTAATGCTAAATTAAAGCAAAAAATATTAGGATCAGAATCAACATTCGCTTTTAAAATCTCAAATGTCTGACTAACTGGTTCAAAAGAAAAAATCTTGGCTTCAGGAAATTTTTGACGATAATTAAGGGTAGTTTGTCCTTTATTAGCTCCCACATCAAAAATTGTTCTGAGGTTCAAATCAGGCGATATTCTTGCAATATCTTCTTTTAGATCGAATCCAAAAGGCATTTTTTTGGTACGATATAGGGTGTACCCATAAGCTTTTAAGAAATTCTGAATTTGCTTTTTTAACATAAAATTATTGGTTGATAAAGTGCAACTATATCCTTGCTCAGTCTAATGAAATACATGGGTAGGAGTGCAAAGCATTCTATTCCTAAAAGCATCTGTACTTCACTGGATTGAGAACCGCTACATATGTCATTAATTTACTTAATTGCTAGAGATTAATTTTAACATTAAAAGAGTTAGAACAATATTTACAGTAATTACCCCCGCCACTGATTTTGAGTACAGAATGAGTGGCGAGGGACTCCTGATAGTCGGTTGAAATAAGCACAACGAATGGAGAGGATTTGATTACTCTCACTAACGATTTCGTAATTCTGCTTCTAACTTATCTAAGTCACTTTTTAGTAAAACTGTCATTTGTCCTGTGAAAGCTTTACCGTTGCGTGGTTGGGCAATTTCTAGCCAATAAGCGTAGCGATCGCCTATTCGTAATTCTCCCTTTAAAGCTTCCCTAATGGGAGTTTTCGCAAAGCGTGCTGAGTTAATCGCACTCTGGTTAGGATATTCATATACAGTTTGAGCATTTTTAAAGTCTTGATAAATATCTAAACCATAAATTACTCTTAAAGACTCTTGTAAACGCTGCAAACTCATACCATTAACAGCATCATACATAGCTAGACGCTCGTAGCGAATTCTACTTCTGTCTTTGGTGAATTCTACTTTACCTGGAGGTAAAACGGAAGCTTGAAAAGTGAATCTTTGGGCTGCTGTATCACTTTTCTGCACATATAGTTGCTCTCCACGACCAGGGCGTAGAGTGGGATGGGCTTTCATCCAAGTACCAACGTCCTCTGTACTTTGTCCTGGTAAAGCATTCGCTTCGGGATTAAATAGTATTCCCACGCCTAGCCCGGAAACTAGAGTACAGGCGCAAATCAATAAGTTAAGCCGAGATTTTTTGAGCATTTTCCTATACGGGACTCACAGAGAAATTACCCCACAAGGGAGTAATCATATTTTTCCCGTTTTTCAGGAAGATTATTGCATTTTTGGTAAACTCAGTTGCAGTTACTCACGGTCAGTGGATATTGATTTGCAGGTAATTGATTATCCCTGTTGTGTCACTATCGCGGTAGTATAAGGATGTACAAAGCCCAAAACGAAGACACAGAGCATGGTAGAGCCTCGTCCACCCAAAAAAACCGTCAAATTTGTGGATGAATATTGTCTTTGGT
>Ga0209172_10003100_pt1 | contig 26642 bp, 22 predicted proteins | sample LarsenN4metaG_FD_184113 | JGI IMG/M metagenome (GOLD analysis project Ga0209172, IMG submission 184113) | Hot spring sediment bacterial and archeal communities from British Columbia, Canada, to study Microbial Dark Matter (Phase II) - Larsen... ... | reverse complement strand
TTGGCGGCCGTGGAGTAGCGATCCGTGCCCGCGAGGCGCACCTTGGTGAGCTTGTCGGCGCCCACGGCCTGCTTGAGCTCGTAGAACCGGGCGTCGGGCACGGAAGCGGTTCCGCCGACGATGTAGACCGTGATCGGTCCGTTGGCCGCCACGATCTCCTTGACCGCGACTTTCACGTCGGAGGGGACGTTGCGCTTGGAGACCAGGAACAGCGGCGCGTCGAGCGCACCACACAGGCCCGCAGCTGCGAGCGGATCGGGCGCCGAGCCATCGTCGCCCGAAGCGATGACGATCGCGTCGACACCGGGCCAGCTCGCGTCACCGGCCGGATCGAATCCCTCGCGGGCGATCTGGACCGCAGTGGAGTAGCGGGTTTCATCCGCGAGGCGCTCCGGCGCCTCGGCGCCCAGGTCGATGTCCATTTTCACGGTCGTGGTGCCGTCGTAGGAGAACTGGTCGCTGACGTACGCGACGTTGTAGTCGCAGTCGTACACGCGCAGGAAGTAGGTCCCCGGAGTCGCGGTGAACAGCTCGAACACGCCGTCCTCGCCGGTGTAGTCGTAGTCCGCCCACTCCTCCCAGTCACCCTTGTCCTGCCACAGCTTGACCTTGTAGCCCTTCACCGGCACGCCGTCGCGAGACAGCACGCCGTTGACCGCCATAGGGACGGTCTCGAGCGAGAAGTCGTGCGTGATGAGCGCGCCCGTGTAATCCATGAGCCCCGACTCGTAGCCGGCGTGCCCGGACTGCTCGTTGACCTTGATCCAGTAGCGGTAACCCGACGGGATACCCGAGAACGTATAGCGGCCCGACGCATCGGTCACGGTCGCAGCGAAGCACGCGACGCTCAACGCCGCATCCTTCTCGAGCCACACCTCGACGCCCTCGAGCGGCGCGCCCGTGTCCGCGTCGGTGACGACGCCCGTGATAGACGGCGTTGCGGGCGGTACGACCCCTCCGGCGCCCGAGACGGCCGGCGCCGCCAGCGCGATGATGAGCGACGCGACCAGCGCGACCCTCACCAACCAGCCCCTCTCCTTGAATCCCATGATGCCCTCCTCGAGTAGAACGGTATGAATTCGCGAGGGCGATGCCCTCTACGCGCTCATCGTCGCGCGGGGCGTGCGGGACGGTGATGCGGCTCACACCAGCGCGGAGTGCATGTGATTTCGCGCACACTGTCGGGCGGCCGCCGACGGGATGATCGCGGCGAGAGGGCCGGAGGCAGCCGAGGGGCTACGCCTCGCGCTGCTCGGCGAGCTCGCCGGCGTGGTAGCTCGAGCGCACGAACGGCGCCGATGCCACCGCCGAGAAGCCCAGCTTGTAGGCGTCGCGCGCCAGCTCGGCGAAGACGGCGGGCTCGACGAACTCGGCGACCGGCAGGTGTGCCTTGCTCGGGCGCAGGTACTGCCCCAGCGTCAGCATCTCGACGCCGTGCGCGCGCAGGTCGCGCATGACCGCGCGGACCTCGTCGGGCGTCTCGCCCAGCCCAAGCATCAGCCCGGACTTGGTCGGCAGGTCCGGCTGCGTCTCTCGCACGCGCTCCAGCACGCGCAACGAGCGCTCGTAGACCGCCTGGGGCCGGACGGTCGCATACAGGCGTGGCACCGTCTCGAGGTTGTGGTTGAAGACGTCGGGCCGGGCCGCTGCAACGGCGTCGATGGCCGCCTCGTCCCCGCCGAAATCGCTCGTGAGCACCTCGACCGCGGCCTCGGGCACCGCCGCGCGCACCGCCTCGATCGTCGCCACGAAGTGCGCCGCGCCGCCGTCGGGCAGGTCGTCGCGCGTCACGGTGGTGATCACGACGTGGTGCAGGCCCATGCGGGCCGCCGCCTCGCCCACCCGTCGCGGCTCATCGGGGTCGAGCGGCTCGGGGACGCGTGCTTCAACCGCACAGAACCGGCAGTCACGCGTGCACACGCCGCCCATGATGAGGAACGTCGCCGTGCCCGAGCTGAAGCACTCGCCGCGGTTGGGGCACTTCGCGCTCTGGCACACCGTGTTCAGGCCCAGCTCGCCGAGAAGCCCGTCGACCTCGGCGAAGGTGCCGGTGCGCGCGATCGGACGGCGCAGCCACGCAGGCAACCGCCTGGTCGACGCTTCGTCGCCGTGCTCGTATCCGCGTGCCTTGCGGCTGTCGTGGTCGCAACCCATGCGGCGCAGGATAGCACGCGGGCGCCCCATGATGAGGCGCCCGCAATCACTCGCTGTGAGATGGGGCTAGTGCCCGGTGCCGGTCTTGTTGGCGGCCTCGATGCAGGCGAACTTGATGACCTCGGAGCAGGTCGGGTGACCGAACACCGAGTGACCCACCTGGCCGACCGTGAGCCCTGCGCTCATCGGAATGCTGATCTCCTGGATGAGCTCGGCGGCGCCGGGGCCGACGATCTGGCAGCCGATGATGCGGCCCGTGCCGTTCTCGGCGACGATCTGCACGAAACCGTCGGCGTGACCCTCGCCGAGCGCCTTGCCGTTGCCCGCGAACTTCATGACGACCTGGACCGCGTCGATCCCCTTCTCCTTGGCGGAGTCGCGGCTCGAACCCACCACGCCGATACCCGGCTCGGTGTAGACGGCGGCAGGCACGCACAAGAGGTCCACCGACCCGGTGGGCGCCTCGCCCTTGAGCTCGGCGACCGCGTTCCTCGCGGCGGCCTCGCCCTCGGCCTCGGCCGCGTGGGCGAGCATCATGCCGCCGATCAGGTCGCCGATGGCGTACACGCCGGCCTGGTTGGTGCGGTAGAACGTGTCGACTTTGACGGCCGCGCGGTCCATCTCGATGCCGGCCTCCTCGAAGCCGAAGCCCAGCCCGTTGGGGCGGCGACCCGGCGCTGACAGCACCACGTCAGCCTCGATGACCGAGCCGTCGGTGAGCGTGGCGACGACGCGCTCGCCGGCCTGCTCGACCTTGTCGACGGCGATGCCCAGGTGGAACTCGATGCCGAGCTCCTCGAGCGCCTTCTGGACCTCGCGCTGCACGCGCTTGTCGTTGCCGGGCAGCACGCTGGGCGTGAGCTCGACGACGTGGACCTTCGAGCCGAAGTTGGCGTAGGCGTCGGCGAACTCGAGACCGATCACGCCGCCACCGATGATGACGACCTCGCCCGGGATGTCGCGAAGCGAGGTGGCCTCGTCGCTCGTCCAGACGCGCTCGAGCGAATGGTCGATGTTGGGCAGGAGGAACGGCACCGAGCCGGTCGCCAGGATCACGGCGTCCGCCTCGACGGTGACCGGGCCCTCCGCGGTCGCGACCTCGATGACCTTGGGCGCGACGAGCTTGCCTTCACCGTAGACGACCTCGACCTTGAGACGCTTGGCGGAGCCCTCGACCTGGCCGACGAGCTCGTCGACGACGCCTTCCTTGCGGGCACGCAGCGCGTCGACGTCGACCTCGGCGACGGCCGCCTTCAGCCCGTACTTCTCGGCGTGGCGGGTGTCGCCGACGATGTGTGCGGAGCGCAGGATCGTCTTGGTCGGGATACAGCCCCAGTTCAGGCAGGTGCCTCCCAGGCGCTCCTTCTCGACCAGCGTGACGCGCGCGCCCAGGCGGGCCGCCTCGAATGCGGCGGAATAGCCGCCGGGTCCCCCACCGAGTACCGCGATGTGCATGCGATGACCTCCCACGATTCCCTCTGGACGCATAGTGTGCGGGAATTCTAGCATGCCTATGGCGGATCCAACGGTCCGCGAATCATGCCTGATGAGGCTCACAAGTGACTGGGGGACACGCATGACCGCGGATGAGACGACCACGCCCGCACCCGAAACGCCCATCAACGCACCCGTACCCGACCCGGGAACGTCGCCCGCCAAGCCGCGCCGCGTCTGGCCGTGGGTCGTCGTCGTGGTCGCGCTGGTCTTGGGCCTGGCCGCCGTCGCCGGCTACTTCGGCTATCAGCAGTACCTCGCAGCCCAGGAGGAGCAGCGCAAGGAGCGTGTGGCCGCGCAGGCGGCCGCCCTCGACGCCGAGATCGTCAAGGTGTTCGCCGCCGCCGAGGCGATCGACGCCGACTGGCGGGCCGCCGAGGGCGACAACGCTGAGGCGCTCAAGCCGCTGGTCGACGAGACGACCTCCAAAGCCACATCACTCACCGCGACCGTCGAGCAGCTGCGGGAGCGCGTCAAGAGCATCGAGTCCACGACCATCGCAAACGAGTACGACGAGCTCCTCAGCAACATGGCGTACGTGTTCAAGGGAGTGGGGCTGCGAAGCGCCGACTCCGAGGACACCCTGACCCAGGCGAAGCAGAACGCGCGGGCGGAGGCGGCGTGCGAGAAGGGCTGGGACCTCATCGGTGGGTCGGTGAAGTCGTGCAACGCCCGCAAGTACTCCAAGGGGATGAAGCAGGCCCAAGACGCCCGCAGGCAGCTCCAGACAGCCCAAGCGGCGTTCCTCGCCATCAAGGAGGCCGGCGGGCAAGACACCGAGGAGAGCCTGCGCTGGATCAAGGAGGTGATTGTGGTGGCGCGACTGCAGGAGGAGCTGGCCCGACTGGGATCTCAGGGGTCGATCGGCGGCTACAACCGCAAGATCGACCAGCTCAGGGCCCAACAGAAGAAGATCGACAAGCTCGACGCCAAGCCCTTCTTGCGCGATGACTATCTGGCTGACGAGATGCGCGGCGGCAACGGCTCGCTCGTGTCGTCGCTCAAGTCGGCCTCCGAGCGCTGGCAGAAGGTGAAGATCGCTGTGGCGGCAGGAGACATCTGACGCCGACCGCTCGCGCGCAATCGAGAATCGGCCGATAACATACGTGACACCGCACGCCGCTACGAATGAGGTGCTCATGAAGGCCTTGCGGATGGCATCACTCGCCGTCTTGACCGCCGTGTTCGCAGTCCTGCTGCTCGGTTGCGTCGCCGAGAAACCCGCGGCGACCACCACCGCGGACGACCCGGCCGGCAAGGCGACCTGCTTCGCGAACCAGCAGTCGGTCGAGACCCAGGTGCAGCAGGCGCTGTTCGCCGACGGCAGCCGGCGGGTGCCGATGAACTACGGCCAGCTCAAAGGGCAGGGATTCATCGCCGAGCTTCTGTGGTGCCCGGCCGGCGGCGACCTGACGTGGGTGCCGACCGAGATGCGGCTCATCTGCTCGGTGCACGGCCACTACACGGACAACGACGGAGTCCTCGACTAGGCGGTCCGCACTTCTCGGCAGCGCACGTCAGGCGAGGTCGGCGCCTCGCAGGATCTGCGGCACGGCGTCGTCGGCACCCAGCGGCATGATGTGCACGCCGTCGGCGACCTCACGAAGCGCCGCCACCTGCTCGGTCGCCAGCGCGATCGACTCGGCGAGCGGGTCGTCGGCCGCGCCGATGCGTGCGGCGATATGGTCGGGCACCATGAGGCCAGCGAGGCGCTCGTTGATGAACTTGATCACGCGCGCGTTCTTGAGCAGCAAGATCCCGGCGATCACCTTCACGCCCGAATCCTTGAGCTCGGCGCACCGCTCGGCGAACACGTCGACGTCCATGACCGCCTGGGTCTGGAAGAACGCCGCGCCGGCCTCGACCTTCTGAAGCCCGCGACCGCGCTGGATGTCCCACGGCTCGGCCTCCGGGAACACGGCCGCGCCCAAGAAGAAGTCGGTCGCGCCCGTCAGCTCGGCGCCGTTCATGTCGACGCCCTCGTTCATGCCCCGGGCCACCGACAGCAACTGGGTCGAGTCGAGGTCGAACACGCCCTTGGCCTCGGGATGGTCGCCGCCGCGCGGGTCGTCTCCGGTCACCATCAAGACGTTCTCGAGCCCCAGCGTCCACGCGGCGAGCAGGTCGCTTTGCAGCGCGAGGCGGTTACGGTCGCGACAGGTCTGCTGGAAGATCGGCTCGGCACCGGCGTCGAGCAGTACCCGTGACGCCGCCAGCGAGCTCAGGTGCAGCGTCGCGCCCTGATTGTCGGTGACGTTGATGGCGTGGCAGTACGGGCCGAGCACGTCCACGCTTCGCAGCATCGCCGAGAAGTCCGTGCCGTGGGGCGGGGCCACCTCTCCGGTGACCACGAACTCCCCGCGCTCAAGCGCGTCCCGAAGCCGGCTCATCGGCCCTCCCCGCCCTTGCGCCCGAGGGCGCTGTCACGCACGTCGACGCGGCCCGGGCCGCGCTTGGCCGCGAAGTTCTTCGGGGGAATGACCGCCTTGGGCTCCCGGCCCTGCTCGGCGAGGCGGCGACGGATGCGGACGTGAGTGCACTCACGGTCGGTGAGAACCTCACACTTGCCGTCCCACATGCCGCCGCACGGGCCGTTGAGCAGACCTTTCGGGCAGGTGGTGACAGGACAGATGCCGGCGGTCACATCGAGGACGCAGTCGCCGCAGGTCTGGCAGCGCTCCTCGTAGACACCATGCCGCAGCACGGTGCCGAGAAACGCGCTCTCAAGCCCAGGGAAGACCGGCTTGCCGACGCTATCGGCGACCGTCTGCACGCCGGCCCCGCAGGTGAGCACGAGCACCGCGTCGGCCTCGTCGATGGAGCCGAAGTGTTTGCGCGCCTCGAGCTTGGTCCCGCCCAGATGGCACGCGACGTCGCCGACCGCCCAGCCCGTCACCGAGTAGCCGTCCTGCTCGAGCTTGGCCTTGGCGACCAGCAGCTCCTTCTCGCCGCCCGTGTGGGCGACCGTGGCGCACTGACCGCATCCCATGAGGAACACGCGCTTGGCGCCGATCTCGTCGAGGTTCGCACGTATACGCGCCCAGTCGCGCGGCTTGGTGATGATCATGAGCGGCTCACGTCCTGTCGAGTTGCTCGGCGAGGATGTCGGCGATGCGGATCGCCGCCCGTCCGTCACCGTAGGGGTTCGATGCCTTGGACATCGCAGAGTACTCCTCGGCGTCGTCGAGGAGAAGGGATGCTTCCGCGAGCACGCGGTCCTCGTCGGTTCCCACCAGGCGGACCGTTCCGGCGGCGACCGCCTCGGGACGCTCGGTCGATTCCCGCAAGACAAGGACAGGCTTGCCGAGCGACGGCGCCTCCTCCTGCACTCCGCCGGAGTCCGAGAGCACGAGCGTGGATGCCTCCATGAGCTTCACGAACGGCAGGTAGTCCAGCGGGCCGAGCAGATCCACACGTTCCACGTCGGCCAGCACTTCGCGCGCAGCCTCCTGCACCTCGGGGTTCAAGTGGACGGCATAGAGCACGTGCACGTCGTCGTAGCGCTCCACGAGGCGCCTGGCGGCTCGGCAGACCGCACGCAGCGGCTCGCCCCAGTTCTCGCGGCGGTGCGTGGTCATGAGTACGATCCTGCGGCCACTCGCGAGAGCTTCGGCAACGGGGCCCGGCTCGAACTCGTAGGGCTTCGCCTGTGTCTCGAGCAGGGCGTCGACCACGGTGTTGCCGGTGATCCAGACCGCGGCCGGATCGATTCCCTCGGCGTGGAGCACGGCCTGCGACACACCGGTCGGCGGGAAGTGCCACGTGGCGATCGAGGTAGTCAGCCGGCGGTTCATCTCCTCCGGGAACGGCGAGTACTTGTCGGACGTCCGCAGCCCTGCCTCGATATGGCCGACCGGCACCTTGCGGTAGAAGGCCGCGAGCGCCGTCGCGAACGTGGTCGTGGTGTCGCCCTGGACCAACACCGCGTCGGGAGCGATGCCGTCCAGCACGGGCCCCATGCGCTCGAGCACGCGGGCCGTGAGCTGGTCGAGCGTCTGACGGGCCACCATGACGTCGAGATCCGCGTCCGGCACGATGTCGAACAGCCGAAGTACGGAGTCGAGCATCTCACGGTGCTGCGCGGTCACCACCACGCGCACATCGAACTCCGGATGCTCGCGCAGCCGGTGAACGACGGGCGCCATCTTGATGGCCTCCGGGCGGGTCCCGAAAGCGACGACGATTCGCTTGGTCGACATCATCTCCCCTTGGAGCCGCGCAGCGACGTCCATGCGCCGGGCGTCACTTCTTCTTTGCGGGAAACGTGATCTCCGCCTCGGCATCATAGTCCGCCCGCAGCGGAAGTGCTGCAACATACTCGCGAGACAGGGAGACGAGCTCCTTCACGTCGCGCCACGTCTGCTCGCTCGCGGCCGAGATGCCCAGCGGCTCTCGTGTCCGGACATCGAACGCGCGTCCCTGCGCGAAGTCGGTGCCCGGCACGTACAGTACCGAGTCGTCCGCGTAGGCGCCGCGCCCGAGCAGCCCGCCGGCCGCGATCACGCCGTCGGCCGAGCGGAGCACGCTGCGACCGAACCGCACGATGTGCGATAGGTCGGCGTCCAGTGCGTCGGCGATCGTCGGCGTCAGGTCCACCTGGCCAGCGGCGGATGTCACCTCAGTGCCCGAGGTCTGCCCGGGTAGGTGGATCACGAGCGGCACGAGCGCTTTGTCTGCGTCGTTGTAGTCGTGACCAGCGAGTGCCCGCAGGGCTTCCGCTTCCTTGTCATCCCGGGGTTCCGGTAGCCCGAAGTGGTCACCGTAGACCACGACCACGGACTCATCCCACAGGCCGGTCCTCTTGAGCTCCGAGACGAAGTAGCCCAGCTGTGCATCGGCATAGTTGATCTCGGTGAGGTAGTCGCCGACTATCGTTCCCTCGTACGGCGCACCGGGGCGAAGCGTGCGTCGGTCGCTCGGCACGTTGTCGAACGGAAAGTGCGACGACATCATGATCACTTGGGCGTAGAACGGCCTGTCAGCGTCGCGGGCCTTCGTGAGCTCCGGCAAGGTCTTCTCGAACAGCACCCTGTCGGAGGCCGAACCGAAGGCCATCTTGTCCTCGACCCCGAAGTGGGTGCGGTCGAAGAAGGTCGTGAACCCGAGTGCAGGGTAGAACTGGCTCCTGTTCCAGAAGCCCGACTCGTTCGTGTGGAAGGTGTAGGACTCGTAGCCGTACTGCGAGAGCACGCGCGGCAGCGAGGTCAGCTCCCGATCGGACCATCCCAGCGACGCCCCGACTTCGGGCGGCGGATACAGCGAGGTGTTGGTGACGAACTCGACGTCAGCGGTCGTCCCGACGCCGGCGGCAGATACGCAGTTCGGGAAGTACCAGCTCTGTCCGATCAGCTCGTCGAGGTTGGGTGTGACGGAGCTGCCGGCGACGGAGTGTCCCACCGCGATCGTCTGCAGAGCCTCGACCTGGATGACGATGACGTTGGCGCCCTTCGCCTGCCCGGGCTTGAACCCCGGACGCGGCGCGCCCTCGTTGCGGCCCGACAGATCGTCCACCTGCTTCTGGAAGTCGTCGATCGTGTCGCTTTGGGCCACCGCCGAGCCATCGTCCTTCGCACCCATGAGCGCCACAGCCACGTAGGACCCGACGCCCTTCTCGGCCACGACCACGACCCCGTCGCCGGCATCGGGCGACGCGGCCGTCGCGCGGACGCTGAAGCCCAGCAGGATCGCAACGCCCGCCGCCACGACGTAGACCAACCGCCGCTGGTACACGTACGGCGTGCGCAGCCCCTGTGTCGCGAGCGCTCCGGGGAGGTCTCCGGTGAGCGGATCGAACCCCTTGCGCCGAGAATGCGACACCCACAGCGCGATCAGCGGGATGTCGATGAACAGCAGCAGATACACCGGGTTGAGCAACCGGACGATGCCACCACCCACGGTCGTCGCCTGGCCCATCAGGGCAAGCGACTCCCTGCTGGGGAGCAGCCCGTAATACGCGTGGTAGACCACGAGCGCGGCAAGCAACGCCGACACCGCTGCGTCAGCGATGAGCATGGACCTGAAGCGCAGGTCCGCGAAGGCAAGGTCCACCGCCGAGAACAGTACGAACACGAACAGCAGGTCGAGCAGCAGCGCAGCCGGACTCAGCGAGCCGAGCAGCATGAACTGGACGACCCAGACCTTGACGGTAACGATCCCAACGAAGCAGATGAGAGCGACGAAAGCACGGCGCCGCGCGCGTGCCCCACTGTCTGTCGCGATCGGCGTCTCTGCCGTCATCAGTACCCCGGAAGCGGCACGAAGACCCACGTCGACGGCTGCGTGAAGACCATCTGCACGCCGTAGCGCATGCCCGGGGTGGCGTACATGTCGTAGGTGACCGGGGGGTAACCCGGAACGGTGATCACGAGGGTGAACGGCTGAGGGCCGTCCTTGAAACGCAGGCTCCACGAACCATCGGCCGCCGTGGTGGTCGACGCGATCCTCGTCCCGTCTCGATACTCGGTCACGATGGTCGCACCCGAGATCGGTGCACCCGACGCATCGACCAGCGTGCCGTACAGATTCACGTGGTTGGGGCTAGCGCTCACACCCGCGCTCACCGTCGCAGCGATGATCGGCTCCGGCGGCGAAAGCACCGCCGTGAGGGCCACTCCGATGACGAACAGCGACAGCAGCGTGAACACGAAGTCCTCGAGCACCGGGTTCGACGTGAGGTGGGCGCCGCGCAGACGGAGGAAGGGGCTCATGAGCGCACCCCCCGCCAACGGGAACGATCGCCTATGTTGAGGCGAAGCATCATCAGACAGCCGCCTCAGAGTCGACGCGCGCCGTCTTGGCCCACGACCCGCGCTTCAAGACGATGCGGGACCATGCCCACAAGGTGGCGACCAGCCAGGCATAGGTGTAGACCGCGAAGACGACGGCATACGCGGGCAGCCACCGGACCGGCATGGGGAACGCGGTGCGCGCCTGATACGTCAGCAGGAAGACCGTCAGCGGCCCGAACGACAGGAACAGGATCAGCGCATTGCGAACGATGCCCTCCGGCACGAAGTGGAACGCCGTCGAGGTGGTCGCGATAAGACCTGCCGTCGACAGCATGCTGAACAGCATGCCCGCCGAAACGAGCACGACGAACACGACGAGAACCAGGTACAGCGCGAGGTCCACCCGCGTCTGCAGCGGGACGTCCTTGCGCTTGAGCAGCAGCGGCAGATGGCGCCAGCACTGGTAGTGGCCCTGCACCCAGCGCGTGCGCTGCCGGAAGAGCGGATGCAGTGACGTGACCGCCTGCTGTGCGACGTAGGCGTTCGGGTTGAAACGGATGCGCCAGCCGACCTGCACGAGCGACAGTCCGAGGTCGAGATCCTCGGTCAGGCAGTCCGTCCACGGTGCGTAGCCGAGCGAGATGAGCGCGGACAGACGCGTGAACTGCCCGTTGCCGCCCAGCCCAACCGAACCGAACGCGTCGCGCGCCTCCTGTACGAACGCCGAGAAGCCGACGAACTCGATGTCTTGCATCCGGGTGAGGAGGTTGGTGCCCGCGTTCGCGATGCGGACGCCGATCTGCAGACCGCCGACGTCTGGCTCGGTGAAGTACCGTGCGCACGAGCTGAGCGTGTGGCTCTCGAGCTGCCCATCCGCGTCGGTGATCGTGATGATGATGTCGTCAGCACCTCGACCCTCGAGACGCTCATCGTGGCCGTCGACGAGCCCACGGATGATCTCGAACGCGTGATTGAGTACCGCGCCTTTGCCCCGACCCGCGATGTCCGGGCCGCGATCAACGACCATGACCTCGGGGTACTCGTCCGCGAACTCGTGCGCGATCGCGCTGGTCGCATCTTTCGAGCCGTCGTTCATCACCATGATGATGCGGTGCGGGTAGTCCTGCTTGAGCAGGGACTGGATGGTGTGACCGATGACGGCCTCTTCGTTGTGCGCCGGGATGACGATGAAGAAGAACGGCCGGTAACCCCGGTCCTCGGGGTACGGCACGAGCATGCGGCGGACGGTCAGATGGAGCCAGAGCGCCATGTAGTAGATGACGACCGCCGCCACCACGTAGTTGAGAACTGTCAGGTCCAGTACCTTCATGTCCATCGGCTCGGTCGCACCCGTCAGGGCGCCACGTTGAGCCACACTCCGTTCGAAGAGACGTTCTGCTTGATGACGCCGACGTATCCGGAACTCGCCCCTGCGGGGACCCGCACCCGGGCCACTCCATCGGCCCAATCCTCGACCGCGCACTCGTGCACGCCACCGATGAGCACACGGCTGCCGGCCGAAGCCGGTCCGAACCCTGAACCGGTGACCGTGATGAGGTCGCCCACACGAGCGGTCCGCGGTACGACCGAGCTCACGGTCGCGGGCGTCTCGACCACCAGGTACTTGCCGTTCGAGCAAGCAGCGACCGTGCCGACGCCCACGTATCCGCTGGGCGCAGAGGCGGGGACGCGCACCCGGATCGACGTGTCCGACCACGAGGCGATGTCGGCATCGGGCACTTCGACCCTGCCGACGGTCACTCGGTAGTCGCCCTTGCTGGACCCGAAGCCGATTCCCGTGAGCGTAATCTCGGAGCCGGGCCGTGCCCACCACGACGACAGCGCCTGCATCCGCGGAACCAGGTTCACCCACCAGCCGTTAGAGGTGTACCGATCCTCGCGGAGGATGCCGAGATAGCCACTGCGCACGCCGGCGGGAACCGTGAAGGTGACGCGCTTGTCGCTCCAGGTGGTCGGCGTGACCTTGGCGGTGCCGATCAAGACCCAGCCCTTCACGTCGCCGAAGTCACGACCGGTGATGACCACCGTGTCGCCCTTGGTGAGACGTTGCGTGGAGACCGCCGAGACGTACGGCAGTCCGTAGGGGCCGTAGAGCAGTCCGTTCGATGACAATCCGTTGGCGACCACCCCCGCCCAGCCCGCGGCGGCGTTGCGCGGGACGACAACTTGGATGCGGTCGTCCGCCCACGAGACGACTTCGGCCGTCGCCCCGGCGAAGCTCACCCAACCGGTTCCCTGGACGGTGCCGAAGTCGCTGCCGGAAATCGTAACGAGCGTGCCGGGCGCGCCTTCGCGCGGCGAGATCGACGTCACGGTCGGCCGATCGGCCGGGATGAAGTACAGGCCGTTCGACGAACGGCCACCCACATGGACGCCCACATACCCCGGGAGGGTAGCGTCGGCGGGCACGATGAAGTCGATGCGCACGTCGGACCACGACTCGACCTGCGCACGGGCACCTGAGCACACGACGAAGCTGTCGTCTTGGGCGGCGCCGAAGCCCGCTCCGATGAGGGTGATCTTGGTTCCCGGCTTGCCGTAGTAGACGGAGAGTGACTCGGCGACCGGCGCAGGCGCCTCGGCGACAGTGCTCGTGACCGAAGGAGCCGCGGGGCGCGGCGTCGGCGGCTTCAGGGTCTCAGCGGCGGAGTCGAGCGCAGACGCGCCGGATAGCACCTCATCGATCACGAGGCCCACCGTATCGCCTTGCGGCACCGCGATGAGCCGGACGCGCGCGGAACCCTTTGCGGGCATCCGGGCAGCCACCGGTGCCTTCACGGACGCCAGCAGCCGCCGGCCCTCGAGGCTGGCTGCGACGGCGCCCGCGGGTGAGACCGACGCCTGCTGACCGACCTCGGAGGAGACCTCGACCGGCCGCGCCGTCAGCACCGATATCTCGGTCACTCGTGTCGTGCGGTCACGCCAGCCGATGACCTTGACGTCTGCCACACACACGACGGGCTTGACGAGGCCCTGCGACGACAGATGCGCCTGCGCGCTACGCTCGAGCATCGGCCGCTGGAACAGTGCCCTCACCGGCTCCGGGATGTCGCCGCGGGCGCCGGCCATCGAGACAAGAGCGACACCGCACACGCCCAAAACGATGAGCGTCGCCGACATCAGCGAACCGAGCTCCTTGAGCTTCTTCTTGAATGCCGCGCGGCTGTAGCGTCGAAGGGCCATCTCAGTCACCCATCGCCGTCTTGGCCGCCGCAAGTACGCCTTCGGAGACGGATGCCGGGCCGCCGACCACGTGCAGACGGCCGATGATGCCCGCGTTCGTCTGCAGCGCCGTCCGCGTCGCGGGGGAGATCTGACTCGACCTCGTAAGCAACACCACCGAACGAACTCGCGCCGCCATGACGCCGCCCGACAAGGCATCCGGGAACTTCTCGCCAGTGGCCATCGTCAGGCCATTCCATTCGAGACCGGCATCGGCTATCGACCATCTGGCTATTCCTGCGGCCGCCTCATAGCGATCCCGACCACCAAGTCGGATGACCGCGCCTGAGCCAAGACGGGTGCGCAGAGAGGATTCCACGGACGTCGCGACGGACGCCTTGCCGCCCAGGATGACAGCTCGACGCGTCCCCGAGGGAAGCCGGTAGGTCCGCTTGACGGGGTCGACGAGCACGATCGGACGACCCTCCGCAGCGGCCACGGGAGACCCCGCGAGCGCATCCGGATAGTTGCCTCCGGTCGCGACAAGGACGGTGCCGTCGAAGCTCGCACCCTGCAATCGCACGACCTCGTCGGCGATCCGCTGGGCAGCCACGTAGCGGTCCGAGCCGCCCAGTCGCGACACGGCACCGACCACGGCGCGCACTTCTCGCTCGGTGTTCGCCGAGACGGACGCAGTGCCGCCGAGGATGTATGCCCGGCTCGCACCGAGGCGACGGATCTCGGCCTTCACCGTCGGTGTCAACCTGCTTGTCTCGGTAAGCAACAGCGGTCCACCGACCACGCCGGCCAGTGCGGAACCACCCAAGGCGTCAGGCCAGTTGGCGCCGGTTGCGATCACAACCGCGGGCGCCCCAAAGGGGAAGCCGCGCTTGGACGCCTCGACTGCGGTCGTGTATCGGTCACGACCGGCGACGCGCCGGTATACGCGGGGGCCGAAGTTCGCGACGAACACGTCGGCCACCCCGTTGTCATCCCCTGCAGCGATATCGTCGGCTTCCGAGTGGAACGCCAGGCTGCCCCCCGAACCGCAGAACGCGGGTGCGGCGCTCGAGCCGCTCGCAGCACCGCCGGTCCGGGCGTTACTGATGCGTGTGATGTAGCCCGTTGCCCACTCCCACACGAAGACGTCAGATGCGCCATTGAGGTCGGACGGAACCAGATTGCCTGCCACCGAGGAGAACGCCACCTTGGACCCGTCGCCGCAGATGCGTGCCTCACGGCTCTCGGCTTCGGCTTGGCTACCGGCTGTCGGCACACTGACCCTCCGCGTGACGCCACTGGTCACGTCCCGCACGAACACGTCGCGCGCTCCGTTGGTATCACCCGTGACGAGGTTTGCCGCCAACGACTCGAAGGCGACCCGGCGGCCGGTGGCATCGAGTGAGGGCGCAAACGAGCCGAGCGTGCCCTGTGCCCCGGTCGACGAGACACTTACCCGCGCCATACCCGCACCGCTGCGGGACACGCGGAACACATCCGGTTGCCCGTTGGTGTCACCGTCGATCAGATTCGAAGCGGACGACGAGAACGCAACGTAGGCGCCGTCGGAGCTGATGGCCGGGGCGCCGGAAGCCCCATCGGCGGAACCCCCGACTCGCGCACCGGAGACGCGCACCGTCGTGCCGGCAGCTCGGTCACGAACGAAAATATCGGCATGTCCACCCGTGTCCCCGGACACGAGATTCGACGCCGTCGACACGAACGCGACGTACCGACCGTCCGCGCTGATGGCGGGCGCGTAGGAATCCCCTGCGCCGACCGCACCCGTCGACGTGACGCTCACGATCGACAGTGAATCGGACTCTCGATCCCAGACGAAGACGTCGTGTGCCCCGTTGTCGTCGCCGGCGACGAGATTGCTCGCATCGGACACGAAGGCGAGGAATCGGCCGTCTGCGCTCAATGCGCACGATCCGCTCGACCCGTTCGCGGCGACATCGCCGATGCCCCTGCTGACCAGACGGGTCTGACCCGTGACGACGTCACGCACCGCGACATCCTGTCGGGAGGCTCCAAAGTCGGCAGCCTCCGTCTGGAAGGCCGCAATCGAGCCATCGGCGCTCAAGGCGGGCATCCTCGACGGGCCGTCGGCCGAGCTGCCGTCGGGCCCCGTGGTGAGCAGCGCGATCGTGCTGAAGCTGCCGGCGCCGGCCTCCTGAGCCTGCGCGACAGGGAGCATCAGGCATGCAGCGACCAGGACCCGCGTCATCCCGAAGATGACCGGACCTGCTTGCGTCGGCTTCCACCTGCCGACCACTGCACTCGGGGCTCGCACGGAGACCCTCCCGGAGCCGAATCGATGCCGTATGCCCTCACGAGCGAACGCGCAGCGAAAGAGCTGGCTGACACTCGCAATATCCTTATCGGCAGAATCGCCCTCGTCGATGAGCACAAAGCGTGACAAAAATCACAAGCGCTTTGGAGGGATTGCGCGCACGGGCGTGCGTCCCTACATATACGCGTAGAGAATGCCGTGCCGAGATGAGGAGTCGCAGGTTACGAGCGGATGACTGCCCGTACCGCCTCGACGCAGCCGGGTGCGTCCGCCGAGTAGCCGGCGCCGATCCCGGCCGCCCACTCCGCCGTGACCACCGCGCCGCCCACGAGAACCGGCTTGCCCAGCTGTTCCGTGACCGCTGCCGCCGCGTTCTCCATCGCCGGCAGCGTGGTCGTCATCAGCGCCGAGAGGCACACCACGTCGGCATCGCGGGCCGCTTCGAGCACCCGGTCGGTGTCGACGTCGACCCCGAGGTCGTCGACCTCGAACCCCTGGCTCTCGAGCAGCGACACGCAGATGTCCTTGCCGATCGAGTGGATGTCGCCCTTGACCGTGGCGAACGCGACCCTTCCCGCCGAGACACCCGCCGAACCCTCCGGGAGCAGCTCCTTCACGCGGGCCACGGCGGCCTTCATCGCCTCTGCGGCGACCATCATCTGGGGCAGGAAGACCTCACCGCGCCCGTAGGCGTCGCCGAGCCGCTGGATCGCCGGGGTGAGAACCTCGCCGATGACGTCCTCCGGCGACACGCCCGAATCCACCACAGCGGCCGCAAGCGCGGGTGCGGCCTCGGCGTCGCCGCGAAGCACGGCCGCTTCGAGTGCGGTGCGCGGATCGACGGCGCCACCGGAGACCTGCTCCGGCGCGGTGGCCTCGACCCCGGCGGCAGCGCGCTCAAGCGCCGAGTTCAGCGCCGCCTCCCAGCCGGCAAGCGCGTCAGCGTGGGCGTCGGCGTCCAGCCCGCGCGAACGGGCCTGGTTGAGCAGTCGGACTGCCTCCATGACCACGTGGTCGTTGGGGTTCACGATGGCCGCATCCAGACCCGCCGCGGCCGCGGCGGTCAAGAAGGCGGCGTTGAGCAGCGGTCGGTCGGGCAGCCCGTGGCTCACGTTGCTGACTCCCAGCACGGTCCCCAACCGTGCGTTGCGCGCCGAGGCGGTCGCGCCCAGCGTCGTGCCAGGCGCCGAGGAGTCCGTGGCCGCGGTCATGACCAACGCGTCGACGATCAGGTCCTCAGCGCCGATGCCATGAAACGCCGCCTTGCCCCGCACCTTCTCGACGATGGCGGCCCGGCCTGCGACATCGTGCGGGATCCCCTCGTCGTCGAGGGCCAGCACGACGACGGCCGCGCCGTACTTGGCCACCAGCGGCAGCACGGCATCCATCGACTCGGGGTCACCGTTGACGCTGTTGACCAGCGCCTTTCCGGGGTAGACCCGCAACGCGGCCTCAAGCGCCGCCGGGTCGGTCGTGTCGATGACAAGCGGCAGGTCGGTCGTGCCGGTCAGCGCAAGGATCGCCTGTGGCAGCACGGTCACGGCGTCCACGCCAGCCGCACCGACGTTGACGTCGAGCAGGTCCGCGCCCGCCGACTCCTGATCGGCGGCGAAGCTGCGCACGACACTCATCGAACCCGCCAGCAGCGACTCCTTGAGCTCCGGCTTGCCCGTGGGGTTGATGCGCTCGCCGATCACCCGCAGCGGCGATGACGCTCCGATCTCGACGATGCCGCGCGGTCCCGCCACCACCGTCGCCGAGAAACCCCTGTCAGCCACTTCGGCGACGTCGAGATCAGCGACGGCATCGACGATCGCGCCGGTGTACGCGGGCGACGACCCGCAGCACGAACCGATCGCAGCCACGCCAGCCTCGCGCGCGGCTGCGGCGAACGCGCCCATCTCCTCCGGGGTGCCGGGAAACACGGTGGCGCCGTTCGCGTCGAGCGTGGGCAGCCCGGCGTTGGGCTGCACGACGACCGGAAGACGGGTCGCCTTCACCATGCGCGCGGCCAGGGGCAGCATCTGCTCCGGGCCGAGGCCGCAGTTCATGCCGACCGCGTCGGCACCGGCCGCCTCGAGGATGACCGCTGCCGTCTCGGGGTCGGTGCCCGACAGATCCATCCTGCCGGCGAGCCCGAAGGTCACGCTCGCGATCACCGGGAGCTCTGACACGGACTTGCACGCCAGTACGGCACAGCGCACCTCGGCGATGTCAGTGAAGGTCTCGAGGAACAGTGCGTCAGGGCCCTCGGCGGCGAGCGCCGCGGCCTGCTCGGCGTAGACCTCGAACAGCTCGTCGAAGGTCGCGTCGCCCAGCGGGGCAAGCACGCGGCCGCTCGGACCGATGTCGGCGAGCACGTGGGGTGCGCCGTACTGCTTGGCGACGCGCACCGCTGCGCGGTTGAACTCCTCGACGCGGTCCTCATAGCCGTACTCGGCGAGCTTGGAGCGCGATCCGCCGAACGTGTTGGTGATGGTGCAGTCGCTGCCGGCGAGTTTATAGAGGTTCAGCACCTGTCCGACCATGTCGGGCGCCGTGACGTTGAGCAGCTCGGGGCACTCGCCTGCCGGCAGGCCCGCACGCTGCAGCATCGTGCCCATCGCACCGTCGAGCACGAGGACCTCGCGTCCCAGCCGAAGCATGATGTCAGGCATACCATTGACCCCTTCCCGGTCGCGGCATGGCGCCCTGCGAAAGGGCCTACAGGCAGTGCATCCGCCACAGAGCGGCGGCGATGATCTCAGCGTGGTCGAACGCGAGCGGCTCCGGCAGCTCGTCAGTGAAGAACCAGCGCGCCTCACCGGCGTCGTCGCCCGGGATCACGTAGGGCTCGTCGAGTCCAAGGTCGGCGAGGTACGCGGCGCTCGCGGTCCAGCCGCGCGGGTCGCGGCCCGGGTCGGCGAAGGTGCCCACCGGGACCATCGGGCCCTCCCAGATCACACCGGTCTCCTCGGCGAGTTCGCGGCGCGCGGCTTCGACGGGGCGCTCGCCCTCGTCGACGAACCCGCCGGGCAGCGCCCAGCAGCCGAGGTGCGGCTCGGAGGCGCGTCGCACCAACAGGACCTTGCGCGCTTCGGCCGGGCCGCACACGACGACGGTGTCACAGCAGAAAGCGGGGCGTGGGTATTCGTAGCAGTATTCCATGCGTCCAGTGTAGCGAATCGGCAGGCGCCTCGTGACGGGTAAGCCGCGGTCCGAGCCGCGATCACAGTGCGCCTCAGGAGCTCGACGCGCCAGCGGCGGACGCCGGCGAGAACACCACCGCGAGCGTGCGCACGATGCCGAGCGCCAGCACAAGCACTGACATCGCGATCACAAGTCCCCACTCGGAGTGACCCGAGTAGAGCGCCACCCACACCTCGCGCAACACAAAGGCCAGCGATGCGTCCAGCAGATGCGTCACCCGCACCCGGTGGTGCCTCAGGTACTCGACGAGGGAATGGAAGATCTCGATGAAGATGAAGACGGTGAGGACCTCGGTCGTGATGTACTTGAACGCGCCGCCGGAGCCGCTCGTCACAGCCTCGAACACGGTGACGGCAAGCTCCCACACCGCGAACACCAGGGCCGCGAGGACGATCAGGATGAGCACGTCGATGACGACGGCCACCACGTGTCCACGCAGCCACTGCACCGCGCGCCGAATCGGTCGGTTCGTTCGCTCAGACATGGTTGCTGACCTCGCGTGGGCTTGAAGAGCACGGCTGAATCGTCCGCGGCCCGAGCGCTGGGTCGCTCGGGCCGCGGCACTCGTTCAGGGGCAAGGGGGTTGCCGTGAGCCCAGACTAGGCGCTCCAAGCGGCAAGGTGGTGAAAGCGGAGTAAGGCCTCTGTTACAGAAGCCCGTAACGTGCTCAGGCGCTCGGCGGCCTCGCTACGGCGCGACGCCCAGCAAGAAGAAGACCCTCCTGCCCTCGTCGACCAGGGTGCCCGCGGCGGGCGACTGCTCGTAGACGCGGCCCACGCTGTCGGCCTTGGGCTGAAACATCGGGCGCGGGGTGAGGCCAGCCGCCGAGATGCGCGCCTTGGCCTGCGACTCCGACAGCCCCATCACGTTGGGCATGCGGACCTGCCGGACGCGGCGCCCGAGCGAGACGGTGATCGCAACGGTCTGGCCGGCCTCGACGGGGTCGCCGGGTGCGGGTGACTGGAAGAAGACGACGCCTTGCGCGGCGTCACCGTACGCGTAGCTCACCGACGCCTTGAGTCCGGAGCGCTCGAGCGCCTTGATGGCGAGGTCCTCCGACATCCCGATCACGTCGGGTGCACCGTTCCCCCGGTCAGACTCACCGTCATCGGCACCGATGGCCGAAGCCACACCCGCCGAGACACCCAGGTAGACCGTGCCGCCCTTGATGAGCTGCGTGCCGCCGGCCGGCTCCTGGTTCGCGACCACGCCCTCGGGCTGGTCGGTGCCGTAGACGGTCTCGCTCTCGGGCTTGAACCCGGCGTTGGTGATCTCGGTGGCCGCCTCCTCGGCGGTCAGCCCGATGACCGAGGGAACCAAAGCGGTGACCTGCACCGACTTCGACACCGGCACGCTCTCCGGCGTCCCCCAGTCCATGAAGCGCCACAGCAGCCACGCGACGATCAGGACGAGGATGACGAAGACGAGCCACGGCAACCACACGGGGCCGCCACGGCGCTCCTCGGCTTCGTCGTCTTCCATGTGCACGGGCGGCGGTGCGAACTCGCCGGGGTCACCCATGTGCGTCCACCTCGCGGGGCCGGTCGCTGCTGACATTCACACTTCTACAGAATAGCGCGGATGCGCGCTCGGCATAAGCCTCCACACCATCTCCACCCGCCGTTCATCCCCGCTTCGCACCCGCGCCCCATACTCGGTGACGCGGGGCACGACTCGACGATCCGCGAGATGGAGGTGGGACACATGACCACGACCCTGACGATCACGGTGCTGCTGGCCGTTGTCGCTGCCGCACTGTGGCAGTCGCGTCGCATCTCGGCGCTCGCCCGGACCGCTCCCGCACGCGTACGTCGCCCGCTGTCGCCGGTCCAGGAAGCCGAGAGGATCCTCGCACGGCGATACGCCCGCGGCGAGATCGGCCTCGACGAGTACCGGCGCATGCTCGCGATCCTCAGACACTGACATCACGTAGCTCGCCCCCGCGATGCCCAGCGCGGACGGCGGCTCTCCTCCTCCCCTTCCTGTCGTGGAACGGCCCGGCCCGCAACTGCCGGGCCGTTCCGCGTGCAGGGGTAGAATCACCTGCAGCCCCGGCGCTCGCCGCCCGTCATCCGAAGGAACGCCGTTCGTGTCGTCTGCCCTGTTCAGAGCTGTGAGGTTCCTGCGCGCCTACGCGTGGCTCGCCACGCTCGGCGTGCTCTGCGTGCTGGCGTCCTCGGTCGCAGACCTCGTCAGCCCCCAGCTGCTGAGGCGCCTGATCGACGTCGGCATCACCCAGTCGCGCCCCGACGTCATCGTCCGCGACTCGCTGCTGCTGGTCGGCGTGGCCGCACTCGGTGGGCTCGCGAGTTTCGCGCAGGGGTACTTCTCGGCGCGTGCGAGCCATGGTGCGGCGTTCGACATGCGCAACGAGATCTTCGACAAGCTCCAGCGCCTGAGCTTCGCCTACCACGACAAAGCGCAGACCGGGCAGCTCATCACGCGCGTCACGAGCGACGTCGACCTGGTCCGCGAGTTCGTGGGCGGCGGGCTGGTGCAGATCGTCTCGGCGATCCTGCTGCTGATCGGCGCGATCGTGCTGCTGCTGTCGCTCGACACCACGCTCGCGCTGGTGTCGTTCGCGGTGCTTCCCGTCACTATCGGCGTGTTGCTGCTGTTCGTGCGCCGGCTGGGACCGATGTTCAAGGAGTTCCAGGTGCGGCTCGCAGCACTCAACACGGTGCTGCAGGAGAACGTCGCCGGAGCGCGCGTCGTGCGCGCCTTCGCCCGCGAGCCGTTCGAGGCAGAGCGCTACGACGGAGCCAACCGGGCGCTGCTGGACCAAGGCCTCGAGGTTCGTCGAGTGGTCGCCAACGCCTTCCCGCTGCTGTTCAGCGTCGGCACGATCGGGGTCGGGATCGTCACGTGGGCCGGCGCGGCCCAGATCCTGGCCGGCACGCTCACCGTCGGCGAGCTCGTCGCCTTCACGTCGTACCTATTCCTGCTCCTCCAGCCGCTGTTCATCATCGGCTTCGGAGCCCAGCAGATCGCGCGCGCCTCGGCATCGGCCGAGCGCCTGTTCGAGGTGCTCGATGCGCCCGAGGACGTCGCCGAGAAGCCCGACGCCGTCGCGCTCGACCGGCTTGCGGGTCGCATCGAGCTGCGCGGAGTGTCGATGCGCTACCCCGGCGCATCGTCGCCGACGCTGTCCGACATCGACCTCGTCGTCGAGCCTGACACGACCGTCGCCGTCGTGGGTGCGACCGGCTCGGGCAAGACCACACTCGTGAACCTGATCCCACGGTTCTACGACCCGACGGACGGATTGCTGCTCGTCGACGGTCATGATGTCCGCGATGTGACGCTGGCCTCACTGCGCGGCCAGATCGGCTTCGTCATGCAAGACTCCGTGTTGTTCAGTGGCACGGTGCGGGAGAACATCGCCTACGGCCGGCCGGACGCCACCGACTCCGAGGTCGAGTCGGCCGCGCGCATGGCACAGGCGCACGAGTTCATCGAGCGCCTGCCGGACGGCTACGCGACCCGCGTCGGCGAGCGCGGCGTGAAGCTCTCGGGTGGACAGCGTCAGCGCATCGCCATCGCTCGCGCGGTGCTCATCGACCCGCGGGTGCTGGTCATGGATGACTCGACCTCATCGGTGGACTCACAGACAGAGGCCGCCATCCGCGATCAGCTCGACCGTCTGATGGAAGGCCGCACGACCTTCGTCATCGCGAGCCGGCTGACCACCGCGCGCAAAGCCGACACGGTTCTCGTCCTCGATGCGGGTCGCATCGTCGACACCGGCACGCACGACGAGCTGCTCGAACGCAGCTGCCTGTACGCCGAGATCGCCGCAAGCCAGCTGATCGGCGACGAGCCCATCCAGGGACCCGAGAGCTATCCCCTGCCGTCTGACGGGGAGGTGAGCTGAGCCATGGCCGGTCCCGGTCCCTCACTGAAGTCCCTCGCAAAAGAGGAACGTCCCAGTTCGTGGTCGGATGTCGTGCTGCGGCTGCTCGGCTACCTCGCGCCGCACAAGGCCCAGGTGGCCGGCGGAGTCGCGTGGCTCGCGGTCTCCTCGGCGGCGATCGCCGCAACTCCGGCGTTGACCGGTCGCCTCATCGACGAAGCGGTCTCGGGAGCGGGAACCGGGGTCGGCGTGGAGGTTCTCACCGTCCCGGCACTGCTGCTCGTGGGCGCGACGTTGGTGGGCTGGCTCGCCCAACGCATGCAGATCCTCGTGCTGGGCACAGCGGGCCAAGAGGCGCTCTACCAGGTGCGCTCCGACGTGTTCGCCGCGGTCTCGGCGCTCGACCTCGGCTACTTCGAGTCCGTCGAGTCCGGGGACCTGATGAGCCGGCTCATCAACGACATCGAGCAGATCAACTCGTTCCTGTCACAAGGCCTGCGACGGCTGATCTCTGCCGCGTTCTCGCTGGCAGCGACGTTGCTCGCCATGTACCTCGCTGACTGGCGGCTCGCGACCGCGACGCTGCTGGTGGTGCCGATCATGCTCGGCGTGACCCGATTCTTCGGGATGCTCGCGCGGCGCGCGTTCCGGGCGCGGCAGGAGTCGATCGGCGACGTCTCAGCCACGCTGGCCGAGGAGCTCGACGGCATCAAGGTGGCGCAGGCGTTCAACCGCACCGACCGCAACCGCACCCAGTTCGCCGACCGCAACGCCACCAACCGCGACGCCAACATCGGAGCGGCGACGGTGTCTGCGGCCTTCTCGCCTGCACTGTCGGTGATATCGACGGCTGCCACCGCGCTGGTGGCCGCGCTCGGCGGCTTGCTGGCCGCCCAGGACGTTCTGACCATCGGCATCGTCGTCGCATTCCTGAACTACGCGCGCCAGTTCTTCAACGGCATCACGCAGCTCTCTTCGCTGTACTCCGAGACACAGTCGGCGCTGGCCGGCGGCGAGCGGGTGTTCCAGCTGCTGGACACCCCCATCGAGGTCGCCGAGCATGACGGCGCCACCGACCCGGGCAGACTGCGCGGCCGCATCGAGTTCGCCGACGTCCACTTCGCGTACCGGACCGGACCTGAAGTCCTCGGCGGTATCGACCTTGTGATCGAAGCCGGGGAGAGCGTGGCCATCGTGGGGGCCACCGGCGCAGGCAAGACCACCCTGGTCAACCTGGTTCCGCGGTTCTACGACGCGACCGCGGGGAGTGTGTCGATCGACGGCGTGGACGTGCGGGAGTTCACGTTGTCCGGCCTTCGCTGCAACTTCGGCATCGTGTTGCAGGAGCCGTTCCTGTTCTCAGGAACGATCGGTGACAACATCCGCTACGGGCGACTCGACGCCACCGACGACGACATCAGGCGCGCGGCCCAGGTCGCCGGGGCCGAGGCGTTCATCGCAGGGCTTCCGGACGGCTTCAAGACCGAGGTCGGAGAGCGCGGTGCATCGCTGTCGACCGGGCAGCGCCAGCTGGTCGCGTTCGCGCGCGCCATCGTCAGCGACCCGGCGATCCTGATCCTCGACGAAGCCACCTCCTCGGTCGACACCCGCACCGAGCTTCTCATCCAGGAGGGGCTCAAGGGCATCATGGGCGGCCGCACATCGCTGATCATCGCCCACCGACTCTCGACCGTGCGCGACTCCGACCGCGTCATCGTGATGGACGCCGGCCGCATCATCGAAAGCGGCTCCTATCGCGAGCTCCTGAGCGCCGGCGGCGCCTTCTCGGCACTGCACGCAGCCCAGTTCGGGGAGTAAGGGCGCGACCGTAAGGCCTTGTCGCCCGTACCGATGCCGCACTCTGCCCGTCGGAGCTCCTGACGCGGCATCAACCATCACTTGAGCCTTCTCGTATGGCCTTTTAGCAGGCCATATGTCCTCATGTCTCGACCAAGACTTCACTCTTTGCGCGCCCTGAGACTGCCTCTTGCCTTTGTATATGTCTTGTCCTATATTTGTTCTGTCCTATATGCCAGCGAGGGGATCCAGGGGTGTCGCTGGAGTACGCAATACTCGGCTTCCTGTCAGAGCGGCCGCGCACAGGCTACGACCTGAAGACGCGCTGCTTCGACGACACTCTCGACGGCCTGTGGCCCGCCGATCAGGCCCAGATCTACCGGACGCTGGACCGCCTTTCGAAGGCCAAGCTCATCGCATCGCGCCGGCGGCGCCAGGCGGGCAAACCCGACCAGCGCATCTACGAACTGACGCCCGAGGGACGCTGGGCCTTGGACGCATGGCTCGCCGAACCGACGTCTCCCCCGGCCGTCCGGGACCCGCTCCACCTCCAGATCTACTTCGGACACCGCACACCCGACGCGTCACTCGTCGCGGTGCTGCGCGCCGCGCGCGACCAGCACCAAGCTCGGCTTGACTCGCTCCGCGGCCATGCGGGACAGCTCGTCGGCGTCGCCAATGAGGGCGAGCGCTCCGGCGTGTTGAGGCAGACGGCCTTCGACGGCGCCATCGCACTCGAGCGCGCCACTATCGACTGGCTTGACGACTGCATCGATGCAGTTGAGAAGGGGGCTTTGCCCGGATCCGCAGCAGGAATCGGTCAACGGCAGCTGTTCGGCAGCTGAGCCGGCGTATAGTGGAGCCGGCCTGACGTGAGGAGTTAGGCGTGAAGATCATCGCCATCGACGCGAGTCGGGGACGCGGAGTGGTGACACAGTCGGTCGAGCTCGCGGCACGAGCCGCCGAGGCGACCGGGGCGACAGTCGAGCGGGTGACGCTCGGCGAGCTTGACGTCCGCTACTGCACCGGCTGCAAGATGTGCCGCTTCACGGGGGCCTGCAAGATCGACGACGACCTTCCCCGCCTCGCCGAGAAGATCTCCGAAGCCGACGGCGTGATATTCGGGGTTCCCGCCTACTTCCGCCGAGCCGATCGCCCTCTCCAGGCCGTCCTCGACCGCCTGTCCGGCTACTTCGCCGACTCCGGACAGCTCCGCCTGCCGGGCTTCTCGGAGGCAGAGGTGCCGTCGGTGCCCACCGCACGGGCCGCCAAGCGAGCGATAATCATCACGGCCACCAGGGCGCCTGAACCCATCGCCACCTTCTTCGGCTACACCTCCGGTCCCATTCGCGAGCTGCGGCGTTCGCTCGGCAGCGGTGGCATCCGCACCGTCGGCTCGCTCGCGGTCGCTGGAGGCTGGACCCGGCCTGACCTGGACGAATGGGAGTGCGACAAGGCTCGCGGCCTGGGTCGCGTGCTCGCCGGGAAGATCTAGTGGCTGAGCTCGAGAGGCGCCCGCGGCGCTGGCCGCACATCGTCGTCGGCGTAATCGCTCTCCTCGCCTTCATCGTGCTCGTCGTGCCCTTGGTGGTGCCGGTGCCCCCGCCTCGCGATACCGTGGACCCCGTCCAGCTCGCCGGTCCGGACTCGCGTTTTGTACGAGTCGAAGACATCGATCTCCACTACGTCGAAGCCGGCTCGACCGAGGCCCCGCTCCCCATCGTCTTGCTCCACGGCTTCGGCGCCTCGACGTTCTCGTGGCGCCAGCAGCTGCCCCTGCTGGCCGACCGTGGCCGCACGGTGGCCTTCGACCGGCCGGCATTCGGGCTCACCAGCCGACCGATGCCATCGGACTGGACCGGCGAGACCCCCTACTCGCTGCAGTCCAACGCCGATCAGACCGTTGCGCTCATGGACGAACTCGGCATCGATAAGGCGCTGCTCGTGG
>Ga0209172_10003099_pt1 | contig 26644 bp, 33 predicted proteins | sample LarsenN4metaG_FD_184113 | JGI IMG/M metagenome (GOLD analysis project Ga0209172, IMG submission 184113) | Hot spring sediment bacterial and archeal communities from British Columbia, Canada, to study Microbial Dark Matter (Phase II) - Larsen... ... | reverse complement strand
TTTTTCTGGACGGTTATCCTGCCGATTTTATTAGTCGCAGCAGCCGTCGAAGGCTACGTTACCTCCACTTTGGTGGCGCGCTAAGCAGATGTTTAGAGGGTTTGCAGCGAGCACCGGCGCCGCAGCGCATCGGCTATCTCGCCGACCCGCGCGGCCGAATACTCCGATCCACCCGCCAGATTGCCCCACACCGGCGCCGGCCAGCAAGCATCGCCGGGCTTTCTACCGACAATATGAAGATGCAGTTGCGGCACGACATTGCCGATGGCAGCGAAGTTGATTTTGGCCCAGCCCAGGTCATGTGTGATAAAGCGGGCAACCAGGACGGCTTCAGCCAATGCAGCGTTTCTTTGCTCTCGCGGCAAACCGAGCAAATCCTCCGATTCCACCTCCGGCACTAGAATGAACCAGGGCACGGACGCATTCTTGTGCAGCAGAACGTGGCACAAACCCAACTGACCCAAACGATGGCAGTCGGCCAGCAGTTGGGAGTGAATCGCAAAATGATTCATAAGGGCCAATCCAGTTTCTTAGCGGGATGTTGAAAACTACGAAACATGCTTCGACACGCTCAGCATGAACGGAACTTCCTCAGCGATTTCAGTTCTTCATCCGTTCGTCCTGAGCTTGTCGAAGGAGTCCGAAAAGTTTTTAGCATGTTGTTAATGGACCAGATGAAACAAAGCCCAAAACAAATCCCAGGGCCAAATGAGCGCAGGGACGATAAACCACCAGAAGAGCAAAATAATATTACCGGCGATCGACCCGGTCCAGGCGAACACAGTCAGCTCGCCAAAGATATTTTGATAAAGCGCGATGGCGAAGCCTACGCAGAGATACGCGATGGCCAGACGCGTAATCAGCTTGGAGTTGCTATTTATCAAAACGCCCCTTTACGACGGTTTGCGTAACATCGGAACAAGCGGAGGAGAATCGGCCACCTGAATGGTCCCGAGACGGGTAAATCCATGCCGCTCGTATAAGACAACGTTCTGCGGGCTCGTCGCTTCAAGGTACGCCGGTAGCTTTTGATGATCGCATTCTCTCAGAACGTGCTGCAGCAGGGCTGCACCGATTCCTTTTCTCCGATGTGCCAAATCCACTCCGATAAGCGGTAGGTGCCAATGAGCTTCCCGAGGATGAAAAGCATCCATCTGCTCGAACATTGAAAACATCGCATCCCGGCGCGCGTTGGTCACCGTATCCTGGATCACTCTCACCACAGCCGCTTCATCCGGAGCTGCACCGGGCGGCAGCCAAAGAGCGACACCGGCAAAACCCTCATAATAGTTGGCCGTACCCTGCGCAATGGCGCCGCCGCCGAATGCTCGCGCAAAACGCGGGAATGCCTCCAGATACTGTTGCGGATCAGGCCACGCCCAACGGCATGGCGGATCACCGGCAAACGCCAAAGTGAGAACGGCTAGACAACGCTCCGCATCGGCTGCGGTCGCGATTCGGATCGCCGAATCAGTCATTTATTTCCCCCTGTCGAAACAAAGACCCGCACGCTCTGGCGATTTCCTCCACATGACGATGGTCGGTGCCGCAGCAGCCGCCCATCACGTTGAGAAATGGCAGACGGTTTCTCTTTAGCTGTGCGTATTGGAAGCCCAGCTCGCTGGGATTGCCAGTATCAAGATCGGTCGATGCGTTCAATTCAGCGTGGCTTTGCCGCGACGCGTTGGCGCGCAAACCGCGGATTCGTTTTATCCAAGGTTGATTTTCCAGCACATGCTCAAAGTGAGCGGGATGTGCACAATTGATCATGTAATAGGAAGGATAGCTCGACGTAGCCGTTTCGACCTGATCGATGGCGGCCTGCAAGCTCTGACCTGTCGGCAACGCGCCGTCGGTTTCCACCGTGAACGAAAGGACCACCGGCATGCCGGCTTTCCTGGCCGCGCGCGCGATGCCGATCGCTTCTTCGCTGTAATTCATCGTCATTGCGGTCACCAGATCGGCGCCGGTGCCGGCGAAGTTTTCGATCTGTTCGCGATGATAATGTTCCGCTTCGTCGGCCGACATCCTGTTCGCCGGAATATAGCCGTCGCCGCGCGGTCCGACACAGCCGCTGATGACAACCTTGCTGCATTCGGTTTCGAATTCGGACCGAATTTCCTCGAGCAACTCGACCGATTTTCGATTGGCCGCAGCCAACGCTCCGCTCGAATAGCCGAGCCGGTTTGCCCAATCGGCGCTGGCGCGCCAGGTCGCGCTTTCTAATACGAGACCGAGGTTAAAGCGGCGCGCAATGGCCGCGTAAGTACGAAAGTATCTTCGCAGCGCCGCCGTTCCCTCTGAACTCTTCAGCAGATCAAACGCGGCAAAATCCGGAAGATCGAGTTTCTCGTGGAAAATTAGAGTGGTTTCAATGCCACCGTCGGTAAGAAAAAAATCGCCGCCGAGTTGCGGCAATGCGTTTCGATATTTTGCCATTGCGGTGTCTCAAAGGCTGTCGGATTGGGAACTTTTCCCGCCCAGCGCAAAGACGCTAAGTTCTCGTTCAGAGAGAGAGACTCGTCGGTCATTTCGAGCGACGGGAAAAATCCTTCGACGCACCCGATTCGTTCCGAACGACGGGCTCCGGCGAATCGCCTTCGCGCCCTAGCGGCTTGGCGGGAGAATTGCCGAGTTCCCTGTTCAGCAGAGCGCGTTTGCGCTCAACGCCCCAGCGATAGCCGGATAAGTTTCCGTCCGTTCGTACCACCCGGTGACAAGGAATCGCTACAGCCAATTTATTCGCCGCGCAGGCCCGCGCCACGGCTCTGACCGCTTTCGGCAAGCCGATTTTACCCGCAATGCCACTGTAAGTTGCCGTCGAGCCAGGCGCAATCTCGCGCAGGGCCTGCCAGACGCGCTGCTGAAATGCCGTGCCTCGAATATCCAGCGGTAAATCCGAACCGCGCGCCGGCTCGTCGATCAATTCCACCACTCGTGAAATCAGTTTCTCGAAATCGTCGTCTGCGCCACTGAGCTGCGCATTGGGAAAGCGCTTGTGCAAATCGCGCGCAAGCTCGCCGGCATCGTCACCCAGCGCGATCGCGCACACCCCCCGCTCGCTTGCCGCGACCAGTACCGATCCGAGAGAGCACTCGCGGATGGCGAAGCGTATAGTAGTATCGGCGCCACCGGCGCGAAAAGTTGTCGGGGTCATCCCTAACACTCGATCGGACTCGGCATAAAAGCGGCCGCTTGAATTGTAGCCCGCGCTGTAAAGCGCTTCGGTGATGCTGCTAGCCTGGCGAAGCGCAGTTCTGACCGAAGCCGCGCGCCGCGCACCGGCGTAGGCCTTCGGCGTGAGTCCGGTTATGGATTTGAAGAGCCGCTGGAAATGATAGCGACTCAAACCCGCATGACGCGCCATTTCAGCGAGACTCGGAACGATTTCCGCATTCTCGATCAAGCGGCAAATTTTCGAAACTGTTTTTACCTGTTGTTCACGTCGGGAAGGTTCATTCGGTTTACAGCGTTTGCATGGGCGAAAGCCGGCCCGCTCGGCATCCTCGCGGGTTGCGTGGAACTGAACGTTTTCCCGCCGCGCGCGGCGCGCGGCACATGACGGCCGACAATAAACCCCCGTGCTTTTTACCGCGTAGTAAAACTTACCATCCGCGGCCGTATCGCGCCCGATGATCGATTGCCAGCGAGAATCATTTTGAGAAAGAGCTTCAGAGCTTGGGTGATGGGCCAATGAATTCATGGTCTCTCTCCTTTTTGATCAAACGGGCCATGAATCTAACAATGATGCGGACCCTTCGCACTCCGGTTCTTGCGCTCAAATTCAAAAAATCATGTTTTCTGGATCTAACAGGTACACACAGTCGACTTCGGCGCTTAAGCTCCGGGCGCGCGATAGGTTACCGATTTCTTAACGGCCTCATCGACCTGTTCGGGCGTTAGCAAAACACTTGTCGCTACGCGCGCTGCGCCGGTCGCGTTGATCGCCAAACTCGCCGCAGTGATTGTGACCGAATCGGGAACATCGACGATGGCAAAAGCGTCCGGCTCTCCGAAGGTATAATAAAAACATTCCATGCGGCCGCCCAGCCCCTCGATCATTTTTTGTACCGCGGCACGCCGGGCCGAACCGCCTTCCTTCATCAATCCCTTGGTGCCGTCCACCGTATAGGATGCTTTCAGCATGTACTTAGCCATTTCTCGATCCCTCCTTCTTTAACAACGGAAACTATGCGAGACACAGCGTTCAATGCCTCTTCAAAATATAGGACCGCCCACGTGGACCGGAAAGCCTTGTACGCCCGTCCTTCTTAATAATCCCGTCGCCGATAAATGCAAGTAGCGTGACGAAACGCGGATGCGCCAGTCTTCAGTGTCCCTCTGCCGACACGAGCCTTAGCCCGATCACCCCCGCGACAATCAGCACGATGCAAAATATTCGCGCCGCTTCGCGCGATTCTCCTAGAAACGCCATTCCGACAACGGCGGTGCCGGCGGCCCCGATTCCGGTCCAGACTGCGTAGCCCGTTCCTATGGGTATGGTTTTGAGGGCCTGAGCCAGCAATACGAAACTTGCGACCATCGCGAATACGGTAATCAGGCTCGGCACAAGGCGAGAAAAGCCCTCAGTATATTTTAGACCGATGGCCCAACCGACCTCGAATAGGCCGGCGATGAACAAGTAAATCCATGCCATGGCACAAGGTAATCCCACCCATGCACGACGCGCAAGTACCCCTAGAAATACGGCAGTACGCGGCACAGTTGTCTTGGCGCATTCACGCAGGTCGCGTGCCGCGCACAGCCCATGCACGAGCGATAAGCCGAATTGTACCGTCCTCGTTGGTCGGCAAAGTTGCCCGGAGGCGCTCGCGTAGCGCAACGTGCTCGTGCTCACGCAAGGATACCGCATAATCCGGCGCAGGAAATTGGCCGCCTAAAAACGGAGTCCAATAATCATCGAAATTGTTAAAATAAGTCGGCACTTCGATGGAGCGGACCTCGACATCTTCTAGCCCGGCTGCGGTGAACAAATTGCGGAGTGGCCCGGGCTGACAGATCGGAAAACGGCGGCCTTCGTCGAGATCGCGATCGTCCGGTTTGAGCGCCACGGCCGTATCCCAAAAATAGCGCATCAACTCCATTTTCCCGGCGTAGTCCCAGACATAGGCCGCAACGATTCCTCCTGGTTTGGCAACGCGCACCATCTCGGCGAGCCCGGCTTCAATCTCAGGAATGAAGTTCAATACCAAACCGGATGCGACCGCATCAAATATAGAAGAGTCCAACGGCAAGCGCCGCGCATCGCCTTGCTCGAAGCGAGCGCGTGAATCGGTAAGCTGTTGCCGTGCTACGGAAAGATAACCTGCCGAAGGATCGATGCCGTGTACGCGCGCCGGCGCCGCATGCGCCAGAATCGTCTGACTGAGCGCGCCTGTGCCACATCCGACATCAAGCCAGTACCCTCCAGGGGCAGGATTCAGCCAGTGAATAAATTCTCGCGCGACCAGCCGACTCCAGCGCCCGACGTACGGCTCGTAAGCCTCGCCGCCCGCCCATACACTTCGTCGATCAGCTTCGGCCATATTTATCCCTTCCCGTAGTTGCGAAAAATGTATGCTAGGACGCCGACCAGCGAAAGTGCCGCCCGATTTCGGAAGAATAGGAGCTGCCAATAGTCGCTTTGTTGCTTTCTAACCAATCGGCAAATTTCGTTGTGCCATTTGGAGCCTGCTCGGATGTCAGCATCTCAGCCATAAGTCCCTTGAGCTCGTTTCGAGTGAGCAAGACATCTCGCAAAAATAGACTAATGATCCGGCCGGCAAAGATGCCCAAAGACGGAGGAACTTTCAGTAGTATCGGGCTTCTGCCAATTTTTGCCGCGATCAACGTCACAAGTTCATGAAAAGTGAAGGTGTCCGGGCCAATGGCATCTATTGTTGCGCCCGCATTATTGATCGATTCGCGAATCGCGATTTCGGCCAAATCCTCAACGAAGACCGGCTGAATTCGATAACCTCCCGAGCCGAAAATCGGGAAAACAGGACTTTTCCGAATCAGCCAGGCGATGTTGTTGACGAGAATATCTTCTTTGCCGAAAACCAGCGTCGGTCGGACTATGGAAAAAGGAACACCGGATTTCCTGAGCATCGCCTCCTGAAGTGCTTTGCCGCGATAATAGGGTAAATCGGAACGCACAGATGGCCTCGTGACACCGATATGCACGATCCTCTTAACGCCTGCCCGTTTGGCGCAGTTAAATAGTGTTTTGGTGTTTTCCAAAGCAGACTCATAGGTCTGACCGTCGAACGGAAAACGGATCCAGTAGGTATTAAAAAGCTTATCCGCCCCGTTAAGGGTTCGCGTCAAGGCGTCGGGATCGTCAAAGCTGTACGAGAACGCTTTGACTGCCGATCCGAATGGATTGGGTTTATTCGGATGCGTGGTGATCGTGCAGACGGTTCTACCACGTTCGAGAAGAGCTTTGGCAATATATTTGCCGATGTATCCGAATGCGCCTGTGACTATATCCAAGATTTTTTCCTACAAAATATTGCCAGCCGCGCGAACCCGACAATCAAGCCAGGGGACGAATGTTCTGATTCATGTGAAAAAAATTATCCGGATCATATTTCGTCTTGATTTCCTGCAACCTGCGGTAGTTCGGACCATACGCGGCGGCGGTCGAATCGCCGGGCTCATCGTCACCCAAATAATTCACATAGCGGCCCCGGGAAACGAACGGCGACATCGCGGTGTACGTGTCGCGTGCCCACGCGATGCAGCGATCGTTGTCTCGCGGCTCTGCCCATTGGGAAAGTACGACGAGATTGTAACCATCGCCACGATGCGGAAAAGCGGTCTCCGCCACGCCGACTCGCGACACAGCACCGTGAAAGTGCTCGATAAGAAGCTGCCCCATCGTGGTCGGGCAGCGGGCGAAGCTATCCACGAGAGTATCGATAGCATCATCGGTCAATTGCCGGAGGAAACTCGATTTCCAATAATTGAGCGCCCCTTTGGGGTAGGCGGCATCGAGCATGCCGTTGAGCTGGCAATAAGGCATCGGACCGAGAGCGTCCATGATCGGAGCGCCAAATTGCTTGAGCGGTCGCGCTGCCGCCTCTCCATCGGCAAGCGAACCGCAGTGACACGTCACGACTGCCGCCAACTTTGTGCCGGAGCCGTCGCCGGCGTGTATGAGACCCGCGAACACGAGGAATTCATCGGGAAGCGAAACGGTGAAAGCGCGGAAAGATTTAAGGACTTCTCGCGCGCGATCAAACGGGTATGCGACCAGACCGCCTGTGATCATAGGACCCACAGCGTGAAGCTGATACTCGAAGGAAGTCGCAACGCCGAAATTTCCACCGCCGCCCCGGACGGCCCAGAATAGATCGGCGTGTTCATCGCTGCTTGCTCGTAGAATCTTGCCTTCGGCTGTGACCATCTCGACCGAGCGAAGATTGTCCAGCGCGAGACCGTATTTCCCCATCAGCCAACCGAGGCCACCGCCAAGCGTCAGCCCCGCGATTCCGGTCGTGGACACCACACCGCCAGTGACCGCTAGACCATGCAACTGCGTCTCGCGGTTGAGTTCCGCCCAGGTGACGCCGCCGTGCGCTCGTGCGGTACGCGCCTGCGGATCGACGTGAATGCCCTTCATCGCCATGAGATCGATCATCAAACCAGCGTCGATGGTCGCGCGTCCCGCCACGTTATGACCGCCACCACGCACGGCAACTTCGAGATTCAATTTATGCGCGAGATTGACGGCATCGACGACGTCGGCAACGCCTCGGCATCGTGCAATCAAAGCCGGGTGTTTGTTGATCAGGCCATTATGAATTTTACGCGCTTCCTCATACCCCGGATCCACCGGTTGCAGGAGTTGGCCGGAAAATTTACCGGTAAGTTCGGTGACAGCATCGGCAACGGATTGAGTTGACGCCATGACAGGCTCCTCCTCTCGTGATTTTCTACATCTTGCGAATTTCTATCACAACGTTAAGGACAGACCCAACTCAGCGGTTAATCGGCAGTGAAAGCCATGTCGTAAGTAACAAGGCCCCGCGGCGCAGATGAGCCGAACGACATCGCCTGGAAGTACTCAGTCGGAACGTCTGGAAGCATAAGGTTTGCTTCCGATCGAAATCCGAAGCGGCCGTAGAAGTCAGGTTCGCCGAGAACCACACAACCTGAAGCGCCGCGCTCGCGGAGCTCACCCAACGTTTCCCACACGAGGCGCGAGCCGATGCCACGACGCTGATGTTCCGGCATTACTGAAATCGGGCCAAGCCCGTACCAATCCGTTGTGCCGTCCGAGATCGACACCGGAGATGCCGCCGCATGGCCCACCATGACCCGTTCGAACTCCGCAACGAGCGAGACCGTCAGCTTGCCGGCGTTGCGCAGCGCCCGAAGGATAAATTGCTCGGAATGGCTCGTGTGCAGCGCGTTCAGAAATGCAGCGGCGATCACCGCGCTCAGTACCTTCGCTTCAATCGGAGCGCTTCGCCGATCACGTTGCCTGATGCAGCCAGTTTATAGCAGCGGTCATGTCGTTGTAGAACACCCGGTAGTCGCCTTCGCCAAACGCGAGCCGGGCTAAATATGCGAGTCTGCTGTTTGGAACCACAATCGCGCGGCGCAGCTTGATGTCTCCGAGTGAGTCATCTAGCTGGCGTTGAGACCAGGGCACGTCCACAGGTGGAGCTTCCATTTCCAGTGTGTCATAGAGCACTTTGCCCCTGCCTGCGTCGCGCACTAAAAAGATGACTTGCTCCTGGCATTCTCGCAGCAGCGCTTCAGTCGGTTCGCCGCGCACCCGAGCGATAATCAGATCGCCGACAAGCTCAACCCAAAGCTGCCCTTTCATAGCTCATCCTCGCTCTTTTTGCCGCCGTAATTTCCAACACACCTAACCGCGCAAGCACTCTAGACAGCTAAATGAGATGAGATATATCTTTCAGCTGATTTTGCATCGCTTTGACTATTCCGCGGGCTTCGGAGCCACGGCACTAGCGCAGTCCGACAATCTCGGACAGCGTTTCGAGTTGCTCGGCATACCGGCACACGGGGTTCAGAAGCAAATGGCTGACGCCCGTTTCAACCAATTCTTCAATTTGCGCGCGTAGCTGTTCGGGTGTGCCGTGAAGCCCCGAGCCATCGGCACCGGCGGGCCTACGATACACGATGTTAAACCATCGGTTGATGTCCGCGCGCGCGACTTCGGCGTTCTCATGGGTAGAGAGAAATACCCGCTTGGAAATTGGAAATCTCGCGGCGTCGCGATCGGCTCTTTCCAGTTCGGCTTTAAGCAGTGAGACGTTTCGCGCAAAGGCCTTTGTGCTCGAGCTTCCGGACCCCATCCATCCGTCGGCAATCGCCGCGGCGCGGCGGATCGCATCAGGATGGGCTCCGCCGAACCAGATCGGCGCCGGCTTCTGCACTGGTTTCAGCATCATAATCGCATCTTTAACTTGAAAAATATCACCCTCGAAGTCGACCTTGGGCTCGGTCCATAGCGCTCGGATAACCTCGACGCATTCTTTGAACCGCCGTACGCGGCGCTCGCGGGGAATCTGAAATTCCTGGTAGTGGCTGTCCCGGCCCAAACCGACGCCGAGAATGGCCCGGCCGTTGCTCATGTAATCAAGCGTAGCTAGCTGGTGCGCGACATGTATCGGGTGGTGCAGTGGCAGCACCATTACGGACACGCCGAGTCGGATCCTGGTCGTGATCGCAGCGGCATAACTAAGCGCTACGACCGAATCGAGGCAGAAAACGTGGTCGAGCGTGTTCTCAGTCACCCACAGATCGCGGAAGCCGAGTGCTTCGGCGCGCTGGGCGATTTGGCGCACTACTCCAACGTCCATCGGTTCTATAGACCGATGCGGCAGCGCGAAACCGAATGAGATTTTATCCTTCAGATCCATTGGAGCCTTACTGCTGCGCCGACTCTAATCCGCTCCTGGACTGGTCGCAAACTGTCACGACCAAATCAGTCATTTGACAATGGCCGATCGGCATAACGGCACTTAGACTTCTCTGATACGCTCAACGGGTGAGAGGAACCTTGCTGTTCGACACCCATTCCCTTGATTGATTGGTGCTTCGACACCGGTATGTCTTTTCTCGATGTTCACAGTATTTGAACTGCCCGGTTTCCATGCCGAATAAAAAATCTTGGCCGCTGTTCACCGTGATCAGCAGGGTTTTTTGATCGGGTCTGATGTATGCGGGGCCGCTTCTCCAATGAATCGACGAAACAGTTTGACCAAAAACCTTGATTTCATCCTCTAGAAACAGATCCTTTAACTCGTAAGCCCGAACGATCTTTCCACGGAAGTCGTATATCGACACAACCTTTCCATATCCGATGTTGTGCCAGTTATCGACGGCCGCCAGGCGGCCGTCATTGGAGACAAAGAACTCCACCGGTGCCACGGGATTGAGGAGAACCGTTTCAGCGACCAGCTTGTAAGATCGATTCCGATCGCGGCGATAAAACTCCGCGGCGGCGTACTTTCCTTTTTTGGCGGCGGCAAAACCGAACGTGTCACCCAAACTTTCGCCCGGCGTCACGCGCACAAAGTATTCGCGCGATGCGCTGAACACCTCCCGTGTTTGCGGGGCAGCCCAACTATCGGCTCTGACCGACCGGGCGGTGAGCGATAGCACCGCGGCCAGAAAAAAATACCTGAAGGGTATCCGATGTAACACAATACTCGATGATCACTTATGCACAGGATCGAGGAACGGTGTGTCCGGATCGCTCACGTAGAATATAACAACGCGCATGGGCTCGGTGCTGCTGCGATTGTAGCCGGTCATTTTTACTCCGGGCGGTTCAACCATCGCTTGCCCAGCTTTCACCGTGATCGGCGCGCGACCTTCCATCTCCAACGTGAAGGTGCCTTCCAGAACATAGACGGTCACCGGGAAACGGTGCGTATGAAACGGGGTCTTATCACCCGGCTTTAATGTTGCCGTGAGGACTCGCACCTCCTGCTTTTCCCCTCTGGGCATTCCTTGTACGATCTCTCTCACGAGCGGCGGGTCTGGCTTTGCGGTAGCTTTCTCTTGTGCCAGCGATCCGGATCCGACGAATAAAGCACCAAACACAGCAGTGATAATCATCGAGTTACGCATCTGCATTTCCTTTTCTTTAAGCGAGCGCCCGATCTGCGGCTAATCCGAAGATGGTCACGCGGGACTACGGCTTAGCATCGATACGGTAGAACGCGTATTCGTGCAGTACTCCGTTGAGCTCTCTGATGGCCTCATGGGCCAAAATAGCACCAATTTTTTCGATCGCCTTGCGTGAACGCCAATTGTTCTTGCCAATATGAAACCATACCACTTTAACCCAACGGAATGCATGGTTGAGCATCAGGGTTTTCATTTCCCGGTTCGTGGCGCCACCCCAATGACTTCTTGCCAGGAACGTGTAGCCGATAGCAACGTCTTTCGCGGCCGGGTTCCAGTCGTAATAGCGCGACGACCCGATGACCTTTCCGGAATTCTTATCAGTAGCAATAAGTGCACCGCCCGAGGCGATTGCACCGGCAAAGAACCCTTCGAATACGCGCCGCTGATAACGCGTAGGTTCCGGATGTTGTTCCCAAATCAGCGGATCCGACGCCACCGCATACAATTCTTCAAAATCATCTGGCTTCAAAGGCGTGAGCAGAAGCGTCTCGCCTTCTAGCGCCGGTTGCAGATCAAAGGGGCCTACGGAATTCATTGAGTCAGCTGCCATCTTAGCGCTGCGTCGTCTTTCCGATTGGCTTGGCAGTCGTCCAGCGCCAGCCGACCCAAATCATGACAATAGGAACTGCAAGCTGGAACGAGCTCGTATAATTTCTTTCGAAATCCGGGGTTGGGGCGAACTGATTATAGATGAACCAGACAATAATACTCACTCCAATCACAAGGGATAAAACTCCGAACAATTTTTTGAGAATGCGTGTCACGTAAGAGCGGCTAACGGCTGAAGGATGGTTTACTGTTCGGTTACTGGAGTTTTTTTAGAATGCTCATGTCTTCGAGATCTTCGGGCCGGAATGTTTTGGCGACTTGAAGCGTCTCCCGATAAATCTCAATTTCTCTTTCAATGGCCGGTCGGGGCTTATGGCCATTTGCGCTATACGTCGTCAGCATGGAAGCAAACGCTCTGTCAGCGACCGACGAATCAATCTTAAACGAATTCGAGATGTACTGAACGATCTCGCGGCGATTCTCTGGACTTCGCAGATATACCATGGTTTTGAGCAGCACCCGAATGACGGACTCGACTGTGCGGTTTTTCTTTTCCAGCGTTTGCACGGACGTCACAAGCCCAATCGTGCTAAGCGGCGCGTGGTCCCTGGCCTCCGCCAAACGGCTATAGCCCTTTGTTTCCGCCTCTTCGGCAAACGGAGGCGGCAGCAAAGTCGCAGCTACTCGTTTGGTAAGCAGCGCCTTGTAGGCGTTCTCCGTGATCTGGGTCGTAAGGAAGGTCACCTTGGATGGATCGATACCGTTGCCTTTTAAAATTAACTTTGCCGACATACCCATCGCATCGGTAGGTGCATTGACGCCAATCACTTTGTCCACCAGTTCACGAATCGATTTGATTTCCGGTTGTGTGGTGAGAGCGAATGTCGGATCCTGCTGGACGTAAAAAACACGCTTGATCGCAGATCCCCGCATGATAGCCGAAGTCGCAGCGCCGAGGGTCGTCGAGAAATCCAGCTCTCCCGCGACCAGAGCGACGATGGCTGTGGGCGGCGCCATCGCCACAAGCTGAGCATCGATTCCTTCCTGGGAAAAGAAGCCCTTGTCCTTGCCGAAATAGAAGACCATTACCGCCAGGGTTTTTCCGGGAACATGGATGGTAATTTTGCTAGGAGAGGCCGCGCCCCAGCCGAGAGAGACACCCACAATGAGTACCACGGCTGTGAAAAAAAGCATGAGAGCGCCTCTACGCAGGAATGTCGTCAGGTATGCATGAGCCATTGCGTGCCCTCTATAACTTTAAGCGTCTCCAACGGAATAATTCAACGCTCGTAGCCCAGCACTGGCCGGCGAAGGCTGCGATGGCCTAACGGGCCCGGATCAGCGGCTGCGAGCAGCGCCGGCCATTGCATTTAAGTTAAACCGTCGCGTGCTGCCCAAGCAAGGCTCCTACGATTTCGGTCGCTGGGCGATAGCGAACGACCTGGAGCCGAACTACTTGTACGTCGCCGAGCACTTGCGGAGAACGACATTCCGAGATCACAAGATCGAGAAACGAGGCAGGAACGTTGATGGCGACTGTGCAGTGTGGATGCCACGCACCGGGTCGATAGTATGTGTGAACCAAGTCTCGCTGCTGTCCAAGAAGTTCTTGTAGGAGATCGTGCGCACGTGCCAGCTCGGCCGAGGGCTCAGGTCGTAGGTAAACAACCCCTTCGGTCGTTGAAAACTGCTCCACGGTCGCCAAGCGGAGGCCGAACGGCTCCAGTCGGCTCGCTAAAAACATGGCAAGGTCTGGAATGCCCTCGGGCTCTTTATTGCGGAAGAGCGCTAATGTGATATGCGGCCGGACGCCAAGTTCCGAGTCTTGCGGTCCACCGTAAAAAGCAGACAGGCGAGACCACACTCGCCTGAGGCGCTGATCCGACTCTGGATCAAAGCAAAGTTCTATTGCTAGCGGTCGAATGGCTGTTTCCATCGGTCTAACGCGAAGGCTGAGAAGTGCCGGCGCTTGGAGCGCAGCGAACACGCACTTTTCCTAATTCCGGGGACACAATACCAATTTTTCACGATGCGTGTTTATGCGGACGCCCCGCTTTTTTCATCACCAGCTCACGGCCCGTTAACCGCTCAATTATTTCGATAAACTGCTCGCTACCCGCGGGCCGACCCGTACGAATTCCTCGCAGCAATGTCGTCTGAATTCTCGGCTCATCATTGCCCTTGAGGTATTCAGCCCAATCCTCGATCAATCCCATCAAATTCTTGTCCCTCACCAACGCATCTCTTGTGCTTATGCCAAGATGAAAACGCGCACTAGACCATGGATAATCGCCGGCCTCTTCTACTATCCCTGCGTTCACTGGATTGAGTTCCACATACCGCGCCGCAGCCAACAGATGACGCTCGTCCAAAACACACGAACCAAATCGACCCTGAAAAAGATACCCACGCACTCCGTCCGAAAAATTCTTCATCCGCGTGTATCGTCGGTGCGCTTCTCCCACCGCTCGCGACAACAGCGCTGCGTCCTCTGGGACTACGATCAGATGGGTATGATTCGTCATCAAACACCAAGCTAAAACCTCGACGCCGAAGCGGTTCAATTCATCCGCCATGAAATCGAGGTACGCCCTTCGATCGCTCTCAGTTTGGAAGATGGGTATGGATCGCACGCCACGTTGCGTGACATGATGCGGATACCCAGACGCCACGACTCTGGAAATACGCGCCATGCGCGAAACCTAGTCCAGCGCAATGCCTTCAGTCAAGAAAATTAGTACTGTGTCCCCGGAATCGGGTACGCAGTTTGGAAGATGGGTATGGATCGCACGCCACGTTGCGTGACATGATGCGGATACCCAGACGCCACGACTCTGGAAATACGTGCCATGCGCGAAACCTAGTCCAGCGCAATACCTTCAGTCAAGAAAATTAGTACTGTGTCCCCGGAATCACCGGCATAACGTCTGCGTCAGCCGCGCCCGCCGGCAGGCGCCGGCTGCACGCAATGGTTGGGCCGCTTGTCAGCTAAATGTTCCACTGGTTCGTCCTTCGTTGTCTTGCCGTACGATGCGATCGATCCGGGGCAGAACCTCGTTCGCCATGAGCTCCATGGAGCGCCGCGCGAGCGCGGGATCGGTCCAATCGTGACCCGTGTAGAGCAGGGTGCCGAATGCGCCGACCTCGTTGCGCAACGCGAGTATCCGATCCGCGACGGTCTGCGGGGTTCCGGCAATCACGAGACGCTCGACGCACCGCCTCGTTGAGAGCTCGGAATCGCGCTGGCCGGGATAGTCGCGCATGACGTCAAGCGCGCCGGCCTTTGCGAGCTTGGTCCTCATGACGTTGAAGTAGAAGCCATGGGCACCATCCTCGCGATACGCATATTGGCGCGCTGTGGCGTCGTCGTCGGCCACGAAGATGCTGCGCGCGATGCGCCAGCCGGAAGCGTCGACCGAGAGGCCCGCCGAGCGCCGGCCTTCCAGGTAGCTCTGGATCTGCGCCCGGAGAACGTAGGCCCCGATGTAAGCCGCCGAGATTCCGGTCCAGCCACGAGCTCCAGCTGCATGCGGTCCACGGGCGTCCGGACGGATCGACGTGATGGCGATCGGTGGATGCGGCTTTTGTAACGGGCGGACGGCGACGCCCACGCCGATCTGCGGATCGAACGAGCGCACCGTAGTCGTCTGGTAGAACTTGCCTTCGATCCGGTACGGTGGGTCTTCAGACCAGATGCGGCGCATGTGCTCAACCGCCTCCTGAGTCTTGAGGTTGCGATCCGTGCCGAGGTCGCCAATCGCCTCCGCGTCGCCCGGAACGCCGGGTCCCACGCCCAGCACGAACCGGCCCTGCACCAGGTGGTCGACCATCGCGACCTGCGCCGCCGCCATCGCCGGATGATAGTTGGCGAGCGGAAGCACGCCGGTGCCGAAGGTGATCGACGGACAGGCATCGGCAAGGCTCGCGATGAAGGCGAGGCTCGAGGTGATCGTCTCAGCCGCGTCGACCAGGTGCTCGCCGATGAAGGCTTCGCGATAGCCGAGCCGATCAGCGAGCACGACCGCTTCACGGTCCTCGCGCAGAACGTCCCCGTAGGGGCGGAACAGCGGGTGGACGGGCTGGATGAAGAATCCGAGCTTCAGCGGGCTTTGCATTGAGTCTTCAGAGTCGCTCATTCGTTTCGTGCTGCCCAACTATTAAGTGAGCCGCCGCAACCGCCGGCAATTGCTGGTCGGCTTAGCCCCGCGACGACAAAAACTCAAATCGGTTGCAATATTCATTAGGTGGCTAAGGTTGTCAACCTTGCGGTCCATCGGTTTCCAAACGTTGCGTCAAAGATTTGTTCAAGAGTTCAAGGTTCAAGGGTTCAATCGGATTTTCGTGAATCGTTGTACTTCGCGCCTTTCATACCGCTACGCCGCAGGTGGCTTCATTCCGCTTGAACGCTTGAACTTTTGAACCGCGCCGTCATTCGATGGCGCCTTGCCAAAACCACTGTCTTCTCACCCGATCGTAGTAAAGCCACAAGAGATCGCCGCGGCGGGTTTCGGCGAAATAGTATTCGCGCTGGATTTCTTTGTTCCACCAGCCGCCGGTGAAAACATAGGGACCGGTGAGTTTGTCGATGCTGCCGTGTTGGGGACCGGCGATGAGCCAGCCGTCTTCATGACTTTGATACGGTCCTCCTGCTAGGCGTAGCGGTTTCGTTTTGACGCGGCGGACTAATACTTTAGAAGAGTTCAAAACCTTCAAACTGTTCAAGTCGTTCAAAACGTTTTTGGGGAGATTGACGCGAGATAGCGGCTCCCAGGTAAATCTTGCTTCGGGCAGGTGCCCGTCGGTGAGTTTCGCGCAGACCACGGCGTCGTCGCCGAACTCGGCACGAAGACGCGCCAGCGCTCGGTTGGCGGCGTCGAGATCGCGGCTCGGTCTTTCGTTGAACAAGCGCAATTGCTCGCTGGTGGCGGCACAAGTGTCGGCGCTGAGTTCGATTTCAATCACCCCGGCAGCCAGCTCGAGCGACTCCAAACGCAAACGAACCAAGTCGAGGATCTGGGATGTATCGAGCGTCGGCTCTGCCGGGCGCAGCGATTCTTTGAACCACTCGCCGTGATCGATCAATAAAGAGAGCTGGAGCCCCGTCAGCGCTTGATGGCGCCGAGCTAAAGTCGTGAGTAATGGATGCAGCAGTTGCTTGATCAAAAACAACAACCGCGTGCGGTCGGCTTCGCCGTCGTCCAGTAAGACCTTTTGCCGAGCCGGCTCTTCCGGCATGCTCGGTTCGAGCGGCGTCCAGAGATCGCCGGCGGCCATTCGATAGAGCCGGTGCGCCTTCTTGCCGAACCGTTCGCGCAGACCGCCCGGCGGCAGCTCGAGCAGAGCGCCGACCGTTTTCACGCCGAGCTTGAACAGCGCGTCACGAAACTTGGGCTCGATGTTCAATCGGTCGAGCGGGACGACACGCACCGCATCTGCTTCTTCGGCCAGATCGCGAAAAATCGTGATGCCCGGTTTGGCTTTGGCAACCGCGTAGCTGCCGAAGCGCGTGAAACCGACGGTGAGATTGAGCGAAAATCCCTGTGCGCGCAGGTCTTGGTCGATAGCAGTGGCCCATTTTTTTGGCGCGGCATAAAGATGCTGTAATCCGGAGCCGTTGAGCCAAAAAATGCCAGGCTCTTGTTTGGAGGGCTCTACTTCGGGCGTAAAGCGCAGCAGGCGTCGAGTTAAATCGGTGACCGCCTTTTCGATCTCGACCGGGGAAACTTCACCGGCGCGCAAAGCCGAAGCCAAAGAAAATGCCGCGGCATAGCGAAAGCCGGGCAGCACGCCCTGCTCTCGGGCTTTTTCGTTGACCCAGAGAACCAGCCCTTGCGGCTTGTCCTCCGCCACCACCGCTACCGGATAACCAACCCAGTCGGGATGGCGCCGCAAAAGTAATTGCAGCGGAAATGCCGGCAGATCAACACAAGCCAGCCGGCCCGTTGTAGATACCTTCATAGTGCCAAGTGGGACCGCGCCGTTTGTCTTTGAGCACGCGCAAGGCGCAAGCGAAGCGGTTGCCTTCGAGCCGCTTTCTCTCGGCGTGGGCGCGCAGCGACACCAGCGAGCCGAGTGAAAACGCCCTGCTTTCTTTTCGGGTGAGACATATGAGCGCCGCGTGATGGCGGTGAGCCAGGCCGGTCAAGCGCGTCTGCAACGGCATCGGAATATCGCCGGTGCCGAGATCGAGCACCACTACGCCGAAAGCGCCGGAGCGTAAAAGCTTCTCGCCGGCGCGGGCGATGCTCTCGTCATGTCCGACGCGCACCACGACAACGGCGGCCAAATCAACGCCGCTGCGCGCCGCATCCGGCGGATAAAAACAACTCTCCGCTAACGTCACCCAGGCCACCGGCTCGCCGTGCGCTTGCGCTTCGCGGATTAAGGTAAAAGTCAACGTCAACGCCGCCGCGGCTGTCGAGCTGGAAATCTCCACCAACCGCCCCGCCACTTCGTCGAGCGACCATGGCGTTTGCGGAACAACAGGATGAAGTTTTTGCGCAGGAGACAAAGCCACAACGAAATCTCGAGAAAGTCGCTGGAAATGAACGGAAGATCTCAGCGACGACAACAGCCTCTATGGATCTAATGCCGGCAAGTATCGTCGTGTTCGCAGACGGAAACGAAGGAAAGAGAATCAACTTTGAGCAGTTGGCTGTCCGCAGGATCTGTGCAGTTCGCCGGGTTCGTGCGAGGCACTAGCGTAAGGATTAGAGGGTGTGATTGTTTCAAGCGGTGGATATCTCAGTTTTCATGCCAGAACCTTCAATGCAGCCGCTACTTTCCGGAGCGGTTTGTCGAAACTCCAGATGGCGCATTTTGTGAGCAGTGTCGAAGCGAGAAGATGAGCATCCAGCCAACCGATGCCTTGCCCGTATAAGCGCTGTGTCTCAAGAAAACTCAAGACTTTCTTCATGCTCCACCAAATGAACCTCGGGCAAGACTTTCAAGTCAGCCAAACTCTCGCCGCGGTTGTGCAGCATCCCGCAGGCCAATTCGCCGAAGGATGGCTAAGGACCTGTTGGTCAAACAGCAACGACTTTAAGCGTTCGTTTCCAGCTCGAAAATGCTCGATCCAAACCGATGTATCGACTAGAATCATGCGCTTTTGCGAGGCCGCCGTCTGCGTATCGCCCGCAGATGTTTTTCGGTACCCCCCAAAAGCGGCGGGCGCTCTCTCTGGCGATTAGCGCCTCTAGCCCCCAAGCGCACCAAGGAAGTTTTTTCTCTTATTCCAGTGAGCTTGGCGGCATGGTTGAGGAGAGAATCATCAATGTTAAGGGTTGTTCGCATATGCATGTGCGAAGTAATAGCTAGCGACACGAGATCAAATCGTAGGTTCGAGCCCGTGTCGTTTCATGAGTTCTCGTTCTTCCTCAGGCGTGGGAGTGGAATTCTTCCAGAGCGCTTCCAGCTCGGCGAAGTAGGCGTCTGCCGCGGGAGCGTGAATGATCAATAGTCGCGCGGGAGAATCGCCGGCATTGCCGAATGTGTGCGACACGCCACTTGACGCCAATGCCCAAAATCCGGGGCCGCCTTTTCTGCTTTCTCCGCCGACGATGAACTCAATGGAGCCTTGCAAGACGTAAAAGCCTTCAGGGCCCTTGTGAGTGTGCGGCTGGGGCCGTCGATTGCTTACCGGCAGGTCCCGCTCCATGAAGCTGAAAGCACCACCCGTAGTCTCATGCAACGCCTTGAAGACCATCTTGCTTCCGCGCGCGGAATAAATCGTTCCCTGCCCCGGGTCGAGAAATATGCCTTTAGCCATGGACATCCCCACGTGCGTTTTAACAGCTTAGCGTGAACGGCGCGGTTCTTCGCGTCCGCCTCTAGGTTTTGGTTGGCCTTAAGTTGCTCCAGAATTGTCTGACAGAAAGAATTACCAGTTTGTCAATTGACCGAGATCAGATTTCTTTGTCGCTCGTCGCCTTTGGGACATCGTCATCTAAACAGAACCGACTCGATGCGCCCGGAGGAAGGATCGTATCTGGCGCACCGCCAGGGGGATCCGCTCCTTGGGCTCCTTCCATGGGAACATGCTCACTTCGGACTTTGGCGCGAGCATCGCGGACTCCATGGCGACGGCGTACGGATGCGGCGTGGTATCGTCCGGCAGGATCAGTACGGGCGTCTGGCAATTGCGCACGAAATCGCGCGTCACAGTCCAGACGAAATCGGGGTTGTTGCGATACATCTTGTTGAGAAATTTGTCGACCATCTCCATCGTGATGTCGGGCCGGCGCTTGACCAGATCGGGACCCCAGCCCTTCATGTTGTTGTCGTAGGAGTGGTTGGGCAGCTCTGGCCGGAAGCCGCTCGGCTGCGCCAGCACCGCAGCGACGACACGATCGGGCGCCCGTTTCAGAAGGTTCCAAACCAAGGGACCACCGATGCAGAAGCCCATCACCAAAAACTTGTCAATCTTCAAGTGATCCATCAGACCGATATGGTCATCGGTATAGGCATCCCACGGACGATCGATCTCTAAGGGCCCGGACGACTGGCCGCCATTGGCGTTGCGCATATCCAAGAAAATACAACGGTACTCTCCCTTGAACTCCTCGATCGCATTAAAAGGTCCGCCGCGTTTCAAACCGGCGATGGTCGAGTTCAATCCGCCGCCGGCGACGAGCAACAACGGAAAGCCGGAACCGGCCTCCTCATAGGCGATGCGAACGGGGCCTCTTTCGTAGAACGACATAGCAACTCCTCCTTGTCCAGTTTGCTGGCCAAATACTCGCCGCGCTGCGGCCACCACCGTTGCAGCGGCACCGGTTTTCAGTATTTTGCGTCTAATCTGATCCACCATCGGCGTGCCTCCTGACTATCGCCGTCTAATGCGCATAATGGGTTATGATGAATCGGCTGCAGGAACTTACCGCAACTCCGACCGCGGTTCGGAGCAACTAACAATCATCACGATGATAACGCGGAGTTGAAATGGGTAGCGATATCAATGCCACAATGGTGCATATATTGCCCACTCCCGAAGATCGACGAACTCGCCCTCGTAATTAAGATAGCCAACATCGCTTTTCACGTCGATTTGCATGGCGATTGCAGTCCTGGCGCGGCTTCGGTCAGCTTCAGTGATTTGTTAGCTGGCGTCCGGATGGCGACGGCTTGGAGGCGAGCAGGTTCAACAGGTCGGTTGGGTTTACCGGCTTGACCATGTGGGCGTCGAATCCAGATTCGACGGTGTGGCGGCGGTCCTCTTCTTGCCCCCAGCCGGTCAGGGCGATCAGCACCATGTCCTTGCCCCACAGCTCATTTCGGATGCGGCGACAGGCGTCGTAGCCGTTCAATTTAGGCATCCCGATATCGAGCAGCACCACGTCGGGCTTGCACCGCTCTGCGGCCTCGATCCCATCCACGCCGTCGTAGGCGGTGTGAACTTCATTGCCGGTCAGCCGCAGGAGCATGGCGAGTGAGTCCGCCGCGTCCCGATTGTCGTCCACGACCAAGATCCGGCGGGTAGTCGTTGCCTTCGCCGTGCCATTGCCGTTGGGTTCTTGCGGCTCGGCGGATTTGGGTTGTTCGACGAGGACAGGCAGGCGCACGATGAACTCACTGCCCTTGCCGACACCTTCGCTGCGGGCCTCGACCCTGCCGCCGTGCAACTCCACCAGCCTCCGCACAATCGACAGGCCGATACCGAGTCCGCCCTGCGACCGCTCCAGCGAACGGTCTATCTGGAAGAACATCTCGAACAGGCGGGGCAGCTTCTCGGCGGGGATACCCACGCCGGTATCCTTTACCCGCACCACCACCTCGGCGCCTTGCCGCACCGCGGTGAGCCAGATGCGGCCCCCGCGCTCCGTGTACTTGGCGGCATTATTCAGCAGGTTCAGGAACACCTGGGCCAGCCGCACCAGGTCGCCGTTCAGGTAAATCGGCTCCGGCGGAAGCGTGACCGTCAATTCGTGGCTGCACTGCTCGATGGTGGGCCGGCTCGACTCGACCGCGCCGGTGATGACCTCGGCCAGCTCGACTCGTTGTTTGCGGAGTTCCAGCTTGTTGCGGGTGATGCGAGAAATGTCGAGTAAGTCGTCGATGAGCCGGGTCAGGTGCTCCACCTGCCGCTCGATCACATCCCGACCCCAACGTAGATCAGGTTCGTCCGGCCCCTTGAGGCGAAGCACGCGCACGGCGTTGCGGACGGGGGCCAGCGGGTTTCGCAGTTCGTGGGCCAACGTCGCCAGGAACTCGCCCTTGCGGCGGTCGGCTTCCTTCAACTCGCTCAGCAGTCGCAGCCGCTCGTAGGCGACCGTGACGTAGTGGCAGATGGTTTCCATGAAGGCCACTTCATCCGGATCGAACTCGTCCTTCGTCCGGCTGGCGAACGAAAGCGTGCCGAGTAGCCGATCTCCGGCCAACAGCGGGTTGCACGCATAGGCACGCAGGCCGAAGGACTTGGCCAGCTGTACTATGGGTTCGTTCGACCCCTGAATGTGGGTCGCCACAACGGGCCGCCGGTGCAAGGCGACCGTGCCGCAGACGGCCTGCCCGAACTCCAGCCGGGTGATGGTGCGGGCCGTTTCGACGGGGATGCCTTCGCAGGATGCCAATCGGAGCGCGTCGCCACCGTCGTTCACGAGGAAGTTGAAGTAGGCGTCCACGCCGAGATGCGGGCCGATCTTGGCGAGCAGACCGCGCAGCATCGCGTCAGGGTCGTCGGCAGTGAGCAGCACCCCCGCCGCTTCCCACAGCAGCCGCAGCCGCTCGGCCTGCTTCCGCAACACTGCTTCCGTCTGCTTGCGGTAGGTGATATCGCGGGCGATCTTCGACGCGCCGACGATCTTCCCCTCGGCGTTCCGGAGCGGCGAGATCGTCAAGGACACGTCCACCCGCCTGCCGTCCTTGGCTACCCGCACCGTCTCGAAATTCTCGATCCGCTCCCCCCGCCGAAGCCGCTCCATGATGGTTGGGAAATCGTCGGTATGGTCGGGCGGGATGAGGACGGAGATGGGCCTGCCGACGATCTCCTCAGCGGTGTATCCGTATAACCGCTCGGCGGCACGGTTCCAACTGGTGATCGTGCCGTTCAAGTCCTTGCTGATGATGGCGTCATCGGACGACTCGACAATCGCCGCCAACCGATGGCGGGTTTCCTCGGCCAGCTGCCGCTCCGTGATGTCACGGGTGAAGCAGCGGGTGTGGACGAATTTGCCGTCCTCCCAAAGTACGCTGGAGTCGATGAGGACGTGCCTGATCGAGCCGTCCTTGCACCGCATCCGCGCCTCGTAGTTCCGCACATTCTCACCGGCCCACAGCCGCCTCAGGATGTCCTCAATGGCGTCCTTGTCGGCGTGGAACTCGGCGATGTGGTGACCGATGTACTCGTCCGGGGAGTAACCGAGCAGATCCAATTCCGCCTTGTTCGCCCGCAGGATGATGCCGTCCGGCCCGACCCAATGCAGCCCCACCGTGGCGCGGTCGAAGAAGTCACCCAGTTCCCGCTCACTCCGACGAACTTGCTCGTCCGCCCGCCTCTGTTGCAGCACAATCGCCGCTTGGTTGGCCGCAACCCCCAGCAGCAGCCGGTCGATTTGGCTGGGAAAGTCGGGCTGCTGCGAACCGACAGCCAGAACCCCGCAGTCGCCGTCGTAGCCGAGGGCAGTGACGACGAGCCGGAGCGTTCCACTCCCGCAAGGGTTGGGGATGGTCGGGGTCTGGTGAGGACTGTTGGACTTCAACAGGGGTTCAAGATTTTTGCCGATCTGTTGCGTCTGGTGGGCCGGGATCGGTCCCTGCGACGTCCGGGCCGCTTCCACGGAGACCTTCCCATTTTGGCCGCACACACGCACATAAGCGAGAGCCAAGGGCAGGGAGCGGGAAAGGACGCCGCTCAACCCCTCCGCAATCTCCCGCAGGTCGCTCTTGCTCCAGACGGCGGACAGCGTGGAGAGAGCCGCCAACTCCCGCACGCACCGGCGAAGAGATTGCGTTTCATCAGGGACGGCCTGTTTCGTGTCCATTGCCCCTCACCTCCATCACCTCCGGTTACGTTCCCGAAGTTCCCGAAGCATCTCGTCGGGCGGCACGAAGAAGGGATTTTCTTGCAGCAGGCCCCCGATAATCACCATCGGGTGCGTCCGCATGATGTCCATAACGACCTCGGCACCGAACCGGTGCAAGTCATACGTTCAGCACACGGCATCGTCGTACTTCGGTAGGACATAGTTCAGGCGGGTTTCGTATTCCACGATGTCGTCCACGCCGGGCCGGTCCTCCAAGGCCCACTCCATGTTGGCGACGAGGCGGGTCAGCGGGTAGCCCTGGGCCTTGCCGCCTTGCAGCACTTCCTCGATCAAGGCGAGCATCCGGCTCTGATCGAAGTGGCCTTCCCGCAGGTAGGCGTCTTCCCAGCGGCGGATTTCTAGCTGGCCCTGGCGTTCGGCATCGTCCACGGCGATGCCACCTGTTGCAACCGCCGCCGATGCTCGGGGCGGTGGTCCTCCTTGACGATGTGGAACGCCTTTTCACCGTGCTCGAAACCCTCCTTGATGAAGGGCAGCAACACCCGGTACTCTTCGTCCTTGCTCTGGAAAAAGGCACAGACGTGCCGGGAGGGACCGAGCGTCGTTCCTGCCAACCGCACCGGCTTCTTTGCGTCACTCATGATTCCTCCTCATTGTTGCGGCAGGGTTTCGCCGAATATGGAACTGGATGGTGCCTTTTCAAACCCTGCAGAATTCATGACGTGCATCCCGTGATCCACGGGGCAATGGTCGCACGCTCAGCCGACGGCAAGCACTTATGCGCTGACTCGACGGTGCTCGCAAGTCGGCGCGAGGGTTTCTCGTCCTGTATCAACAAACAATAGTGGCATTTCTCAGCCCAGCTGATCTGTATATTGGCGACAACTTGGCAGCGAGAATCATAGTTTCTTTAAATATCCATCCGACGCCTTATCTTGTCAACATCGGCTTCCGTGCAAAAACCGATCGTAACGGCGGATTCTGCCGTAAATTACAGATCGGCTCTTTAGAGTCGATGAGCCGGACTGTTTACGCCTTTACCCGTCGGCTCGTTACGTATGGCCGCTCATCGAATGTGAGCGCCTTTTCATAGGTCTTTCGACCCCTGACCAGTTCGTCAAGGGGACTATCGAGCCACTTCAAAACTCACCGCCGTCAGCTCCAAGTAATGGGACTCGGCGATGCGGGTTAACTCTTCACGGCCAACTGAACGCCATCTTTATTGCGTCGCGGACGTGCCGGAGCCGACAACTTTCGCTGTGTGCGTTTTTAGCGGGCTGATGAACTTGGCACAAGGCTGGCCGTTGGGGAGAACACCTTTTGGTTGAACTGCGCAAGCCTGCTCGAGTCTGGCGATTTCGTTTAGTGGAAAGTAAGCGAGCCAGGATTTGATTTTGCCTCCTTGGACGACCAATTCGATAATGATTCGCACGGGATCGACGTCTAACTTTCTGTACAATTCGTTGGATTCTCGAATGGTCCACGTTACTTTATCTCCAACCACAAGGATCGAATCGGTTTCCACGCGTATTTTGGCCGCGACAACACCCTGTATAAATTGTCTGATTTCTTCTTTGCCCGCCATCGTGCGCCCTCTCGTATTAGTTCTCACGCCATCCTCGGCCCACATTGCTAAAGCTGCATCCACATCGCCTACGTTTTGCGCATCGTTAAAGCGCTGCAGTACGGATTTCGGATCGGTGTTCTGTTCCTCCGCAGCATAAGAAACCGCAGAGAGGCTAACAATCACGATAGCGATCACCCGAAAGCTTTCAAAATTCACGATTCCCCAAGCTTCTTTTAGAACTAATCGTCGCGGCACAATAACCTCCCAATGTGATCGCAAACCGGCGCGCTGACCGTGCTCCCGAGGCGCAGGACGTTGGCTTTGGTCCGTCTCTCCGATGTGGTGAGAATGATATCCTCACCGTCCAACTCCACCGATATGGGCGATATCACGTCCGGCAAAACGATGCCAACGTGAACGAGCACTGCACCTAGAGCCACCGTCGAACACGGGACATGTACTGCGCAAACTCGGAGCCAAACTTCGCGAGCAAGGCACGCTCCTCGGGCTTGATTTGGTACCGAGTCATGTATGCGACGAAAACAGGCAAGAGCAAGGCTGCGCCGGCATTTGACAAGTACACGGCCCAGCCTGCAAGTGCCAGAAGAAAGCCGAGGTACATCGGGTTGCGTGAGACGCGATAAACGCCGCTAGACACAACAGATGAGGACGCATTTGGGGTGAGCGGGTTGATCGTGGTGCGCTTGCCGCGAAAGGCGATAACTCCGGCGGACGCCAATGCCCCGCCCAGCACGACAAGCACCAGCGCGATGGTGGAGCTTCCGACCAGCGTGAATGAAAGCGTCGGTGCATAGTAAGCCACGCCAAGCATGGCGCCGGCAATAACAAGCCAGACGAGTAGTGGTGGGATTTTAAGCTCAAGCCACTGCATGGCAGGTGTCAGGTGTGCGGTATAGCTTGAATTAGGCGGCAGCACGAATGCGCCCGCCCTTGAGCAACCATGCTAAGTATACCGCGGCCGTAACGTCGTACGTGAGACAGAACTCCGGCCACCAATTGGGCACGCCTGGATTGGATATAACGGCGCCATGGATGAGATCGAAAATGCCATGTACCGCCAGCGCAACCACCACGAGCCAGAGTGACCGCCGGAAACCTATCACTGCGGCCGCGAGGAAGACCGCACAAAACAGCAACTCAAGAACGAGTGCATGTGTGGAAGCGCCCATGACAGCAAATAGCGCGTAGTAGGACGCGATCACAATCACCACGACTGGATAAAAGTGTATAAGTCAAGACATCATCTGACAGTCGTCTGACAAGTCCTCGTTGTCAGTCGTTGTTGAATCTCCACTCACGCCGCCAACATTTTCTCTTTGGCCAATGGAACACTATCAATGAATGTTTGCAT
>Ga0209172_10003094_pt1 | contig 26679 bp, 25 predicted proteins | sample LarsenN4metaG_FD_184113 | JGI IMG/M metagenome (GOLD analysis project Ga0209172, IMG submission 184113) | Hot spring sediment bacterial and archeal communities from British Columbia, Canada, to study Microbial Dark Matter (Phase II) - Larsen... ... | reverse complement strand
GCGGCGAGCGCGGTGCAGCCGACGATTCGGATGAAACGCATCGTGTTTCTGCTCACGGAACGGCACCTCCTCCGCACGATCCATCGGGTTGGCGAACCGTGGGATACTGCACGCCCAGCTGCTCGAGGTAGCTCTTGTACTTCGACGAATCGTAGTAGTACTTCCGCATCTCGGGCCGGTGCCGCCCCAGAATGTCGGCGTTCAACCACGTGGCGGGCCGGTCTTCCGGCCGGATGATCGGCTGGTACTGCGTATTCTTGGTCTGCTCGTTCCGGAAGTAATCCCACGCCTGCTGAATCAACTCCGGCCGCAACAGGAGATCCAGGACCGTCATCGCCTGGGCCTTGGCGCCGGCGGTGGCGCCCTGGTGGGCGATCGGCGTCGCCATGGCGATGGCGTTGGACCAGTTGTGGCCCGGCAGCCCTGGGATGTTCGAAGGGAAGCTCAGCGTGATGGTGGGTAGGTTCCAGGAAATGTCGCCGATGTCGTCCGAGCCGCCACCCATGCGTCGCTCCATGGGCATGATGCCGCCCGAAAGGCTGTCCGGCAGTTTGGTTGCCAGGCCGCTGTCCGGAACCCCCAGCTCCCGCTGCAATGCCCGGGCCAACCGCTGGTCCGGCTCGGTCCACGCGGGTAAGCCCACCTTCTTGATGTTCTCCCACATGGTCTGGGCCACGACCTTGTTCATGTGCGCCGGCCAGGCGGAGCCCAGCACCTGCACCGAGGCCAGCCTGGTGCCGGTCATCATCGCCGCGCCCTGCGCCACCGAGTCGCCCATGGCCCACATCGCCATGATGTTGGGGTAATCCAGCTCGCGGAAGTAGTACCAGACCGATGCGGTGGGCGGCACCACGTTGGGCTGGTCGCCGCCGTCCTTGATGACGTAGTGTGACCGCTGCGGCAGCCGGAGATGTTCGCGGCGGAAGTTCCAGCCGATGTCCATGAGCTCCACCGCGTCGAGCGCGCTCCGGCCCCGCCAGGGGGCCCCCGCGGAGTGGGCGCTCCGTCCCTCGAAGCTGTAGAGCACCGACACCAACCCGTTGCCGCCGCCTTCTCCCCAGCCGGTGGACAGGTTGTTGCCGACGTGGGTGAACAGGACCACGTCCACGTCCTGGAACAGCCCGGCCCGGACGTAATACGCCTTGGTACCGAGCTGCTCCTCAGCGACCCCGGGCCAGAGCATGAGGGTGCCCGGCAGGCGCTCGCGCTCCATGATTCTTTTGACGGCGAGCGCCGCCGTCACGTTCACCGGTTGCCCGGAGTTGTGTCCCTCGCCGTGCCCCGGCGCGCCGGGGATGATCGGTTTGTGGCAGGCGACCCCCGGAAACTGCGAGGACTGGGGGATGCCATCGATGTCGGAGCCCAGGGCGATCACCGGTTTCCCCGAGCCCCAGGTGGCCACCCAGGCGGTGGGAATGCCGGCGACCCCTTCTTGCACGGTGAAGCCGTTGTCCTTGAGGATGTTCACGAGGTACTTCGAGGTCTCGAACTCCTGGAAGCCGAGTTCACCGAAGCTGAAGAGCTGGTCCACCATCTGCTGGGTGAACTGAGCCCGCGCCTCCACATCCTGCGCGGCCTCCCGCTGGTATCCTTCCAGCCGCGGGTTGGGGCGGCCCTGCCGCTGCTGGGCGGCGGCCGCGGGTGCGACGACGACCAGTACCATCGTGATGATTCTCGCGACGCGCATCTCTCCTCCTGGCAGGCACAGTTCAGCGGGATATCGAATGCCGAACAAGGAACGCGCAATGAAGACGTTCATCCTTCGGCATTCCTTGCTTCGTCGGTCGACGTTTGGACACCGGTCACGCGGGCACAATTATGTCACCTGGGACGGGATTCGCCAACCGAGCCTCTCTGGGGGCACGCTCACCGAGTCAGCGCCGGGCGACTCCGTGCCTGGCTTCGGGGTCCGAAAGATCACCAAGGCGCGGGCGGAGGCGCTGCTCACGCATCGGTCTCACTACATCGGGACTCGCCGCAGAGTTCCAGCGGGTAGCCCGCAGGGGATTAAGGAGATGCTCATGTTGGACTGAACCGAATTTGAGCGGGTCCTGCGTAGCATCCGACTTCAAATGCGGAGGGTCGAGGGACCCAACATGTCCAGCCAACTGAACTCGATCGAGAAGCCCGTGGACGGAGCGGCGCTGCACCACTCGGCGGTGGCGGTGCTCCGCGTGAGCGGCATGGAGTGCGGGGACTGTGCTCAGCGGGTGCGGAACAGCCTGCTCGGTCTGCCTGGAGTACTGGCGGCTCGCGTGGACCTGGCGGAGGGTCTGGTCCGGGTGAACTTCGCTTCCGAACGCGCGGAGCTGCAGCAAATGCTCGATGCGGTCGCCAACGCAGGCCACGACGGCCATCACGAGTACCGCGCCGCGCTGGTCGAGGCGACGTGGTAGCCGGCCCCCGCTTGGCCGCGGGAAAAGGGAAGGAGGGAATCGAGATGCGTAGGGCAACGGTTCTAATTGCGATCGCGGCTCTGGTCGCTGGTTGTCATGAGGGCTTCGCGCCCGTGGGTGACACGACGGTGCTGTCCGTGGTGCCGGCCGGCGGGGCCACCGGCGTGGACCCCAACGGCCCGATCGTAGTCGAGTTCTCGCACGCCATGCGCATGGGTATGGAGCGGTACGCCGCGCTCCACGAAGGGGACGTGACCGGCCCGGTGGTGCAGGGTTCCTGGAGCTGGTCGAGTGACCGGCTGCGGCTCACGTTCACCCCCGCGGCCCCGCTCAAGGCTCGAACGCAATACGCACTCCACTTGGGTGGCGGCATGCTGGACGCCAACGGCAACCTGCTCAACTACGACCACTGCGCCAGCCAGCACGGCGGGCGATGGGCCACCCGGTCCATGATCGGCGGCTCCATGATGGGCGGGGCGTCGAACATGATGGGTGCCGGCTGGCAACATGCCAACGGTACTTACGGCATGGTGTTTTTCTTCACCACGGCCTGACGCAAGCCGCGGCTGTGAGCCGGGAATGGTGAGCTGAGTTGCGTGCCAGCCGCGCCGCTAGTGCTTGCCGGCTCTACCTAGCCTGGGGGCGGTGCGGTTCCCGACGGGGGTGCCGCGGTGCCCTTGCGGGTGGAGATCTTGAAAGGCAGATACCCGGGGCAGAAGCCCACCAGGCCGGTGGCCAGGAGTAGGATGGCCACGACCAACAGCACGATGCCCACGGTTCCGCCGAGCTGTCCGGTGAAATACAGCGCCCCGATCACCAGCGCGATGACCGTTCGAATAACGCGGTCGGCGGTACCCATGTTCAGCTTCATAACAGTCCTCCTCGGCGTGAACCGGTCACACCTTTCAAGAATATACCGATCAGAAGAACCGCCGCGCCAGCACCAGGCGCCCGCGATCACCGCAAGACACAACAGGCAGGCGTCCGTCGCTTCACAGCCGGAACAGGTAGCTCCCCTTGAAGAAGAACCCGTCGTTCGCCCGCGCCAACCGATCGAACTGTAACGGCTGTGGCTCGGTGAGCGACGCGCCGTACCCCAGGAACAGCACGGTGCCCGGCGTGGGCTTCTAGGAGAACAGGAAGTCGTTGCGGAAGGCCGCCGTGGTGGCGCCGGCCGCCGGGCCGATGCGCTGCGCCGTGGCGGGGTCGATCACCAGCGGGCGCCCCGTGGTGGGATCGCGCAGCGCGTCGCGCCGCTGGGCCGTGTACTGTCCCACGTAGCGCACGAACATGGCCCGATTGAGCTGGTACTCGACCTTGAGGCGCGGGATGTCGGCCGTGGAGTACCAGCTGCCGTCCCGGGCACGGGTCATGCGGCTGTGCGCCCAGCGGGCCTCGGCGCGGAGGGCTGCCGTGGGTTTCCACCACGTCACGACGGTGACGGTGAACTGCCGGCCGGCCGCTGCCTCGTCGAAGATGACGGCCTCGCCGTAGCCGACGCCGGCGTTGCCGCTCAGCGCCCGATTCGGCGTCGTGACCCCGACGTTCCCCGCCCACAGGTTGGATTGTGAGGCCGGCAGGATGAACGGCATCGGCGTTCCCGCGCTGTCCGTCCGATAGCCGGCGTAGCTGGACGGATCAAACTGGAAATGGGCATTGCTCCAGTTGGCGTTGGCGCTCCAGCCGCCGCGCAGCGTGAAGAGCACCGTCTGCGAGAAGTTGCCCTCCAGGGTGCGCCGCAGGTGCCAGAAGTCGTGGTACCGCCACAGGAGCGAGGGACCCAGGAAGGTGGTGACCTGCTCGATCCTGGCTCCCGGCTTGCCGTACCAGGAGAAGCGATTGAACAGGTTGCCCTGGACGATTCCGGTGCGCGGCACGAACCCGCTGGCGGCGTCGAACGCCGGGCTGATCCCGGAGATCTCGGCGTGATTGCCGTAGGAGCGCCCGGTGTAGTCGAACAGCGTCACGCTCCACAGTGCCCCCGACCGTACACCGGCCGGCCCGCGCGAGCGCGAGCCCACCAGCTGGGCGCTCGAGTACCAGCTCCCCAGCCACACCAGGCGCGCGTCGCCGCCGAGCACGCGGTTGTAGGCATCTCCTTCCACGCGGTCGGTGTAGACCAGACCTAAGGTGGAGCTGGTCCCGAGGTCCCGGCGGACACGCAGCAGGTTGTAGATCGGATAGTCGCGCGTGGCGGAGGTGGTGTTGTCGTCCACCGCGGAGAGCACCGCGACGTTGGTGCCACCGACCTTGCCCGTGAGCTTGACCCCGCCGAGCGGGGCGACGATGCGGCGGGTGTAGATCAGGCGGTTGGGCGTATCGTACTGCTCTAGCCCCTCCAGGAAGAAGGGCCGTTTCTCCGGAAAGAACAGGGCGAACCGCTCGTTGACGGTCACCTGGCCGACGTCCGCCTCGACCTGGGAAAAGTCGGGGTTGACGCTCCCGGTGAGGCTCAGGTTCGGGGTGACGCCCCAGCGCACCGTGCCGCCCGCCTCGGGCGTGGTGGCGTAGCCATACCCGCCGGTGATCCGGGGCCCGCCGTCCATTCGCGTGGTCAGCTCGGGTGCCAGATCCATCACCAGCCCGCGGTGCAGCTGGGTCAAACCCACGAGTCTGCCGGACTGGCCGAGGAAGCTGGCAGTGGCGCGGAACGCGGGAGCCCACGTGTCCTCGTAGCCGGAGTGCTGCACGAACCGGATAATTTGCAGGCCCCAGTTTTGCGGGTCGGCTGGCTGGTACCGCAGACTCTTGAACGGAATCCGGACTTCGACCTCGTAGCCGGTGGAGGTGAGCCGCCCCTTTGATTGGAATACGTAGTCGGGATTGATGTCGATGGTGGCGTCGAAGCGGCCGCCGGCGCCGGGCCCGCCCGCGGCGCCGGCATCCACGCCGTCGGACCAGACTCCATCCTGCTGCACCCCCAACGGGTTGACGCCGAACATCCAGGCGCGACGGTGGTCATCGTAGGTGTCGAGCAGGATGCGTACGTAGTCGTCCGCGTCGATCTGGTCCCGATCGGCCACGGTGGCCCGGACCACGGAACCGTGGGCCTCGAGTGCCCGGATGCCGAACCAGAGGGCGTCGGGGGCGTACCAGACGAGGACCTCCGTCGAGTCTTGGGCGGGGCGGCCGTCCACCGGGCGGTACTGCGAGAAGCCGGTGAGCCGCGCGGCCCGCTGCCAGACCGGCTCGTCCAGCACGCCGTCGATGCGGGCGGCGGCCTCGAAGCGCGGCGCGGCAACGTCGAGCATGCGAGCCCGACCGTCGTTGACCTGGGACTGCAGCGCAGCCAGCAGGGGGAGGATCATGGGTGCCGCAAGCTACGTGGGTGAGCCGGGCCTTTGGAAGCCGCGCGCCGGTCGCGTGACCCTTCAAGAGACAGTTGAGCCCCGCGATACCGCGAAGCGCGTGTACTAGGACGAGCGCTCCAGCAGCGGATCCGCTTCGCCAGGATCGCTGGTCGGTCTCCTCGAGGAGGGGACGCGCGCATGCTAACATCCCCGCGCGGCGCCCCCCAGAGTCCTGTCCGCAAGAAGGCCACCACAAGAGCGAGACGCATCCTGAAGACCGACACGCGTCCTGCCTGGGGACGGCGCCGTCTCCCCCAGGGTCAGCGCTCCCCGCGCAGCTCCAGCGGATAGCCCGCGTCGTTCCAGGCCCTCATGCCTCCCGCCACGTTGTAGACGTGGTTGTAGCCCAGCGACACGAGCGTGGTGGACGCCTCCTCGCTCATCCGGCCGCTGCGGCAGTACAGCACGATCTTGGCCCCCTTGTCCGCCGGCAAGCGGTCCAGGTGCTGCGCGATCTGGTCGAACGGAATGGTGAGGTCGGTCCCGGGGATGTCGCCGGCGTAGGGTATGTGGACGTTGACCAGGACGAAGTCCTTCGCCTGCATCATCTCGTGGAGTTGGGTGGGGGTGATGTCGGTGTAGGCCGGCGTCGAAGGCTGCTCGGCGCCCGCCGATGCCGCCGGCTTCTCTCGTCCGCATGCTGCCAGCGTCACGGCGCCCACCACGATGCCCGCCAGGCGAATCGAGCTACCGCTCATAGATGCCCCTCCCCGGGTTGTGGTACCAGCCCATGGTACGGTTTCCGCGACCCCACGAATGTACTCAAGACGAACGCTACGCATTGCAGCGTGCCAGCAACCGAGATGCCGGCGGATCCCATAGCCCTGCGCTACGCGGCCGTGGCGGTGCTCCGCGTGACCCGCACGGGCGGCGGCACCAGCGCCAACCGGGTGCGGAACGGCCTGCTGGGGCTGCAAGGCATGCTGGCCGGCCGCCGCGCAGATGGTTTCCCGGGATCACCCGCCCGCACCCACGGACCCGAGAGTCTCGGACGCCTTCCGGGTTCTCGGGAGCCGGCGCCTCATCTGGTGGTGGAACTGGCGTGCCCATTCGGGCCAGCGCTCCTCCAGCCACTCGTAGACCACGGGGAGCACGATGAGCGTGAGCGCGGTCGAGCTGATGAGTCCTCCGATCACGACGGTCGCCAGCGGCCGCTGCACTTCGGCCCCCGGGCTCGTCGAGAGGGCCATCGGGATGAAGCCGAAGGCCGCGACCAGGGAGGTGAGAAGGTTTGCGCGGAGCCGGTCGTCGGCCCCCTCGCGCACCGCGGCGTCGAGCGGACGCCCGCGGTCGCGCAGGCGGTTGATGTACGAGACGAGCACGACACCGTTCAGCACCGCGACGCCGAACAGGGCGATGAAGCCCACCGCAGCGCTCAGGTTGAGGTTGAGCCCGCGGAGCCACAGCGCCGCGATTCCGCCCACGAGCGCGAACGGCACGTTGAGCATGACGAGGAGCGCCTGTCGTCCATTCCCGAAGCTCGCGTACAGCAAACCGATGATGAGAAGGAGGACGAGCGGGACGATCAGCGCGAGGCGCTTCATGGCCCGCGCCTGGTTCTCGAACTGGCCGCCGTAGGTGAGGAAGTACCCCTCCGGAAGCGAGACCCGCTGCGCCACCCGGCGCCGGACATCCGCGGCGAATCCGCCGAGGTCGCGACCGCGCACGTTGCTCTGGACGATCACCATACGCTCGCCGTTCTCGTGGTTGATGACCTCCGGACCCTCGACCACGCGGACCCGGGCGACCTGGGAGAGCGTCACCCGCACGCCGGTGGGCGTCGTGAGGAGCAGCTGGCCGATCGCTTCGGGTGTCCCGCGATACGGTTCCGCCAGCCGCACCACGATGGGGAACCGCTTGCGGCCGTCGATCACCTCGCTCGCCTTGACGCCCCCGATGCCCGCCTGGGTCGCGTCGCGGACGTCCGCGACGTTGAGGCCGTAACGGGCCAAGGCGCTCCAGTCGAGCGCAATCTCAACCTGCATCGCGCCGGCGCTCACATCCACCGAGACGTCCGCCGCGCCGGGCACGGCCCGGATCACGTCGCGGATCTCCGCCGCCTTGCGCTCCAGCACCGGGAGGCTGTCGCCGAAGACCTTCACGCCGAGTTCGGTGCGCACGCCGGAGACCGCCTCGTCGAGCCGCATCGCCATGGGCGCGGTGAAGTTGTAGTCGAGCCCCGGGATCTGCCGCAGCGCCGAGTCCATCTGCACGATGAGCATGGCCACGGAACGGGCTTTCCACTCGCGACGCGGCTTGAAGTTGACGTACACGTCCCCGGCATAGAGACCCATCGTCTCGGTGGCGAGCTCGGGGCGCCCCATCTTCGTCACGACCTGCCGCACTTCGGGGAAGCGCCGGAGCGTGCGCTCGACCTCCCTGGCGATCGCCATCCCCTGCGGCAGCGACGTGCTCGGGAGGCGGCGCGTCTCGATGAGCATCGAGCCTTCGTCGAGCTTGGGCATGAACTCGGTCCCGAGGTACGGCACCGAGGCGAGGGAGACCATGAGGAGCGCGGCCACCGCGCCGACGACGCGGCCGCGGTGCGCCAGCGCCCAGCCGAGGTCCTTCTGATAGCGCGCCCGCAGGGCCTCGAACCAGCGAGCCGGTTTTTCCTCCACGTGGCGGAGCAGGAACGAGGAGGTCATCGGGACGTAGGCGAGGGCCAACAGCAACGAGCCGAGCACCGCCACGCATACGGTGAAGGCCATCGGGGCGAACATGCGACCCTCGAGCCCTTGGAGCGTGAAGATCGGGATGTACACCGCGATGATGATCGACACGCCGAACACGATGGGACGCCCGACCTCGAACGCCGCCTCGCGGATCAGGCGCTGGCGGTCGCTCTCGTCCGCGCGACCGGCGTGGGCGAGGCGGCGCACGAAGTTCTCGACCATGACCACCGACGCGTCCACGATGAGGCCGAAGTCCAGCGCCCCCAGGCTCATCAGGTTTGCCGACACCCCGAACCGCTGCATGAACAGAAAGGCGAACAGCATCGAGAGGGGGATCACCGACGCCGTGATGAGCGACGCGCGGATGCTGCGCAAGAAGACGAACAGGATGAGAGCGACCAGCAGCGCGCCTTCGACCAGGTTGGTGAACACGGTTCGGGTGGTGCGGTCGACGACGTCCCCCTGGTTGTAGAACGGCTGGACGGTCGCGTGCTGCGGGAGGAGCGCCCGCACCTCCGCGAGGCGCTCGGTGACCTGCCGAACGACCTCCCGGCCGTTCGCTCCTTTGAGCATGACGATCATTCCCGAGAGCGTCTCGCCCCGCCCGTCGCGCGACACCGCGCCCTCGCGCGGCATGGCCCCGAGCGTGACCGTGGCCACGTCGTACACGTGGATCGGGGTGCCCCCGCCGCGCGTCGCCACGACGATGTTCCCGATGTCGTCCGCGTTGGCCACGCGTCCCAGCCCGCGGACGGTGAAGCGCTCGCCCCTGGTCTCGATGTACCCCGCGCCGAAGTTGCCGTTGTTGGCCGCGATCGCGCTCTCCAGGTCACGCAGCGTGAGCCCGTAGCCGGCGAGCCGGGACGGGTCGGTGAGCACGTGGAACTGCTGCACCATCCCGCCCCAGGAGTTGACCTCGGCAACGCCGGGGATGGTGCGCAGCAGCGGCTTGATGGTGTACTCGTGGAGATTCCTGAGCTCCATGAGCGAGAGACTGTCCGACTCGACCAGGTACTGGAACACCTCGCCCATCGGAGTGGCGGGCGGCCCGAGTTGGGGCTGCACGCCGTCGGGCAGGTTGCCGGCGGCGTCCTGCATCCGCTGCGTCACCTGCGCCCGCGCGAAATACATGTCCACGTCGTCGTCGTACGACACGGTGACGACCGATATGCCGGCCTTCGAGATGGAGCGCACGCCGCGGGTCCGCGGGAGCCCCATCATCGCCGTTTCCATCGGGTAGCTGACGAGGTTCTCGACTTCGTTGGGCGAGAGCCCTGGGGCGACGGTGATGACCTGTACCTGGTTCGGGGTCAGGTCGGGGAAGGCGGCGACGTTGAGGTTGGCGAGCGCCCAGGCCCCGGCCGCGACCAGGACCAGCGTCGCGCCGATGACGAAGACGCGGAAGCGAAGCGCCGCGGCGATCAGCCGTTCGATCATCGGTCAGCCCTCCGGTCGCAACTTGGAACGGGAAAACTCCGATTTCACCGCGAAGGCCCCGTCGGTGACCACCAGCTCGCCGGGGCTCACGCCGCGGAGGATCCACACCATTCCGCCGACGCTTCCGCCGGTCTCCACGTCGCGCCGCTCCAGGCGCACCAACGCGACCGCTGAGCCCCCGGCCGACGGATGCGCCACGAACACGACCGGCCGCTGGTCGAGCAACATGACGGCGGTCTCCGGGACGGCTACCGCCTGGCGGCGCTCGCCGCCCTGCGAGCCCTCGAGCCACACCGTGGCGAACATCTGCCCCTGGAGTCGCCGGCTCGGGTTCCGGACCAGGGCGCGCACGGGCAGGGAGCGGGTCTCGGGGTCGAGCGCGCCGCCCACGCTCATCACGCGCGCCTCGAAGGTATCGGCCGGAAAGGCCGGGACGGCGAAGCGGACCCGGGAGCCGATCCGCAGGTCGGCCGCGGCGTCAGGGCGGGCCACCGCGATCTCGAGCCAGAGCGTGCGCGGATCACTCACCGAGACCAGGGGCGTCCCCGCCTCGACCACCGCGCCCGGAACCGCTTCCCGACTCAGCACCACGCCAGCGAGCGGAGCGCGGAGCACCATGGCGTCGCGATCGGGGTCCACCCCAAGCTGGTCGAGCGTCGCGCGGGTACGCGCGACCTCCGCCTCGGCGCGGGCGAGCTCCGCCCTGGCGAACTCGTCGTCCGCCTGCGCCCGCTCGAGCTCCTGGCGCGCGATCGCCTTGGCGGCAAGCAGCCGCTCCGCTCGTTCGCGCGCCGTGCGGGCGTACACCGCGCCGGCACGGCGGGCGTTCATGTCCGCCACGGCCTTGTTATAGTCGGAGCGCGCCGTGCTCGCCTCGGGACTCTGGAGGGTGACCAACGCCTGCCCCTGCGCGACGCGGTCGCCCACCTGCGCGTGGACCTGCACCACGCGACCCCTCGCCGGCGCACCCAGGCGGCTGGTCCGGTCTTCGTCGGGCACCAGCTGCCCCGGTACCTCGGTGGTCGCGGCGATGTCGCGCATGACGGCGGGCGCCCACCGTACACCGCCGTGCTGAACCGCGGCGCTGGTCATGACGATCTCGCGCGTTCCGGTGGCGACGGAGCCCTCTGCTCCCGTGCTCGCGGGTGCTTCCCCGGCGCCCGCGTTGGCGGCCGCGTCGGGGCGGTCGCAGCCGGCGGCGCCGAGCCACACGACCGCCAGCGTGAGGAATAGCTTCATCGAATGCCCCCCGTGGGCGCCGCCGGCGCGGACGTGGTGCCCGGCGTCGGGATGCCGGCAGTGAATGGCGCGAGCAGATCGAGGCCTGCCGCGGCGTAGAGCTCGAGCAGGCCCTCCCGCTCGGCGAACTGCGCCCGGTAGTAGGTCAGGCGGGCCTCGGCCAGCGTGCGGGTGGCGTCGATGACCTGGAAGAGCGGCGCGGCCCCCTCCTGATAGGCCGTGAGCGCCACCCGCCGTGCCTCTTCGGCACGGCTCAGGAACCCCGATTTGAGACGGCTCGCCTGCTCGCGGAGCACGCGCGCCGCTTCATAGGCGCCGGCCACCTCCGCCGAGGCGCGTAGCTCGGTCCACGCGAGCTCGCGCTCGGCAGCGGTGCGCTCGCCCGCGGCACGCGCGATCTCGCCGCGATTCTGGTCGAAGAGCGGGATCGGCACGCTGAGGCCGGCGACCATCGAGCGACCGCCGCCCGTCGTCTTGGCGCCGACGGTCAAGCCGAGCTGCCGCACCAGCAGCGCGCGCTGATAGCCGGTCTCCGCGCCGGCGGCACCGGCGCGCGCGCGCGCGCCCGCCACGTCGGGCCGTAGCGTCAGCGCACGGGAGGTGAATTCGCCCTCCAGAGGCAGCGCCGCAGCCGCGCTGATGACACTGTCGTCCACCGCGACCTCGAGCGAGCGGACCGCCGCCGCGCGGATCGTGTCATCCAGGAACGGAAGGAGTTCGGCCCGGGCGCGGGCCAGTTCCGCTTCCTGGAGCGCCCGCTCGGTCGTCGCGCGGTCGCGCTCGACCTCGATGCGGATCAGGTCGCCCTCCGCCGTGACACCCTCGGCAACACGCGTCCGATTGAATCGCACCAGGCTGTCCAGCCATTGCTCGATCTCGGCCGCGCCGCGGACCGAGACCTGGGCGAGCGCAACCCGGTAGAAGGCCCGGGCGGCAGTGAGGACGACATCGCGCCGCGCCAGCGCGAGGTCCGCATCCGCCGCGCGGACCTCGGCGCCCGTCCGGCTGGTACGCGACCAGCGCTGCCACATCGGCTCCAGGGGGAGCGTCGCCAGCACGTACGTCTCCCGATCCAGCTCGACGGGAGCAGCCCCCCCGGGAAACGCGGCGTTCTCGACCTGATAGGTGAAGACCGGGTTCGGGAGGGCGCCCGCCGTCCTTCGCGCGCCGCGCGCGCCGCTAAGACGGGCCTCCGCGGCCTGGACCAGCAGGTGCCGGTCGGCCACCGAGCGAAGGACCCCTTCCAGCGTGAGCGGGCCCGGCGATTGCTGCGAGATCGCCGGCCGTGGAGGCCAAAGAAGCGCGGCCAACACAAGGCCCGAGAGCGATGCGGTTGGTAGTTCCATTGATCCTTCCTGCAAACCGGGTGAAAGGTGCGGCTCGGTCACGCGCCGCGCCCGATCGAAGACCGCCACGGCTCCCTTGACCCGCGCCTCAGCTGCGCTCTGTTGCGCGGCCACGGCGCGCCGTGGAGTGGATCAGATGAGAGGCGGGCTTCGGAGCTTCGGTGGCGGTCCGGGAGGCGATGTGGGACGCTCGGGGCCGCCCTGGGCGAGGGGGGAGCGGGCGACGGACAAGTCCGGGTCGAAACCGGTTGCGACAGCGACTGCGAGTGCGGCGGGCGCCCACGTTTCCACGCGCCGCGTGGGTGCCACGTCGACTCGGCAATGAGCGTGATCGCCCCCGCCGCCCCCGGTCCAGCCGACGGTGCCCGTGCCGTTGATCGGATGGCCGTGCCGGGCGGACTGCGCGGATTCGACCGCCTCGGCATGCTGGTGAGCCGCGCGCACGTGCACGAAGCCGTGACCGAGCGCGGCGCCCGGCGCGGCAGCGGACACCCCGACGACGACGGCGGCCGTCACCAGCCGGTATGCGATCGAACGACTCACCATTGCACCATTGTACTTAGTGCGCCGCAGCCGCATAAGGGGCCATCCCAACCCACCGTCGCGACCCTCCGCTCCGGAATCGAGAGATCTCCGTAATCGAGGCTCGCTTTGCGCCCTTTACTCGCTTCCAGCGGCCTGGGGTGTACTGAGCTCGTACTTCTCGAGCCGATAGCGCAGCGTGTCCCTGGTCAGGCCCAGCAACTGTGCGGCCCGCGTCTTGTTGCCCCGGGCCTGGGCGATCGCTTGACGGATGAGGTCCTTCTCCAGCTCTTCGAGCTGGACGCCGGCTGCCGGCAAGCGAAACCCCGGCTCCAGATCCACGACGCGAACCCCGGGCTTGAGTTCATCCGGCAGATGCTCGGGAAGGATTTCGTCCCCTGCCTCGAGAATCACGGCCCGTTCGATCATATTGCGAAGCTCACGCACGTTCCCCGGCCATGAGTACCGCTCCAGCATGGCCAGGGCCTCCCCGCTGAGAGTTCGGGCGGGGCGGCGCATCTTCGCGGCCAGCTGCTCGAGGAAGTACCTGGCGAGTGGTTCCACGTCCTCAGCCCGCTCCCGGAGCGGTGGGATCACGATCGGCACGACGTTGAGCCGGTAAAACAGGTCACGCCGGAACGAGCCATCCCGGACCGCGGCCTCGAGGTCCCGATTCGATGAAGCCACGATGCGCACGTCTACCGTGATATCACGGACGCCCCCCACCCGCTTGAACGTCCGCGTCTCGAGGAAGCGCAGCAGTTTGGCCTGCCCGCCGGGCGGCAGGTCGCCGATCTCGTCCAGCAGCACGGTTCCACCGTCGGCCAGCTCGAGGAGCCCCTGCTTGCGTTCCTTGGCGTCGGTGAACGCACCCCGCTCGTGGCCGAACAGCTCCGATTCCAGGAGCGTTTCCGGCAAGGCCGTGCAGTTGACTTCGAGAAACGCCGCCTCGGCTCGGGCGCTGCGCGCGTGGATCGCCTGCGCCACGACCTCCTTGCCCACGCCGCTCTCCCCGCGCACTATGACCGTTGTGCCTTCGCTGGCCGCGACCTTCTCCACCAGCTCTACCACGTGACGCATGGCGGCCGAGCGACCAACCACCTGCACCCCCGCGAATTGCCACCCCGCCTGCCGTCGAAGGGCGGACACCGTTCGCCGCAGCCGTCGCGTCTCGAGGCCTTGTTGCAGCGTGATCAAGAGATCCTCGAGTCTCGGTGGTTTCTCGAGGAAATGGTACGCGCCCAACTTCACCGCCTGGACCGCGGTGCCGATGTCGCCGTGCGCGGTGAGGACGATCGCCACCAGTTCCTTGTCGCTCTCGCGGAACTCGCGCAGGAGATCCATGCCGTCGCCGTCCGGGAGCTTGAGGTCGAGGAGGGCGGCGTCGGGAGCGGCTTCGCCGAACGCCTGTCGCGCACTCGCCGCGTCTTCGGCGACGATGACCCGGTAACCGGCGTCGCCCAGGTGGGCCTCGAGCCACACGCGGATGAGGCTCTCGTCGTCTACCACGAGAACCGTTCGGCTTTCCTTAGTCACGATCTCCTCCCCCTGCGGGCTCGGCCAGCGGCAAGGCAACGATGAAGGTGGCGCCCCCGCCGGCCGTCTCTTCGAGGCGGAGGGAACCTCCGTGACGGCGAACGATCTGCTGCGAGATCGGCAGGCCGAGGCCCGTGCCCTGATGTTTCGTGGTGAAAAACGGGCGGAACACGTCCCCGCGGAGTTGGGGCGGGATCCCGGGCCCCGCATCCCGCACGCTGATCCAAACTTCCGGTGCGTGGCGGGAGGTCCGGATCGTGACCGTGCCCCTCTCCGCGCTCGCGTCAATCCCGTTCAACAGCAGGTTGACCAGAACCTGCACCATGAGCTCCGGGTCGGCGTTCACCGAGATCGGCTGCGAGGCCGGCTCCGCGCGAAGCTGCACCTGGCGGCTGTTGGCCTGGGGCTCGACCACCCGAAGGGCGCGGTCCACCAGGAGGTTGGCGTCCACCCGGACCGCCCGCAGCTCGGGAGGGCGGGCGTAGCGCAGCAGCTGGGTGGTCGTGCCTTCGATCCGCTTGAGCTGCGTTTGCGCTTCTTGCAGCAGGGGTCGAGCCGAGTCCGCTTCCGGCAGGCGGCGCAGGGCAAGCTCGACGGCGCCCAAGACGCCGGTCAGGGGGTTGCGGATCTCGTGCGCGATTCCCGTCGCCATCTCGCCGACGGTGGCGAGCTGTTGCGCGCGCTCCAGGTCCCGGGCGTGCAGCCGGTCGATTTCCTCCCGGGAGCGTTCCAGGTCCGCTGCCATCCGGTTGAAGGACTGGATCAGCACGCCCACCTCGTCGCTGCCCGATCCGGGGAGGGGCTCGGGCCGGCCGCCTTCGCCGAACCGCCGCGCCGCGGTGGCCAGGGCGCGAAGGGGGGTAATGACGGTGGCCGCCGCCGGAATGCCGGTGAGCAGGATGAGCACCGCCAACAAGCCGGCGGCGGCGAGCGCGGCATTCCGAAAACGGGCGAGCGGCGCCAGCGCAATCTTGACAGGAAGCGCGATGACCAGCACCCAGTCAGTGCCGGTGACCGGCGCCGTGGCCACGAGCGCGTCGGTCACGCCCATCCGGCTCCGGGCCACGGTCGCCGGTGCCTCGATCGTGGTCGACTCACGTAGGGCGGCGGCCAGATCGGGTCCTGCATGCTCGTGCGTGATGAGTACCGCGCTGCCGCTCTTCTCGAGCAGGCCGGATTCCGCCCCTCCCATCAAATGTTCCGGGATCGCGAAGATGCGGCGGAAGTCCTCGGCCCGGACGTGACCCTCGAGCCAGGCCTCGATCGGCGCCTCTGTGACCGGAACCGCCAGGATGTACGCGAGCGCCTGTGCCCCGCTTCGGTGGACCACGACCTGATTCTCGGTCCACGTCGTGGCCGGGGAAGTCGCGGGCCAATGGGGCGCGGTGTTGCGCAGCGCCACCGACGTGAGAATGCGGCCCCCCGTGGTCACGATCCGCAGCCCGTCGAACACGCCGTCCTCGGGCAGGCTCTGAATCAGCAGCCGTGACAGGAGGTCTTGAGGCGCGCGCAGTAACGCGCCGGAGCGCGGCAGTTGCCCGGCGATGGTGCGAAGCAACAGCCGCTCGCGACTGAGTTCGGTGGCCAACTGGGCGGCCTGCCGCTCCGCCACCTCGCGCAACGCGTCTTTGGCTTGCTCGGTGATGGCTGCTCGGCCGGCGGCGTAACCGATCAGGATGGCCAGCGTGAGCGGGATGAGGCCAAAGGCCAGCAGCAGCCCGAGCAGCTTGCCGCGCAACCCCAGGCGCATACGGCCTTGATCCTGGGGGTGGGTCAATTGCCCCGCCGTTTGGGCGACCGCCCCCGGAAGCATCCACTCTCGGAACGTACCTGGATTGGCTCAACCCTCTGTGACAGGGTGACTTACGCTATCTGGTCGCCCGGTTCGGAAGTTGCCTTCCCAGCCCAATACGGGGCAAGGGCCGCGCCGCGCGAGGCAACGGTTCACACGGGTCTAGGGAGGACGGGAATGACGAGGCACATCCTGGTTGAACGTCTCTTCTTGCTGGTTGTTGGGTCGGTCGTGGGGTTTACAGCCTGCCAACAGGGACCGGATCGGCAACTGAAGATGGCCCCGGCCTCGGTGCTGCCCGAGTTCGCGCAGACGGCGCCGCCGGTGGTGCAGGAGGCATACCGCTTTGCCGTGGCCAACCCCGAAGTGTTGAGCGTGATTCCGTGTTACTGCGGGTGCGGTCGCATGGGGCACACCAGCAACCTCGGCTGCTACGTTCGGTATCGCGCGGACGGCTCCATCGAGTTTGACAACCACGCCTTTGGCTGAGGCCTGTGCGTTGACATCACGCGTGACGTGATGCGGATGACGAGTCAGGGCAAGGAACTCCCGGCGATTCAGAGCTATGTCTATGGGCACTACGGCCGCTACGGCCGCCCCACCAGCCGCATTCCGCTCCCATGAGGCAGGCCGCGCGGGCGCGCGCCGGTGCCTTGACGCTCCTGGGCGCCGCTGGCCTGCTGGTGGCCCAGTTGCCTGCTCCCATCGCCAAGGGGGCTGGCGGAGCGCAGGTTCCGCTCCTTCCGCCTGCGCTGCTCGGTGACCTGCAGGCCGCTGCACCCGTTTGTCGTGGGGAAGCTCAGGTTGGCCCTAACTGGCTGCTCTGGAAAGCCATCGCCATCGGGGTGGTCGCCATCGCGGCGGGCGCGGTCGCGGTGCGGCGATGAGGCGTCGCGCGCTTACCGCTTCGCCCGTGGTGGGCTGGGCGCTCCGGAGCCGTTGGCCCCAGCTGCTCCTGACCGCGTTCCTGCTCGGCGCCCTGGCGCTCGCAATCGTCGCCGGGCTTGGCAGGCACTCCCGTGGGGAACCGCAACTTCAGCATCGTCGGGACGTGGATCGCCTGGTGGGGCGCGCTCATCCTGCTGGCGGTTCCGGTTCTCGGGCGGGCGTGGTGCCAAGTGGGGTCCCATCCTGACCGACGACCAGACGTGGGCGCTGGTCCAGTATCTGTGGGGGTTTCAATTCTCGGGCATTCGGGCCCATTCGCCCGACCGTCGGGCCAAAGGCCCCGCAGGCGGGAGAACCCTCGGGCCCGGGTGCCACGCGTAAGCTGGCGCCGTCTCGCGCCTTACCCAGCGGCCGTCAGGGGCCCAGTAGTTGCCCCAGTGACCTGGTGCCAAGTGGAAAGGGAGCGACGTGGGCTTCGAAGACTCACTAAGACGGCTCTTGTGGTGGTGGCTGCTGTTTGGGACGCTGCTCTGGGTGATTTGGCGTTTGCCCTTAGGGCAGCGGCTGCACAAGCCGGACAAGTCGAAGATGGAGCCAGATGGCGCCACTCCAGGGCCACCGGCGGGTGACTCGACACCAGGGCAGTCATGACGGAGGTTGCCATGAGGGGTATTCGCGTGAACGAGGAGTCGATGCGGGTGCGTGACGAGGTCCGCGGCATGGAGTTCCCATGGAGCAGACCGCGACACGGCCTCGATTGCGGGGTCGCACCTACCACTTCTGCAGTGTGCGCTGCAAGTGGCTGTTTCTGGCGCACCCTGGCTGGTACGTCCTGAACGAAGCGGACAGCGAGAACGTCACACGGAGGTAACCCATGCGAAAACCGAGTTCCCTCGCCGCGTATCTGGCTGCTTGCCTGATGCTGGCCACGCCGCCGGCGGCTGCCGCCCAGCACATGGGGCAGCAACACCAGATGGGGCGGCAGATGGGGAAGCAAGACCACACGCAGGACATGATGAAGCGCCTGGACACCATGATCGAGACTCTGGGTCAGCGGAACGCCGACCTGGCGTCGCGAGTGGGAAGGACGCAGGGAGCGACGCGCGAGCATCAGGAGACGATGTTGCGTGTGGGTCAAGCCATGGCGCAGATGGCGGCCCAGATGCGGGCGATGATAGAAGGGATGCAGGGGATGGAGCACGAGCGCGACGTGGTGATGGACCAGGAAACACTGCGGGCGATGAACCAGTTCCACGAGCACCTGAGCAACGTGATGCGCCAGATGGAAGGGCCCATGCGGGCGCTGCACCAGATGCGCGGCCATTGAGGTGGAGGACAAGATGCGAGCGCTATTGATGGGGATCGTGCCGCTGCTCTGCGCTGGCACGCTTGCCGCTCAGCAGCATCACCCCGCGGGGCAATCGCAGGCTGGACAGAGACCCTCGCCGTCCGCGTGTCCGCACACGGGCGCCATGCCCCAGGGCCACCTGATGCCGGACATGATGCCGCAAGGCCTGCATCATGAAACCATCTGGCCGGGGTGACGTTAGATGAGCGCGTTGTCTTGTCACCAAGAGACCACCGTGTTTGTTTCGGCGCCCGCGGAGCGCGTATTCGCTTGCGTGGATGACCATCGCCGCGTGTCGTCGCACATGAACGGGTCTTCCTGGGGCACCGCACCCCCCGGAGCCTTGGTCATTGATTCGTATCGAATGCACTTCGAAGTGACGCCCCACCAAGACGGCTCGCTCCTCCGAGTCTTGATTGACTACACCGTACCGGAGAGGTTGCCCTGGCGTTGGCTTGGACGGCTTATTGGCAGGTACTACGCGCGCTGGCACACCAGGCGCATGGCCTGCCATCTCGCCGCGCGCCTGGTAGCCCGGCGACCTTCCCGGACTGGCCCGGCTACTGGCTGTCACCCGGGCTCGTGAGCGAGCGCTGCGCAATATCCTGCGGTGCAGGCTAGCTGGGGCATTTGCCCCAGCCGGCGCGCTGCCTCCCTCGTTTCCGTAGCAAGGCTCGTGTCGCCGAGCCCGCTTAACCGCCGGACCAACAAGCACTTGGCCCAGCCGGGTCCGGCGGCCCATCCCGTGCTCTTCACGCCGGCTTGTAAGGTATCTTTTGGCTGAACGGGCGTGAGGAGGATCGTGATGAATTCGCAACTCAACACTCCAGCGCTGGCAGTCGCCGGAGCTGTTGCCGGCGGGCTGCTGGTGGCGGTGTGCTTCGTGCTGTACGCGATCGCCGGAGGTCCGGACCCGGTGATGCCGCTGCTCCTGGGCGTGGGACCGAGCTTCCTGGGCGGCGTTCTCGGTGTGGTACAAGGTCTCGTCGCGGGTGGACTCGCCGGCTGGGTGGTCGGTCTGACCTACAACCGGATCGTCCGCACATGATGCCCCTCAGGCTGTTGCTTGCGGCCACGCTGTCGGTTCAGGGGCCGGGCTCCGGCTCGGCCGGGAGCCCCGGGGCCGATACGCTCAGGTTACGGGCGGCGGTCCAGGCGGCGCTCGACGCCAACCCCATGTTGCGCGCCGCCCGGTTGCGCGCCGATGCAGCCCGGGAACGCGTCCCCCAGGCTGGCGCGTTACCCGACCCCGACCTCCAGCTCGGCCTCATGAACCGCATGACCGGGGACCTGGGCTCCACGGTGGATCCGATGACCATGAACCAGGTCCAGTTCATGCAGATGCTGCCGTGGCCCGGCAAGCTGGGGTTTGCCAAAGACCGTGCGGCCCGCCTGGCCGAGGCGGAACGGCTGGACGCCGACGACGTCGAGTTGATGCTCGTGGCGCAAGTCAAGTCGGTGTATGCCCAGATCGCTTATGTAGATCGGGCGCTGGTGATCATGGCCAACTCTCGTGACCTCTTGCGTGACTTTGTCCAGGTCTCTCAGGCGATGTACGCCGTGGGAACCGGCCTTCAGCAGGATGTGCTCCAGGCTCAGGTGGGCGTGGCCCGGATGAGCGAGGACATCACCGTCATGGCCCAGGAGCGCGTAGCCATGGCTGCTCGGCTCAACGCCTTGTTGGGACGAGAAGCAACCGTGCCGGTGGGTGCCCTGGAGCTGACGTGGCCCGACAGTGTGTTGCCGAGCGTGGACTCGCTGGTCTCGGTGGCACTCGCCCAACGGCCCAAGTTGCGTGCGGCCCGTGAACGCGCCGCCGCGGCCGCCTTCGCGTACCGCCAGGCAAGGCGCGAGCTGTTCCCCGATGTCACGGTGGGCCTGGCCTACGGCCAGCGGCCGCAGTTCGACAACATGGCCTCGCTGATGCTCGGTATCCGGGTGCCCCTCTGGGCCCGCTCGCGCCAGCTGCCCATGCGAAAAGAGATGCAGGCGATGGCGGCGATGGCCGACGCCGAGGCCCGAGATACCTACAATGAGACGCTGGCCCGGCTGGTCGAGCTGCGAGCGGAGGCCGTCCGCAGCCTCAATCTCTCCCGGCTCTATGCGACGGAAATCGTCCCCCAGGCGCGGGCGTCCGTGGATGCGGCGCTCGCGGCGTACCGGGTGGGGAGAGTGAACTACATGACCCTGGTGGAGAATCAGATGCTGGCCAATCGGTATCAGACCGAAAGCGTGCGCCTGCTGGCGGCGTATCAGACCGCCTTGGCGGAGATCGAAGCGCTGATCGGCGGCGAGGTCGGAGGTGGCCCATGACCGCGCTCCGCTTCAGGGTGCTCCTCGGGCTGGGCGTGCTGGTGGGATGCGGAGGCTCCGGAAAAGAGTCGGCGATGGGAGGGATGACCGCCGAGGAGCACGCGCGCATGCAGGCGGGCGCGACGCAAGGCGCCGTGGACACGACGGGGGCCGTGGTGCGGCAGCCCGTGCACCTGACCGCGGCGCAGGAACGGGCCCTGGGCGTGGTGTACGCCGTGGTCGAGCGGCAGACACTCACGCGCACGATCCGCACCGTGGGGACGATCGCGGCGCCGGAACCGAAGATCGCCGACGTGACGCCCAAGATCGAAGGATTCGTCGAGCAACTGTACGTCAACTACACCGGCGACGCCGTGCGTAAAGGCGCGCCGCTCCTCACGCTCTACAGCCCCATGATGGTCTCGGCTCAGGAGGAGCTGCTCACCGCCAAGCGGTTGGTGTCCCAGCTGGACTCGACCGCCGGGGGTGCGTGGGCCAACGCCCGGGCGACGCTCGCGGCCGCCCGGCGGCGCCTGAGCTATTGGGATATCACGCCGGAACAGATCGAGCGGATCGAGCAAACCGGTGAAGTGACCAAGACCCTCACGCTGGTTTCCCCGGTGGACGGGATCGTGGTCGAGAAAAACGTGCTGCAAGGCCAGCAGGTGATGCCGGGCATGCGGTTGTATCGGGTCGCGGATCTGTCCAGCCTTTGGGCGGAAGGGGACGTCTTCGAGCAGGACCTCCAGTTCGTAAGGGTCGGGTCGCAGGCGCATATCGAGGTCGCGGCCTACCCCGGGCAGCACTTGATGGGCCGCGTAAGCTTCGTTTACCCCACCGTGGATCAGGCGAGCCGGACCAATCGCGTCCGTGTGACGGTGCCCAACCCCGGATTGCGACTCAAGCCGGGGATGTACACGACGATCTACTTCGATGTTGAGCGCCCCGACGTGGTCGCCGTGCCCGCCCAGGCGGTGGTGGTCACGGGACAGCGTAATCTCGTCTTCGTGCGGGACGCTGAGGGCGTGTTGAACCCGGTCGAGGTGGTCCTCGGTGTGCGGGCCGGTGATCGCGTCCAGATCCTGAGCGGCCTGGTCGAAGGGCAGACGGTCGTAGCTGCGGCCAACTTCCTGGTGGACGCCGAATCCCGGCTCGCGACCACGGGCAGCGCCATGCCTGGCATGGAGCACGGCGGCGCTGCCACCCCGGCCAAACCGCCGAAACCGAAGGCGGACACGATGCGGATGGACACCATGCGGATGGAGCACCGCCATGATTAGCCAGATCATCGCCTGGTCACTGCGCAATCGGTTTCTCGTCCTGCTCGGGACCGTGGGGCTCATCGGGGCCGGGGTGTGGGCCATGGGGACCACCCCGCTCGACGCGATCCCCGATCTGTCAGACGTGCAAGTCATCATCCAGACCGACTTCAGCGAGCAGGCCCCCCAGATCGTGGAAGATCAGGTCACCTATCCGATCGCGTCCGAGATGCTCAAGGTCCCGGGCTCGCGGGTGGTGCGCGGCTTCTCGTTCTTCGGCTTGAGCCTGGTGTATGTGATCTTCGAGGACGGGACCGACATCTACTGGGCTCGCTCCCGGGTGCTGGAGTACATGAATGGCCTGCGCCAGCGCTTGCCGCGAGGGGTCGAGCCCACGCTGGGCCCGGACGCTACCGGCGTGGGCTGGGTGTTCCAGTACACGCTGGAGTCCGACAGCCTCGACCTGTCGCAGCTTAGAACCCTCCAGGACTGGTACATCCGCTACCAGCTCACGGCCGTGCCCGGGGTCTCCGAGGTGGCAGCGCTCGGCGGGTTCGTCAAGCAATACCAGGTGGAGGTCAACCCGGAACGCTTGCGGGCCTTCAACATCCCTGTTACCCGGGTGGCGCAGGCGATCGGGGAACACAACGCGGATATCGGCGCCCGCGTCCTGGAGATGGGCGGGCGCGAGTATATGATCCGCGGGCTGGGCTACTTGAAAGGTGTCCCGGACATCGAGAACGTGGGCGTCGGGGTCACGCCCAATGGCACGCCCATTCGGGTGCGCGACGTGGCCACCGTCCAGCTCGGCCCGGCGCCGCGCCGCGGGGCGGCGGATTGGGGCGGGAAGGGTGAGGCTGTAGCCGGCATCGTGGTCATGCGCTTCGGCTCCGATGCGCTGAAGACGATTGAAGCCGTCAAAGCACGCCTGGAGGAGGTTCAGCGCGGGCTGCCCGCCGGTGTGCGCATTCGCACGGCCTACGATCGCAGCGATCTGATTCACCGGGCCATCGAGAACCTCAAGGACAAGCTGATCGAGGAGTCGCTCATCGTGGCTGCGGTGGCGATCGTGTTCCTGCTGCATGCCCGCTCGGCCCTGGTGGCGATCATCACACTTCCGCTTGGCATCTTGATTTCGTTCATCGTGATGCGGTGGATCGGGGTCAACGCCAACATCATGAGTCTGGGCGGGATCGCCATCGCCATCGGCGCCATGGTGGACGCGGCCATCGTGATGATCGAGAACATGCACAAACACATCGAGCGGGCCGAGGGAAAGGCCGCCCGCTGGGACGTGGTGCTGGAGAGCGCCAAACAGGTGGGGCCGCCCCTCTTCTTCTCGCTGCTGATCATCACGTTCAGCTTCCTGCCGGTGTTCACGCTGGAGCAGCAGGAGGGACGCCTCTTCAAGCCGCTGGCCTTCACCAAGACCTTCGCCATGGCCGGCTCGGCCTTGCTCTCCATTACGCTGGTGCCGGTGCTCATGGGATACCTGATCACCGGGAAGATTCGGGGCGAGCGCGCCAACCCGGTCAATCGCGCCTTGCAGTGGGTCTACCGGCCGGTGATCGAGTTTACCCTTCGGAAACCCTGGATCGTCATCGCAGGGGCGGTGCTTGCCCTGGCCGTGACCATCCTGCCGTGGAAGCGGCTCGGAAGCGAGTTCATGCCGACGCTGCACGAGGGGTCGGTGCTGTTCATGCCCACCACCGTGCCAGGCGTTTCCATCGCTCAGGCCCGGGAGATCATGCGCTATCAGGACAGCGTCCTCGCCTCATTCCCGGAGGTCGCGACGGTGCTGGGCAAGGCCGGGCGCGCGAACACGGCGACCGATCCCGCGCCACTCGACATGTACGAGACCACCATCACGCTCAAGCCCGAGCGGGAGTGGCGCCGCGGGATGAATTACGATCGCCTGATCGCCGAGATGAACGACGCGGTGAAGCTCCCGGGGGTGACGATTGCGTGGACCATGCCCATCAAGGGACGCATTGACATGCTGGCAACCGGCGTACGCACCGCGGTAGGGATCAAGGTCTACGGGCCCAACCTGGACACCCTCCAGCGGTTGGGCGAGCGCCTGGAGCGTATCGTGCAGCAGGTGCGCGGCACCCGCAGCGCGTTCGCCGAGCGGAACGTGTCGGGCTACTACGTGGACATCGCCATTGACCGCGCGGAGGCGGCCCGCTACGGGCTCAATGTCGGCGCCATTCACGACGCCATCATGGCGACGGTGGGCGGTATTGACGCGACGGTCACCGTTGAGGGGCGGGAGCGGTACAGCGTGAACGTCCGCTATCCGCGAGAGTTGCGCGACGACGTGGAGAAGCTCCGCGAAGTGGTGATTCCGGCCCCCGGCGTGGGCGCGGCATCGGCCGGGGGCGGCATGGGAATGAACGGTCCCGCCGAGCAGAGCGGCGGTGGGGAGGCGCTGCTGCAGATCCCGCTGGGTCAAGTGGCGCAGGTTCGCGTAGTGCAGGGCCCCATGGCGGTGAAGACGGAGGACGCGTTTCCGGTGACGACGGTGTACGTGGACATCGCAGACCGTGACGTGGGCAGCTACGTGCGCGAGGCGAAAGAGGTCGTGGCTTCGCAGCTACCGTTGCCGGCGGGGTACACGCTGAGCTGGAGCGGCCAGTACGAGTTCATGGAGCGGGTGGCGCAGAAGCTCCGGCTCGTGGTCCCCGTCACGCTCGGCATCATCTTCCTGCTGCTGTACCTCAACTTCCGCGGCGTCACGGAGTCGGTCATCGTGATGCTGTCGGTGCCGTTCGCGCTGGTGGGAGGTATCTGGTACATCTGGTTGGCGGGGTACAACACCAGCGTCGCGGTATGGGTGGGGTTCATCGCGCTGGCGGGCGTGGCCGCCGAGACTGGCGTGGTGATGTTGATCTATCTGGATGAGGCGTTCCACCATCGGAGCCGCGAGGGGCGGATGCGCAGCCGCGCCGACGTGGCCGAGGCGGTGCGCGAGGGCGCCGTCGAGCGGCTGCGCCCCAAGATGATGACCGTGATTGCGATCATCGCCGGCCTGGCGCCGATCTTGTGGAGCCAAGGGACCGGGGCCGACGTGATGAAACGCATCGCCGCGCCCATGGTGGGCGGGATGGTGACCTCCACCGTGCTCACGCTGGTCGTGATTCCGGCCATCTACTTGCTCTGGCGGGGCTGGGAAGTCCGGCGCGCCGCAGCCGGTTGAGGAGACTGATGCCATGGCGCGCTCACGGTGGGCACGCCGCGCCTGACCAGCGCGGTGCCGGTCGGGAACACGGGCCCGAGCGAATTGCTGATGCTGGCAGCGAGTCTCGAGCGCGGCAGCGAGCATCCGCTGCCGCGATAGAGGCGTGCTGTCTAGCGTAAGGCGGCCGCAGATCACTTGCTTTCGAGACGGCATTCGGGAGACCGTTCTACCGGAGGTGCCTATGCGCCTTTCTGTCTTGCCAACGCTCGCCGTCCTTGCCGTCGGCGCCATGGCGTGCGATGGGCAACCCCTCACCGGTCCGGATGGGCAGGCTGCCTACTCCCAAGCGGTTTCGGGCTACCCAACCGTTCTCGGCACCGTCGTGGTCTTCGTCGATGACCAGCGGATGGCCGCTGGAACCCGCCTTGATCAGCTCGATCCCAAGGATGTCGTGCGCATCGAGGTGCTCAAGGGGGACGCGGCGGCCCGGCTCTATGGGGACGCCGCTCGTTCGGGAGTCGTCCGGGTGTACACCGTTCGTGCGGGGAGGCCGAACTCCTCTGGCGCCCGCTAGTCGCCGGCACGCAGCCGTGTAGCAACCGGGTGCGGTCGGTCGCGTACGCTTCAAAGGAGACGGCCACCGCGCTAGGGTTCCCCTGGTGAGCCAGGTGTGGGATTTCCTGATCGCGGGCGCGGGGCCAGCGGGAAGCCGCGCGGCTGAGTTGCTGGCGCGTGGCGGCGCGGGCGTCTTGCTGCTGGATCCCAAGGCCCCCTGGGAGAAACCCTGCGGCGGGGGCTTGAGCGCCGCCGCTTTGGCCCATACGCCCGAGCTGGCCGACCTCCGGGATCAGTGGGAACTGGTGCGCGAGATCCTGGTGGTCGCACCCAGCGGCGCCTGCGCCACCGTGCCCTTGACCCGGCCCTTTGCCGTGGTGAGCCGGCAGGCGCTGTCGCGCTGGGGGCTGGAGCGCGCCACCGGCGCCGGCGCGCGCTTTGAGCGAGAAGCGGTGCGCTCGGTGGAGCGCTTGGACGGCGAGTGGCGGGTCGCGGACAGCCGGGGCCGGAGCTTCCGCGCCCGATGGCTCGTGGGCGCCGACGGCGCGGCCAGTCGGCTCCGGGGCTGGCTGGCGCCGGGCCTCCGACCGGAGCTGGCTCCCACGCGGGTCGCCTATCCCACAGCCGGCGCTCCACCGGGCACCGCCGTGCTCCTGCTGTTGCCGAGCTCGAAGGGTTACCTGTGGGACTTTCCCCGGCCGGACCACCGCTCGGTGGGCGTGGCGCTGGCGCCCGGAACCTTCGGACGCGAGGTGCTGGACCGGATGATCCAAGCCTACCTGCCCGGCGCTGAGTCGGACCCGCCGCGCTGGACGTCGTGCGGAGCCGCGGTCCCCACCCGCCGCTGGCGTTCAGGCCGGCAT
>Ga0209172_10003092_pt1 | contig 26682 bp, 21 predicted proteins | sample LarsenN4metaG_FD_184113 | JGI IMG/M metagenome (GOLD analysis project Ga0209172, IMG submission 184113) | Hot spring sediment bacterial and archeal communities from British Columbia, Canada, to study Microbial Dark Matter (Phase II) - Larsen... ... | reverse complement strand
TGCGGCATCTTGGGCGCCTGTTCCACCGAGAGATAGCCTTCCTCGATCAGCTTCTGGACGATCTGGTCCAACAACTCCGCCAACTGACGCTCGATCTCGCGGTCACGCTCCAGGTCGCCAGTGGATTCGCCCCGCAGCACCTTGAGCATCTCGGGGTTGAGTTTGCCGGAGTCCATCAGCGCCTGGAGGATGGCCTGGCGCAGCGCGTCCATGGAGCGCTGGGGCTCCTGGTCGCCGAACTCGCCCCAGAACGGGTGCTCGTACGGCCCGCCGGCAAACCCCGACTGCAGCAGGAAATCGCCCAGCTGATCGAGCAGATCCTGCAGGTTGATGGCGTCTAACAGCTCGGGGAGATACCTGGAGTACGTGGTGTATCGCATACCTTGTTGAAACAATCGCACCTCATCATTGTTCCCGCAATGTCGGACGGCTCCCAACCCGGCCCCGGCACTGAAGCGGGGACTCGGCGGTTCGACGGTTCGACGGGTCGGGGCGAGAACCAGGACCCGACGCGACGAGCCATCGAACCGCCGATCCGTCGATCGGTCGTCCCGTCCGCCTTTGGCGCCCTCCGCCACCGGAACTTCCGGATATTCTACGGCGGGCAATTGGTCTCGCTCGCCGGCACCTGGATGGGGAATACCGCCCAGGCCTGGCTGGTGCTGGTGCTCACCGATTCGCCGTTCTACGTGGGGCTGGTGGGCGCGCTCGGGTCGCTGCCGGTCCTGCTGTTGGCGCTGGTCGCCGGCACCGTCGCCGACCGGATGTCCAAGCTGCGCCTGGTCATGATCACCCAGGCGAGCGCCATGGTGCTGGCGTTTCTGATGGCCGCCCTGGTGCTCAGCGAACGCATCACCGTACCCCAGATCATCGTCATCGCCACGCTGCTCGGCGCGGTGAACGCCTTCGACATCCCCGCGCGCCAATCCTTCTTCGTCGAGATGGTGGGCAAGGAGGACCTGATGAACGCGATCGCCTTGAACTCGTCGGCGTTCAATGTGACGCGGGTACTGGGGCCGGCGGTCGCGGGCGTCCTGATCGCGAAACTGGGGCTGGGCGTTTGTTTCCTGCTCAATGGCCTGTCGTTCCTGGCGGTGCTCACGGCCCTGTTCGCCATCCGGGTGACGCCCTACCGCCCGACCGCAAGACCGCCCTCCGCCTGGGCCCACATCCGGGAGGGATTGCGCTACGTGACCGGCGACCGCCGCGTGTCGGCGATTGTGTTCAACATCGCGGCCTTGAGCATCTTCGGGTTCCCGTTTCTGGTGCTCATGCCGGTGGTGGCGCGGGACGTGCTGGGGAAGGGGGCCGTGGAGTTCGGCTGGATGAGCTCGGCGGTGGGCGCCGGGGCGCTGGCGGGGGCGCTGATGCTCGCGGCCTTCGCGCGTCGGCTGCCCAAGGGCCGGATGCTGCGCTGGGCCTCCGGCAGCTTCGGGGTCATTCTCTTCGCCTTTGCGGCGTCGCGGTCGCTCGCCCTGACCCTGGTGGTCCTGGTCATGACCGGCTTCGCGATGATCGTGAACACGGCCACCACGAACACCCTGCTCCAGACGCTCACGCCGGACGAGTTGCGGGGGCGAGTGATGTCGGTCTTCACGCTGGCGTTCGTAGGAATGGGGCCCGTTGGGGCCCTGCAGGCGGGCGTGCTGGCCGACCGCGTAGGCGCGCCCCTCACCTTGATGATCGGCGCGCTGATTTGCGTGCTCATGACGTTCGCGTTGTTCCGGCGGGTACGACAGGTAGGCGAGCTGCCTTAGCGCGGACCCTACCCCCCTTCTCCCCCTCCAGGTCTACCGCCAGCCGCGGAGCCGTACCGCGGCCTCGATCATCTCCGCGCATTGCTCGTAGCTGAAATGCGCGCTGCTCAAGACCAGATCGTAACCGGCGGGATCGTCCCAGCGGCGGCCGTAGTAGGTCTTCACGTACCGCCGCCGGCCCTCGTCGATCTCGGAGGTGGCACGCTCGGCCTCTTGGCGGACTACCCGGAGCCGTTCCATGGCCCGCTGCACCCGCACCTCCAGCGGCGCCACCACGTAGACGTGCAGCGTCCCCTGGCGCTGGCCCAGGTAGGCCTGGGCTCCGCGCCCGACCAGGATCACGCGATCGTGCCGCACCGCTTCCGCGATCACCCGCTCCGTGACCCGGACGATCTCTTCTTCGGGCGGCGCCGCCACCGGCGGTTGGGCCGTAGCGCTCATGAACAGCTCCGGCGACGACCCCGCTAGCGTTCGCGCCAGCCGCTCCATGAATCCGGTGACCCGCTCCTCGCGCTGCTCCACTTCTTCGCGAGGCAGGCCGGCGAGCTGGGCCACGCGATCCACGAATTCGTTGTCCACCAGCTCCCAGCCCAACCGCTTGGCGGTGAGCCGGGCGATTTCGGAGCCACCGGAGGCGTATTGTCGTGAGACGGTGATCACCGGCATGGCGGACGCGGACTCCTAGCAAGGGCCTGAGCATGGCGCGCGTTCACCGCGGAGGGCACAGAGATTGACTGACAGGGCGCAGAGGAACAGCACATTAGCAGCTGCGGTGACTCCCCATGATGCTGGGTCGAGTGAGATGCTCGGTCACGTGAATAGATTGGGCCCCGCACCGGGAACTCCCTTGCCAAACGGCGGGCCCTTGTCCGGCCGCGCGCGTACGTAGCCCAACTCTTCGCTCCGCGAGATCCGCTTCTGCGCCACCAGCCCCTCCAGCACCAGCTCGCAGGCCGATACCACCGTGGCGGCGTCCTTGCGGGGTGCCAGGCCCACCCGCTCCACCAGCTCGATCAGGCCCGGAACCACCGCGAACCCCTTCCGGCACGCCTCGGAGTGCTCCTGCTGGGATACCTTGAGCGCGCCACCCTGGTCGAACCACTGCACGATCGCGTCGCAGTCCGCCCCGCCCACCCGGTCCTCGAAGGTCTTGCCGGCCGCCCGGCGCACCAGCTCCTTGGCAATGGTCTCGGCGCCCTGCAGCTCGCCTTCGTACTCCAACTCGATCTTGCCGGTAATGGACGGGAGCGCTGCGTACACGTCCGACACCCGGGGGACCGCCACGGCCTCCTTGGCGAGAATGGCGCGCTGCTCTGCGTTCGACGTGACGGACTCCAGCACCGTAATGGGGAGCCGCTGGCTTACGCCGGAGCGGCGATCCACCCGTTTGTCGGCCCGCGCGGCGAAGGCGATCTCTTCCACCAGCTGCCGGATGAAATCCGGGAGGTCGATCGCCCGGCCCGCCCGCTCGGTCCAGGCCTCCTGCTTGGTGATCTCGACCCCATGCTCGATGGTGAGGGGGTAGTGGGTCATGACCTCCGCCCCGATCCGGTCTTTGAGCGGCGTGATGATCTTCCCCCGCGCGGTGTAGTCCTCCGGATTGGCCGAGAAGACCAGCAGCACGTCCAGCGCCAGGCGAATCGGATAGCCTTTGATCTGGACGTCCCCCTCCTGCATGATGTTGAACAGCCCCACCTGGATCTTCCCGGCGAGGTCGGGCAGCTCGTTGATGGCGAAGATCCCCCGATTGCTGCGCGGCAACAGCCCGTAGTGGATCGTCAGCTCGTCCGACAGCAGGTGGCCGCCCCGCGCCGCCTTGATGGGATCGACGTCACCGATGATGTCTGCCATGGTCACGTCGGGTGTGGCGAGCTTCTCCACGTAGCGCCGGTCGCGCGGCACCCAGTCGATCGGCGCCGCGTCCCCGCACTCTTCCACCAGCTGGCGCCCGTGCTTGGAAATGGGGTGGAACGGGTTGTCGTTGATCTCGCTCCCTGCGAGGATGGGGATCTCCTGGTCCAGCAGCTCCACCAGGCCCCTTAAGATCCGGCTCTTCGCCTGGCCCCGTAAGCCCAGCAGAATGAAGTTGTGCCGCGACAGCACCGCGTTGATCACCTGCGGGATCACCGTGTCGTCGTAGCCCTTGATCCCGGGGAAGATCTCGGCGCCCGACTCGAGCATCGCGATCAGATTGCTCCGCATCTCGTCCTTCACCGAGCGCCGGTGCCGCGCCGGGTCGCCCCAGGGCGATTGCTTCAGCTCGCCGAACGTTCGCGGCTTGATCGCCATCGATCTCATCGTCCCTCGTCGCCCTCCATCGTCCTCTATCCCCCTCCATCCCCCTCCGTCCCATCTATCCCTTCTATCCCCGTCTCTATCCCCGTCGCCGCCAGATATACCCCTCTCCCGAAGCCCCGTTCAAGCCCTCGCCAGGGTGACACCGAGCAGCCGCAGGGTGGCCGAAGAAGGGCGTGGCCTAGGGCCAAGCCTCGAGCCAGCGGTCTGGCCACGCAAGCGCATTGCTGCCCGCTGCGGCGAGCGGAGTAAGGCATTCTCGGCGGTCATGGTTGAGCATTGGGCCAATGTAGCGACGGGCGCAGCAGCACCGGCGGCCAGCGCAGGGGACGACGGGTCAGCTACGTCCTCTGCCGCTTCTGCCGCCGCCGCCCTATCCGTCCCGACTAAACGGCAGCTGCACGATGCGCGCCGCCGTGCCCCAGGCGATCGCGGGCCGCGTGCGATCCATCTCGCGCCGGACCTTGGCCAGACCGATGAACCGCTCGATCGGCGGAGCCCAGGCGGTGCTGGTCACCCAGCCTACGTCTCGTCCATCCTGCGTGACCGCGGGCGTGGACTCGAACGTCGGCATGGAGCCGCTCCACGAGACGCCGGCCAGCACGCGGTTCGGATGGCCGCGGAAGTGCACCCGGGCCACCGTCTCCTGCCCTGTGTAACAGCCTTTGGTGTAGGAGACGCCGTCAATGTCGTCGTAGCGCACTTCCTGGGGCAGCGTCTTCTGGTCGATCTCAGCGCCGAGCCGTGGCCAGCCGGCCAGGATGCGAGCGAGATCCAGGCCCTCCAGGCCGACGTCGCGGCCCCCGGCGCGCAAGAGCAGCTCTACCAGGACCACTCCGTGCTTCGCCTCGGCGTGGAGCTCGAGCGCGAACGGGCCCCGGGTGCGCGGCCGCGCGGCGACCACGGGTACCCCCGCCACCAGGTTTGCCGAACTCTTGCCTGGCTCGGGAACGGTGAGCCCGGCGCGCACGGCGAGATCCAGGGCCTGCGGGCCCACCAACCGCCACAGGCTCGCTTCCGGACGATCGGTGGCACGCGCCAGACGCGGGGGTAGCGCCTTTCGGAGCACCTCATCCGCTAAGGCTTTGCCCTCCGGTGGAATCACCAGCACCACGCTGCTGCCCCGGCGAAGGGCCCAGAGGTCGCTTTGGATCATCCCTTTGGCGGTGAGCACCGCGGCGTAGACGTAGGCCCCGTCGCCGGGGCGCTCCACGTCGTTGGTGAGCAATCCTTGGAGGCAGGCAACCGCACCCGGACCGGAGACGTCCACCACGGCCCAGTCCGCCCGGGCGAACCCCGCAGCGTCCATTACCGCGTCAGCGTCCGCCTCGGCCAATCGGCCGCGGTCGAGCAGGAACGGTTGGGCCGGTGAGGGCGTGGTCATGTGTCGTAGTAGCCCGCCAGCGCGTAGGAGCGGTCCAGCAACTCTACCGGATGCACTACGGGGACGTCACGGCCGGCCGCACGGAGCCCCGCGCCGATCTGCATGGCGCACCCCGGATTGCCGGTGGCCACCGCGTCCACCTGAGCGTCGGTGAGTGCCGCCACTTTCCGCTCGAGCACCGCTCGTGAGAGCGCCGCCTGGGTGAGCGAATAGCTGCCCGCGCTGCCGCAGCAAAGGTCCGCTTCCCCATGCATCACCCGCCGGAGCCCCGGGATGGCGTCCAGGACCTGGAGCGGAGGCTCCGCCACGCCTTGAGCGTGGAGCAGGTGGCAGGGCGGGTCATAGGCGACCGTGAGCGGTAGGGGCGCCCCCCGGCGCGGGCCGGCAGACGCCAGGGCCTCGGTGATGTCCACCACGCGCTCGCTCCATCCCTCGACCAGCTTGGCCAGGGCGGCGTCACCAGCCAACATGCGCGGGTACTCCTTCAACATCGCGCCGCATCCAGCGGCGTTGACCACGATCGTGGCCTTGGGCGCTTGGCGGAAGGCGGCGACATTGGCGCGCGCCAGCGCCACCGCCTGGTCGTGCAACCCGGCGTGGGCGTGCAGTGCGCCGCAGCAGCGCTGGTTCGGTACGTCGACCACCCCGTATCCGTTGGCGAGCAGGGTGCGCTCGGTGGCCCGATGCACGTGGGCGAAGAGGCCGTCCATGACGCAGCCGCGGAAGAGGGCGGCAGAGGGGGGAGAGGCCGCAGAGGCGGCAGAGGAGTGTGACCGGGCCGTCGCTTCTGCCGCTGCTGCTGCCGCTCCCGCTGCTCCCGCCCGCGTCCGTCGTCGCTGCGGCCACTCCGGCCCCGTCCCCGCCAGCATGCCGGCGAAAAACCCCACCCGCGAGCCGCCCGCCAGCCGCGCCGCTAGCGGCCGCACCATTCTCGCTACCGCCATCGCCGGGGTCCGGAGCGCCGGCTCCGCCAGGACCGCCGCGGTGAGGCGCGCGGAGACGGGAACCGGCCGCCTGGTCGCGATCAATCGCCGAGCTTCCTCCAGGGCCGGCCCATAGCTCACGCCCGACGGGCACACGGGCTCGCAGCCGCGGCACCCCAGGCAGCGATCCAGGTGAACCACCAGAGCGCGATCGGCGGCGTCCAGCTCGCCGCGGGCCAGGGCGCGCATCAGCACGATGCGCCCCCGCGGACTGTCGCTCTCGTCCCCGGTCACCAGGAAGGTGGGACAACTCTGGAGGCAGAACCCGCAATGCACGCATGGATCCAGGCCCGCGAAGGACGACCCCGTCATCGCCCGTCGGCGATCGGCACGACCAGCACGCCGGCCGGATCGAACGCGTCCCGGAGCGCACCGACGAGCTGGCCAACTCCTTCCCGATACGCGCCAAAATACCCCACCTGCTCCCGCACCGGCCACGGAGCCCGCTCCAGGGTGAGCGGCATCTCGCGCGGGGCCGCGGCGTGGCGCAACAGGCGGATGCGATCCGCGGGGGCGTCGCCGGACCAGCGCAGCCCGCCGGCTCCCACGGCGGCCATGATCCAATGTTCGTCGAGGTGGTGGAGCACCAGGTCCAGCGCGTCGTCCATAGCCGTGGCCAGGACGCCGATGCGCAAGGTCACGGGGCTGGCGACGGCGCGTCCCAGGACCTCCCGCCAGAACCCGCCGGCCGCCGCGGCTTCCAAGGCGGCCAGCGGGATGTCCGAGGCCCCGGCCGCCGCCTGGGCGTCCGTTTCCACCGCCGGAGCCGAACCCAGAAGCCGCAGGGCCAGGGTCCAGCTCTCGCGTCCCGCTGCCGGTGGCGACAGCACTTCCAGCGACGCGGGTGTGACACCCGCGTCCAGGATCGCCCGAGCGGCGTCGAGCAAGGCGTCGCGCTCGCCCGCCCCCACCAGCGTCAGATCGGCGCGCGGCACCGCCCGCAGCCGCAGATTGACCGACGTGACGATCCCGAAGCCCCCGAAGCTCCCCGTGGCGAGCTTGGTGAGGTCGTACCCCGCCACGTTCTTCACCACCCGGCCTCCGCCCCGGACGATGCGTCCTGCACCCGTGACCAGAGTCGCGCCCAACACGTGTTCGCGTATCCCCCCGAACCCGGTCCGCAGCGGTCCCGCGGTGGCCGTGGCGACCACACTCCCCACGGTCCGTCCTTCGCCGGGAGGATCAGCGGCTACCCAGACGCCCTGGTCGACGAGCAAGCGTTGGAGGTCGCCCCAGCTCACTCCGGCTTCCACCGTGGCCACCAGGTCTGACGCGTCCAGTCGGGGGACGCGCGTCAGCGCCCGGGTGGTGAGCGCCAGGTCGGCCGGAGCGTCAGCCGGCACCCAGGAGCCGGCCCCGTCGATCCGGACCCGCCAGCCCTCGGCGGCGGCCGCCTGCAACACCAGCGCGACGCCGGCTTCGGTGCGCGGCGCCACCCGCGGCATCCCGCTCTGGTCGGTGTCCACCACGGCGTCCGCGCCCAACATCGACCGGACCCGTTTGACGATGGTCAAGCCTGTCCCAGCCATGACTCCAGTTGCGCCGCCGTTTCATGCACGAAGGCGCGCGCTTCCGTGATGTAGGGCTCCGCCGCGTCGCTGGTCCAGGGGCTGGTGAGCACATCTCGCAAATCCAGCACCGCGAGCGCCCCGAACCGGCCCGGGAACGCTTCCCGCACCTTCCGCTGCATGTCGTCGGCGGCGACGCCCCGCTTCCAGGGCGGATCGGCGAGCCAGACGCGCACCGTGGCTGCCGCCACCACGGCGGGGTAGGCCGCCTGAAGCGCCCGACCCCCGTCTCCCTCTTTGAGCTGCCGCTCGGCGGCCTCCACCCGACGCCGCGCGTCGGCCATCTGGTCCTCGAGCGTGGTTCGCCAGCGCGTGGGAACGGTCATGCTGCTCCTACCCTCTTAGCCCGCAGGCCATCGTCCACCGTCTCCCGCCGTCTGTCCCCGTCCCTCATCGTCCGCCTCCCCATCCCGGTCCATTCCCGGCAGGCGTGGGTTGGGACCACCTTGCCCGGATTGGCCAGCTCGGCGGGGTCGAACACCCGCCGCAGCACGCGCATGGCGGCGAGCGTGTCCGGGTCGAAGACCAGCGGCATGTAGTGGACCTTGTCGCTTCCCACGCCGTGCTCGCCGGTGATGCTCCCGCCGGCCGCGACACAGGCCTGCATGATCGCGGCGCTGGCGCGTTCCACTCGGCTGACCTCCTCGGGGTCTCGCGCGTCGAAGCTCAGGTTCGGGTGGAGATTCCCGTCTCCCGCGTGAAACACGTTGCTCACCGTGACCCCGAATGCCGCGGCGATCTCGGCCACGCGGTCCAGGATGTCCGGCAGCGCGGTGCGCGGCACCACCGCGTCCTGCACCAGGAGGTCCGGACTCAGCCGCCCGAGCGCGCCGAAGGCCTTCTTGCGGCCCTGCCACAGCCGTGCCCGCTCCCGCTCGTCGGCCGCCGCACGCACCGAGCGGGCGCCGTGGACCCGGACCAGCCGTTCAACCTCTGCGGCTTCTGCGGCCACTGCGGCCTCTGCGGCCCCGTCCAGCTCCACGATCAGCACGGCCGCCGCGTCCGTCGGATACCCGGCTCTGTAGATCGAGTCCTCCACTACCCGCACGCAGTTCCGGTCCATCATCTCAAGCGCGGCGGGGACCAATCCGGACGCGATGATGGCCGAGACGGCTTCGCTGGCCTGCCGGATGGACGGGAAGTCGGCGAGCAACGTGCGAACCGCGCGGGGCAGCGGCACCAGCCGCGTGGTAATGCGGGTCGCGATCCCAAAGGTGCCCTCGCTGCCCACGAAGACGCCGACCAGGTCCGGTCCCCAGGGCTCGCCGCTGGCGGAGCCCAGTATGACGGGCCGGCCGTCGGGCAGCACCACCTCCAGCTCCAACACGTGGCTGGAGGTGACGCCGTACTTGAGGCAGTGCGGGCCGCCGGCGTTCTCCGCCACGTTGCCGCCGATGGTGCAGGCGGTTTGAGAAGACGGGTCGGGGGCATACTGCAGGCCGTAGGGTCGTGCCGCGTCGGAAAGCCGCACGTTGACCACGCCGGGCTCCACCGTGGCCCGGCGATTGGCAGGATCGATCGCCAGGATGCGGTTCAGCCGAGTGAGGGCGAGGACGACCTCGCCGCCGTCGCCCACCGCGCCTCCCGACAGCCCGGTGCCGGCGCCGCGTGCCACGAACGGGATGCCATGGTGCGCCAGCACGCGGACGACCCGGATGAGCTCCTCCCGCGAACCCGGCAACACCACTGCCCCGGGGCGAGTGTGCCGTGTGGGCAAGCCGTCGCTGGCAAAGGTCTCCAGCTCGGCGGGCGCCTGCCGCACCCAGCGCGATCCCACGATCGCAGTGACGGCGTCCAGCGCCTGCTGGCTCACGGTGGTGGGCATGCGCGGAAATATACGGCGGCGCCAGAACGCGAGGGGCGAAACGGAAGGCGGGCTCGACCCGAGGCCAAGAGCAGGTCGCGGCCGCTCACCCCGCTGGTGCGATAGAGCAGCACCGTGTCGCCGGAGACCGGCAACGTGTGGGAGATCTGGCCACCGGCGCCGGCGTCAAGCAGACGTCGAAGAAATGGCCGTCGAACACGAAGGGTGAGGGATCAACCCCTCACCCCTTACGCAGCTGGTTGTTTCCCGCCGTTCAGGCCGCGCCCCAGAACCCCTTCAGCGCCTTCCCGTCCGGGCTCTGGCGCAGCTTCTCGAAGGCCCGCTCGCGAATCTGCCGGATGCGCTCGCGGGTTACCCCCATGAGCGCCCCGATCTTCTCGAGCGTCATCCCTTCCGAGCCTTCTTCCAAGCCGTAATAGAGGTAGAGGATCTTTCGCTCTCGCGGGGTGAGGTACCTGCGGAACACGCGGTCAATGAACTCGCGCATCAGATTGCCGTCGGTCTTCTCCTCGATCTCGCCGCCCTCCTGCCCGGCGAACCGCTCCCCCATGGTGGCGGCGTCCTTGTCGGTCCGGTCAATGGGCGCGTCCAGTGAGACCTCGGCCGCGGTCATGCGCCGCGCGCTCCGCACGTTCTCCACCGAGTCGTCCAGGGCGCGCGCGATTTCGTTGTCGGTGGGGTCGCGGCCCAACTCCTGGCACAGATAGGTCTCGGTGCGGGCCATGCGGATCAGCTGACTGTTCTGGTTGAGCGGGATGCGGACGCTGCGGGTTTGCTCGGCCAGGGCCTTGAGGACCGCCTGGCGGACCCACCACACCGCATAGGAGATGAACTTCACCCCCTGATCCGGGTCGAACTTCTTGACCGCCTTGAGCAGCCCTTCGTTGCCGATCGCCACCAACTCCGAGAGGTCCAGCCCGTGTCCCTGATACTTCTTCACGTACGAAATCACGAACCGCAGATTGGCGGTCACCAAACGCTCCGCCGCTCGCTGATCTCCCCGCCGCGCCCGGCGGGCCAGGCGGCGTTCTTCTTCAGGATCGCGAATCAGGGGGAGCTTCTGAATGTCTTGGAGGTACTGGTCGAACGCGCCGGAGGCGCTGAGGCGGAAGAAGGCCTTCGTTTTGGTGGCCCTGAGTTGCGCCATTACACGCTCCGCGGTTGGGTTCGTACTTCGCACTGGAAGGACTTCCATCCGCGACCGCCATATTGGCTGGCGACCAAGCGGGCGCCGAATATAGGAAACGCCAAGAGGAGCGTCAAGCAAAAGAATTTATCAACATCACAAATCGTTTATCCCGAGTCCATTGCAAGTTTTATCCACGAAGCCAGACCGATGGCGCCCGATCCCACCACCCTCTCGCTTCGGTATCCTATTGAAAAGCAATAGGTTAGGAGACGTGGAAATGTGGACGAATGTGCGGAAGTTGTTCAATATGCTGTGGTTAACCGCTCAACCGGCGACGGCGTAACGAATTGCGTCCTCGGGAGCGGCGCGGGTCCACTCGCCGGTCGGTTCACGGTGCACTTCGCCGATCGCTTTGAGCAGTGCAAACCTGACAGACGCCTCGCGCGCCTTCTTGTCGTGTCGCATGACCTCGAGCATCCTGCCGGCGTCGACATCCGCCGGGGCTTGAGTCGGCAACTGATACCTCTCCAGGGTCCGGACCAGCGCCGCCAGCGCTTCCGGCGTCGTGATCCCCAGCGCTCGGCCCAGCCTCGCTTCCGCCGCCATGCCGATGGCCACCGCTTCGCCGTGGAGCAGGGCATAGCCCCCGACCGCTTCCAGCGCGTGGGCGATGGTATGGCCGAAGTTGAGGATCGCACGGCGGCCCCGTTCACGCTCGTCTTGGGCGACCACCCCGGCCTTGATCGCAACGCTCCCTTCGACCACCTCGTACAGCGAGTCGCGGTCTCCGCTCAGCACCCGCGGCGCCAGGGCCTCGACGCGGTGGTAGTAATCCCGGTCGGCGATGGCGCCGTGCTTGATGGCTTCGGCCATCCCCGCAGCGAGATGGTTGGGCGGGAGGGTCGCCAGCGTCGCGAGATCCGCCACCACCAGCCGCGGCTGGTGAAACGCGCCGACCAGGTTCTTTCCGGCCGGGACGTCCACGCCGGTCTTCCCGCCGATTGAGCTGTCAATCATCGCCAGAAGCGTGGTGGGAACCTGGACGTAGGGGATCCCGCGCAGGTAGCTCGCGGCGACGAAGCCCGCGACGTCGCCCACCACCCCGCCGCCGAGTGCCACCACGGCGCCGTCCCGTCCTACACCGGCGGCCAGCATGCGGTCGGTGACGCCGGCCCAGGTCTCGCGCGTCTTGTTCCACTCGCCTGCGGCGAAGGGCACGACGGTGACCCGCGACAGCGCACTTACGGTGGCGGCCACGGCCTCGGCATAGAGCGACGCCACCGTTGAGTCGGTAATGACGGCATAGTGCTCGGCGGGGCAGTGGCGGGCGAGGAGGTCCCCCAGATGTGCGAGCAATCCCTCGCCCAGCACGATGTCGTAGGGCGCGTCCGCGAGCGGGACGCGGATGGTGGCGATGCTTATACCCGCACCTCGCCGGTGATCACCGTGACGGCCTCGCCGCCCACCCGCACCGCGGTGATCTCGCCGCCGTTGCCCACCGCGATCTCGACGTGGATGGTGCTGGGCCGGCCGATCTCGATGCCTTGTTCCACGACGATCCGCGCCACGCCGTCGTGCGGCCGGACCTGACCGTGCCAGACCAGGTAACACCCCAACGCCCCGGCCGCGCTCCCGGTGGCCGGGTCCTCCGTGACACCCAGGCCGGGGGCGAACATCCGGCAATGCACCGTGGCGCCGGGTTGCTCGGTCTCCACCGTGTAGCACATCGCGCAGTCCGTTCCCAGTTCGCGCAGCAACGAGGCCAGCCCCATCCCGGCGCCGCCGCTGGGCAGCGCCTTGAGCTTGGCGAGCGACTTGATGGGCACCATGAGCTGAGGCAGCGCGGTCGAGACGACTTGGGGCGCCGGTTGCTTGGGCAAGAGACCAGCTCCCCCGCCCAGCGCCTTGGCCAGGCGGGCGCTGGGCGCCACCGGATCGCCGAACTGCGGCTCGACCTGGGTCATGACCACGCGCGTCAGTTTCCCATTCTCCGTGTGGATATCCACCGGGAGGACGCCGGCGCCGGTTTCCTGGGTGACGCGGGTCACACCGGTCGGCTTGAGCGGAACCGTGCCCGTCTCCGCCAGCATCCACCAGGTCCCGATGGTGGGGTGCCCGGCAAGCGGGATCTCGGCGGTCGGCGTAAAGAAGCGCACCCGGCGGGTGGCCGTGGCCGAAGGGGTAACGAACGTGGTCTCCGAGAGATTCATTTCGCGGGCCAGGCTCTGCATGGTCTTGTCGTCGAGGCCCGTGGCGTCCGGGAACACGGCCAGCGGATTGCCAGCCAGGGGCTCCCGGGCGAACACGTCCAGCTGCACGAAGCGATGCCGGGCCATCAGCTACTACCAGGTGCGCTCGGCCGCGCCGGCGGCGCGATTGGCCACGCGCGCCAACGTAAACAGGAGGTCCGACAGCCGATTGAGGTACCCGAGAACGTGCGGCGAGACCGCCTCCTGCTGCGACAGCGCCACGACCGAGCGCTCGGCGCGGCGGCACACCGTCCGAGCCACGTGGAACAAAGCGGCCTTCATGGTGCCCCCGGGCAACAGGAACGCGGCGAGCGGCGGCAGGTCAGGGTCCGCCCGGTCGATGGCCGCCTCCAGCGCGGCGATCCGCTCCGGAGCGAGCTGCGCCTTGGCCAGCCCCTTGCCGACCTTCTCCGGCTTGGGGCTCGCCAGCTGGCCGCCAATGGCAAGTAGGTCGCGCTGGATGTCCAGGAGCAGATCGCGCTCCAGCTCCACGGGTTGGCACGCCAGCACCGCACCCAGCGCGGCGTTCAGCTCGTCCACCTCGCCGTAGGCGGCAACCCGCGGGTCGGCTTTGGACACTCGGCCGCCGCCGAACAACCCGGTCTGGCCCGCGTCGCCGGTCCGGGTGTAAATCTTGGTCACACGCACCAAGCTAGCGCGTGATTTGGGATTGCGTAACGGACGGCGGACCGGCGGATCGACGGTTCGAATTGCCGAGGCGCCGAGCCGTCAATCCACCAGGGGGGATCGTTGACCGAATTGGGAACCGCCGAGCACCCGCTCCGCGTCGCGATCGTGGGCTCCGGGCCCGCCGGTTTTTTCGTGGCACAGCATCTGCTCGCCCGCGCCGACCTGACGGTCACGCTGGACATGTTGGAACGCCTGCCCACGCCGTTCGGGCTGGTGCGGTTCGGCGTGGCGCCGGACCACGAGGAGATCAAGCGGGTCTCGCGCCAGTTCGAGAAGACCGCTGCCAAGCCCGGGTTTCGGTTCTTCGGGAACGTGGACTATGGGCGCCACGTGTCGCTGGATGACCTGCGGCGGCACTATCACCTGATCTGCTTCGCCACCGGCGCCCAAACCGACCGCCGGCTGGGCATCCCGGGCGAGGACCTTCGCGGCAGCCACGCGGCCACCGAGTTCGTGGCCTGGTACAACGGTCACCCGGAGTATCGGGATCGCAGCTTCGATCTCTCGGCCGAACGCGTGGCCGTGATCGGGGTGGGGAACGTGGCCGTGGACGTGGCGCGCATCCTGTGCCGCACGCCGGAGGAGCTGGTCACGACCGACATCGCGGACTACGCGCTGGACGCCCTCCGCCAAGCCCGGGTGCGTGAGGTGGTGATGGTGGGCCGGCGGGGGCCGGTGCAGGCGGCCTTCACCAACCCCGAATTGAAAGAGCTGGGCGAGTTGGCCGGTGCCGACGTGGCTGTGCGCGCGGACGAGATCGCGCTCGATCCCTTGAGCCAGGCCGAGTTGGAGCGGACCGAGGACCGGAGGACGCTGGAGCGCAAGCTGGAGATCCTGCGCGAGTTCGCGAGCCGTCCTTCCGGCGCAAAGCCACGCCGCTTGTGGCTGCGGTTCCTGGCCTCACCGGTCGAGCTCAAGGGCGACCCGTCCGGGCGAGTCCGGGGGCTGGTGTTAGTGCGCAACCGGCTGGTGGCGGACGGCAAGGGAGGGCTTAGGGCGGAGCCCGGCGCCGAGCTGGAAGAGTTACCGGTTGGCCTGGTGTTCCGCTCGGTGGGCTACTATGGGATCGCGCTCCCCGGTCTTCCGTTCGATGGCCAGCGCGGAGTGGTGCCGAACCAGCGCGGTCGCGTGGTGGACCCCGCGACCGGGCAACCGCTCGCCGGGCTCTACGTCGCGGGGTGGATCAAGCGCGGCCCCACCGGGGTGATCGGCACCAACAAGCCGGATGCGCTGGAAACGGTGGAGGCGATGCTGGAAGACGTCGCCGCTGCTCGGATCCTCCAGCCGCCACAGCCGGACCCTGCGGCGGGCGAAGCCGCCGTGCGTCGATGCCAGCCATCGCTGATCTCCCACGAGGACTGGCTCAAGCTCGACCGGCTGGAGCAGGAGCGCGGGAAGCCGTTGGGCCGGCCCCGCGTGAAGTTCACGTCGGTGGAGGAGGCGCTGGCCGCGATTCGAGGAGGCGGAAGCTAGGAGAAGCGCTACCGGTCCCGCCATCGCCGCCCAGCCGATGGGTATGATTAGGTTTAGCAGCGATGGTAAGCGCTTCAAGCGGTGAGGGCTGACTGAACCGGTCGAACGCTAGGCTCGTGGCCACGGCCGCGCTGTGCTTGGCTGCGGCCGGGCCATATGGCTTCGCGACCCCGCTGGCCGCCCAGCCGATCGAGGAGCCGCGGCTCGTGGTCCGCAGTCTGGACTTCAGCGGCAATCGCGCCATCGACGACTACACGCTGCGGATCTCCATCGCCACCACGGAGTCCGCCTGGCTGGTGGGCTTTCCGCTCACCGCCTGGATCGGCGCCGGCGAGAAGCGCTACCTCGACGAGACCGAGTTCCGCCGCGACGTGTTGCGGCTCCTCCTGCTGTATCGGGTGAGCGGGTATCTCCAGGCGCAGGTGGACACCATCGTGCGCCGGACCCGTGGCGGGGCCTACATCCGCTTCCTGATTCACGAAGGCCCGCCCGTCCGCGTGCGCTCGATCCAAATCGCCGGCGTGAGCGGGATCGTGCCGCTGCGCAATCTGCTGCACGACATCCCGCTGGCGGTGGGCGACCCGTTCAGCCGGATCCGGTTCGAGTGGGCGGCGGACACCATCCGGGCCGCGGTGCGGGACCGCGGATATCCCTTCGCCGAGGTCTTCCGCTCGTACGACGTCAATGAAGACAGCCTGAGCGCGCGGATCCGGTTCGACGTGGAGCCGGGCGTGCGGCATCGCGTGGACACGGTGATCGTGGAAGGGACGCGGGAGATCGACCCCGAGATCGTCCGCCGCATGATCCCCCTGCGAACCGGCTCGTGGTTCAGCCAATCGGCGCTGTACCGCAGCCAGCGGGACCTGTACCGGTTGGGGGCGTTCGGGTACGTCAACGTGGCGCTGGCGGACTCCGCGCCGGACGGCCCGGCCGACTCGACGGTGGCACTACGGGTGCAAGTGGCGGAAGGCCGGCTGCGTCGCCTGCGCTTGGGCGCGGGCTACGGCACGGTGGACTGCCTCCGGGCCCTCGCCAGCTGGAGCGCGACCAATGTGCTGGGGGGAGGACGGGCGCTCGACGTCACCGCCAGGGTCTCGAAGCTGGGCGCCGGCGACCCGCTCTCGGCAGGTCTTGAAAACTGGCCGTGCACAGCCCTCAAGGGGGACGTCGGCACCGATCGGTTCAAGCTCAACTACAACGTCACCGCCAGCTTTCAGGAGCCGTTTCTGTTCTCGCGGTTGACGCGCGGCGTCCTCTCCCTATCGGCGGAGCGGCACAGCGAGATCCAGGCCTATCGCCGGGACGCTTTGAGCGCCAGCGTGTCGGTCACCCACCAGACCCGCTGGGACGTCCCCGTCACCGGTGGGTACACCGGCTCCCTCACCCAGACGCTCGCGGACCCCGCCGTGTTCTGCTCCTTCCTGAACGTGTGCCGCTTGGAGGACGTGGAGCCGTTCACGCGGCGGCGGGTTCAGTCCATGGTGACCCTCGGCCTGGTGCGGGATCGGTCCAACTCGGTGCTGGATCCGACCCGCGGCAGCACGCTCACGCTGGAAGCGCGGTACGCCTCGCGGTTTCTCGGGTCCGATTCGCTCATCCAGTTCGCCAAAGGGGTGGTCGAGGTGGTCCAGTACTATCCCCTGGGACGGCGCACCACCTTCGCCTGGCGCCTGCGCGCTGGCGGGATCGTCTCGCCGAAGTTGGGGTTCAGCGGGCAGAGCACCCGATATATCCCGCCGTCCGAACGGTTCTATGCCGGCGGCGCCAACAGCGTTCGCGGATACGGCCAGAACCAGTTGGGGCCGGTGGTTCGGGTGGTGGATCCCGCGCTGTCCGATACGCTCACCTCCGCTACCGGGGGGAACTCCCTCACCATGCTGAATGCCGAGCTGCGGTTTCCCTTGCCGGGGTTCGGCGGACGACTTGGCGGGGCGCTCTTCCTGGATCTGGGGCAACTCTTTGAGCGCGATAGCGTGCTGGTCGATCTCTCCCGAACCCGCGTGACGCCGGGGTTGGGCCTCCGCATCACCACGCCGCTGGGGCCGGTGCGGCTCGACGCCGGGTACAACGGATACCTGCCGGAAGAGGGGCCACTCTATCGCAAGGAAGGGACGCAGTTGATCCGTCTGGATCCGCCGCTCTACCGCCCCGAACGGCCCGAAGGCTGGGTGCGGAGGCATCTGGTGCTGCACTTCTCCGTGGGGCAGGCGTTCTGAGCCGAAGACAGAGGTTCCAACTGGCGGCGCTGGCGGCCGGGGCGCTGGGGGGCGTGGTGCTGGGCGGGGCCGGCGCCGCGCTGCGCACGCCCGCCGGTCGGGACGTGGTGGTCCGCGCGGCCTTGGAAACGGTGAAGGGCGAGCTGGACGGCAGTCTCAGTGTGGGGGACGTCGGGGGCTCGTTCACCGGCGGGCTGGAGGCCCGCGACGTGCTCCTCACCGACCTCGACGGGAAGCCGGTGGTGCAGGTGCCCCGGCTCGAAATGCGTTACCGGGTCCGCGATCTGCTCAGCGGCCGCGTGGTGCTGGGTCAGCTCAAGCTCTCTGATCCCACGGTGCACCTGGTTGCGGATTCGACCGGGACCTTGAACCTGGAGCGGGTGCTTCGCCTCGACCGGCCGGGCGGCGGCGGTCCCAGCCCGCTCATCGCGTTCCGAGACGTGGAGATTACCGAGGGAACGATCACCCTTCCCGGCGATGCCGAGTCCAACGGGGCCGGCGGCGCCCCGCGAACCGTGGAGCGCCTCGCGGCGCGGCTCAGCTACGCACGCTTGTCGTCGCCCCTCCCCGGGGAGAAAGCGCTGCGATTCGACATCGCCGATCTCCAGGCCAGGGTGTCCAGCCCCGCCGTGGACCTGCGCGGTGCCCGTGGCACGGTGGAGATACTGGGCGATTCCCTGGCGGTGGACCTCGACGAGGTTCGCCTGCCCGGTTCGGTCGCGAGCGTGCGCGGGGCGGTCACCTGGCCCCGGGACACGCTGCTCTATGCCCTCGACGTGCGCGCCAGCCGAATGGCCACCGCCGACCTCCGGTGGATCATGCCGGAACTCCGGGCCGGCCTCGCCGGTCGCGCCAGCGCAACCCTTCGCTCCCAGAGCGGTGACGTGCTTGAGGTGCGCCTCACCAATCTGGCGCTCACCGGGGCGGGCGGCGGGGGCGCCTTGCGGGGGACACTGGGGCTGGTGCTGGGACCGGGGAGCCACCGCACGCTTCAGGGGACCGACCTGGTGGCCGACAGCCTGGATCTGGAGTACGTCCGGCCCCTGTTGGACACGCTGCCGGTGGCGGGCCGGTTGACCGGCCGGTTCCGGGGCGAGGGTCCGGAGGAACGGCTGGCGGTCGAGGTGGACTGGACGTTTCAGGACTCGTTGGTGCCCGGCTGGCCCCGGTCGCATATGACCGGCAGCGGCGTGGTAGCGCTGGGCGGAGAGGACGGGCTCGCGTTCCATGAGTTCGCGGTGCGCGAGGCGCGGCTGGACATGAGGACGGTGCAGAGATTGGTGCCCCTGGACTTGTTGGGCGAAGTGGACGCGGTGGGCACGCTCAACGGCCCCTGGGAGCAAGCGGCGTTCAGCGGCACGCTGCGCCACCGCGACGGCGCCCTGCCGCCAACCGTGGCGCGGGGCGTGCTACGGGTGGACAGCCGGGTCGATCCCTTGGGACTGTGGGCGGACCTGTCGCTGGACTCGCTGGCGCTCGACGGTATGCGACCCAGCTACCCGGTGCTTCGTGTCGGCGGCACCTTTGCCGGCGACGTCCGGCTGAGCGGCTACCTCGATTCGCTTGGTCTCGAGGCCCGCCTGGTGGGTCCGGCGGGCGAGGTGGCCGCCCAAGCTCAGCTGTTCTTCGACGGATCACGTCGCGGCGCGCATTGGCTGGATGCGCAGTTCCTGCGCCTGGACCTGCGCCGGCTGAGCGACGCCCTGCCGGCAACCTCGCTCCGGGGCCGCCTGCGCGGGCGCGCCCTGCTGGATTCGGCCGCAGCCGCGCGCGTGAGCGGAGAACTCCAGCTCGGCGGATCGCTGGTCGCGGGCTCGGCCCTGGATTCGCTCCACGCCCGCTTCGGCCTGGCCCACTCCGTCCTCTCGATCGACACGCTCTCGCTGGCCGGGCCGCACCTGGTGGCGTGGGCGAGCGGCGGGCTGGGCTTGGCGGGCGGCCCCGCAGACACCCTGCGGATCGAAGCGCGCACCGATTCCGTGGGCGTGGTCGAGCCCGTGGCGCGCTGGCTCGCCCAGGCCCGCCAGGCGCCGGACGGCGCGCCGTCCGGCGCCATGGACGCGGTGGCGAGCGTGGCCGGGACGCTGGACAACGCCGCCCTGAGCGTCCGCCTCCGCACGCCCAGGTTGCGCTGGGGGCCCCTGAAGCTGCGGGGGGCCGAAGCCAGGGGTCAGTGGCAGACCGGCGACCGTGGCGTGGTGGCGCTCGACGGCGCCGCGGACTCGCTGGGGTGGGACCGCTTCGCCTTCTCTGCGCTCGAGGCCCGAGTTCGCGGGCGCCGCGACTCGCTGGGATGGTTCGCCCGCAGCCGGTGGGGGGACTTCGCCGCGGGGCTCGCTGCTGGCCGGCTGATGACCGACACCGCGCGCTCGGACCTGGTGGTGGATTCGCTGGCCCTGCGGCTGCCATCCGAGGTGTGGTTCTTGGCTCCCCACTCGCGCTTCGCCATCTCCGACAGCGTGATCGCCATCGACAGCACCGCTCTGGAGAGCGCGAGCGGCGGCTCGAAGGTGGCCCTCGCGGGCTCGGTTCCCCGCGTCGGCCGCGGGTCCTTGGCCGTCTCCCTGGAGGGGATTCCGTTGGCCGACGCCTGGGCCCTGTGGCAGCGCGATCCCAGCGAGGTCTGGGGCACGCTCAGCGGGACCTTTACGCTGGCCGGGCTGGCGCGTGACCCGGTCATGCACGGGAAGGCGGCGCTTCAGGACTTGGCGTTCCGCGGCTTCCGCGCCCCGTACGTGAACGGGACGTTCGAATACCGTGCCCGGCGCCTGGCCGGCGAATTCGCCTTCTGGCGGGGTGGGCAACAAGTGCTCGGCATGGCGGTGGACTTGCCCCTGGATCTCGCGCTCAGTGGCGCGCCGGCAGACCGCAAGCTTCCCGGAGCGCTTTCCATCCTGGTCCGGGCGGACTCCGTGGACCTGGGCTTCGTGGAAGCCATGGTGCCGCTGGCGCGACAGACCGGCGGGCGGCTGTCGGCCGATTTCGGCATCGCGGGGACGTGGAGTCGGCCCCAGTTGACCGGGACCATCGCCGTCAATCAGGGGGCCGCGACCTTCCCGGCGCTGGGGGTGCGGCACGAGGATCTCTACGGCCGCCTGACCCTGGTCGGCGACACCATCCGCGTGGATTCCCTCGCCTTTCGAAGCGGCGCCGGCGCGGCTACGGTGCGGGGCTTCGTGCGGCTGGCCGAGCTCACTCGGCCGGTGCTCGATCTCCGCATCGGCGCGCGCGACTTCCGGGTCATGGACGTGCGCGACTACCTGGGCTTTGCCGCGTCGGGAGAAGTCACGCTGCGCGGTCCGGTGTACGGAGCCACGCTCACCGGTCGCGGGACCGTTCCCAGCGGGGTGATGTATTTCACCGACCTCATCACCAAACAGGTGGTGAACCTCGAGGACACTCGCTACGCGGACATCATTGACACGGCCCTGGTGCGGCGCCAGGGGTTGCGGGAGGAGTTCGAGAACCGCTTCCTCGATTCCCTTCGGATCGACGGCCTGGTGCTCGGCATGGGATCCGAGGTCTGGTTGCGGTCGGCCGAGGCGAACTTCCAGCTCACCGGGGAGCTGGCGGTGAGCAAGGTCGCGGACCGCTACCGGCTGGACGGCACGCTGGGAACCCCGCGCGGCACCTACCGCCTGCCGCTCACCACCACCATCAAGAGTGAGTTCTCGGTCACCCGGGGAGAGCTCCAGTACTTCGGCACGCCGGACTTGAACGCCGCCGTGGACATCGACGCGCGCCACGTGGTGCGGCGCCCGGACCAGAACGTCAACGTCGACGTCCATATCGGCGGAACTCTCTATGCCCCCCGGCTCGCGCTCACCAGCGACATCCGGCCGCCGATCCCGGAGACCGACATCATCTCGCTGCTGCTCTTCGGCACCTCCAGCGTCCAGGCGATCGGGGAAAGCGGCCGGAACCGTGAGCTGATCACCACCGCGCTCTCCCGGTACGCCGCAGCCGCGGTCTCGGGCCAACTGGAGCGGTCGCTCATAACCGATCTCGGCGTGCCGCTGGACTTGGTGCAGATTCGGCCGGGTGACGTGCTCGGCACCGGAGGGCCGGTCTTGTCGGGAACGGAGATCGCCGTCGGCAAGCAAGTCACCATGTTCGGGCTGCCCACCTTCTGGACCGTGAGCCCGCGCATTTGCCCGGACCAGATCCGCAACTTCGTGGACGTCCCCAAAAATCTCGGCGCCAGCGCCGAACTGCGGCTCACTCGTCAATGGCGGCTCGCCGCCAGCCGCGACCCCGTGGGGCCGTGCGCCGGGTTGACGTCCACCAGGTCGGCTTATCAGTTCGGTCTCGATCTGTTCTGGGAGCGGATCTACTGATGGCACGAGCCCTGCTGATCACCAATCCCGCCGCCGCCCGCTCGGATCCCAGGGTCATCCGGGCGGTGTGCGACGTGCTGGCCCGCCGCGGTCTGCACGTGGAGGTGGCGGCAACCACCCAGCCGGACGACGCCGGGGTGCTGGCCCGCCAGGGCGTGCTGGACGGCGTCGAGATCATCGCCGTCTACGGCGGCGACGGCACCACCATGCGCGCCGTCCGGGGGCTGGTGGGTGAGCCGGTGCTCTTAGGGCTCATCCCGGGCGGGACGGGCAATCTGCTGGCGGGAAACCTGCGGGTGCCGAGGAGTCCCACCAAGGCGGCGGAGCTGCTGGTCTCTGGGAGGCCGCGAGCCATCGATCTGGGACGGGTCGAGCGGGCCGACGGCGTACACTACTTCGCCGTCAACTGCGGGGCCGGCTTCGACGCCGAGCTGATGGCCGCGACGTCCGAGCGAGCCAAACGGCGCTGGGGCGTCGGGGCCTACCTCGCGGTGGCCTGGCAGCGCTTGGGGGAGGTCGCCTCGTTCCCACACCGTATCGTGGTGGACGACGTCCCCCTCGAGACCCGGGCTGCCACCGTCATGGTCGCCAATTGCGGTGAAGTGATCCCGCCGTTCGTGCGGCTCAAGCCGGATGTCGCACCGGACGACGGGCTGCTGGACGTGGTGGTGCTGAGCGCGGATGGCGCGGTGGATGGCGTCGGAGTGGTCTGGCGCCTGTTGTGGGGCGGCGCCGACGGAGACCGGGGGATCGAGTATGCCCGGGGGCGCCGGGTCAGCATCGAGGCCACGCCGCCGCGTCCGGTGCAGCTCGACGGCGAGTCCGCCGGCGCTACACCCGTGGTCGCCGAAGTGATGCCGGGAGCGATTCGAATCCTCGTACCTACCACCTGAATGGGGCCACAAGCAGTCAGCACTCGGCATTCAGCGATCAGCAGATGCTGCCAGAGTCCCCCATGATTGCTGACTGCTGGGTGCTGATTGCTGACTGCAGCTCCCGGGAGCTATGATTGCTCCCGATGTGAGCTTTGTCCGCGGAGGCTCGAAATGCCCAAGGAGTTAGACATGATGGTCTGCCGCGCGTGCGGAAATGAGGAGCGGGCCTCCGAGGGCTATCCCTGCGATGATTGCGGCACGTTCATCTGCTTGATCTGCACCATGCGCGGCGTCACCAAGTGCAAGGCGTGCGCTCAGAAGGCCGGCGGCGCGACTTCTGGCTAGCGGCGCACGCCGCCTCGTCGTGAACCGGTCGCCTCTAGAGCGATGTCCTCTGCCCCCGCCCTAACCAACGTCCCCGGCCTCCTCGTGGGGCATGTCACTGACCCCGCCGGAGCGACCGGGTGCACCGTGGTGCTCGGGCCCGCCGAGGGCATGCGCGCTGCGGCCTACGTCCGCGGCCGCGCGACCGGGACCCGCGAGCTCGACGCCCTCTCCCCCGGGCACCTCGTTCCCGCGATCCACGCTCTGCTGTTGACCGGCGGCTCGGCCTATGGGTTGGGGGCCGCGGACGGCGTCATGCGCTGGCTGGCGGCCAGAGGGCGCGGATTCCCCGTGGGCGCCGGCGTGGTTCCCATCGTTCCCGCGGCGGTGATCTTCGATTTGATGCCGCTGGGCCGGCCGGATCGCTGGCCCACCGCGGAAGATGGTGCGGCGGCCTGTGACGCTGCCGGCGTGGACGTTGCCGAGGGGTCGGTGGGAGCCGGGACCGGAGCGACCGTGGGCAAGGTCCTCGGTGCCGCGGGTGCCATGAAAGGTGGCCTCGGCACTTGGGCCGAACGGAGTGGGGAGGTAGTGGTGGGCGCGCTGGCGGTGGTGAACGCCTTTGGCGACGTGCGGGACGGGGCGGGGCAGATCATCGCCGGTGCCCGCAGCTCGAACGGCTTCGTGGACGCCGCCCGGTATCTGGCTGCTGGCGGAGCGCCCGGCGGCAGCTTCGCCCGCACCGGAGCCAATACCACCCTCGTCGTGGTCGGCACCAGCGCCCGGATGGAACGAACCCAACTGGCCGAATTGGCACGCTCGGCGGCCGATGCCCTGGCCCAGCGCATCACGCCCGTCGGCACCCAATTCGACGGCGACATCGTGTTCGCGGCCTCACTCGGCGATCAGCCCCCACCGACGCCGGTCATGGTGGAGCTCCTGGCCCAGCGCGTCACGGCCGTGGCCATTGAGCGGGCCGTGCGGCAGGCGAGGGGTACCAAGGAGGTGCCGGGGTTAGCGGATTGAGAACGGCGTTGTCCGCATTGAGCTGGCTGTCCGCATTCAGCTATCCGTTGTCCGTCACTGCTTGGAGTTCACGGATGCCTCACGCCGGAGGGCGGACAGCGTATCTTTCGCCTGTGATGAAGCTCGTTCTCTTCGACCTTGACGGCACCCTCCTCTGGACCGACGGTGCGGGCCGGCGGGCCATCCGCGCGGCGCTGCTGGCGGAAACCGGCACGGCCGGGCCCATTGACGGCTACCGCTTCGACGGCAAGACCGATCCGCAGATCGTGGAGGAGCTGCTGAGGGCGGCAGGCCACCCGCACGCGTCTCATCCCAGGCAGATCGAGTTGGTGTGTCAACGCTACGTGTCGCTGTTGCCGGGCGAGCTTCAGGCCAGCGCCGGGCGCAGTCGGACCTACGCGGGCGTGCCCGAGCTGCTGGACCTGCTGGAGCAAAGGACCGACGCGGTGTTGGGGCTCCTGACCGGCAACCTGGTCGAGGGAGCTGCCCTGAAGCTCCGGGCCGTCGGGCTCGACCCCGCGCGCTTCCGCGTGGGGGCCTATGGATCAGACGCGGCCGTGCGCGCACGGTTGCCGGAGATCGCGGTGCGGCGGGCCGAGCCGCTGTTTGGCCGCCGGGTCTCCGGGGAGGAGTTGGTGATCGTGGGCGACACGCCCGCGGACGTGACCTGCGGCGCCTCCCTGGGCGCGCGAGCCATCGGCGTCGCCACCGGCTCGTTCTCCCGCGCGGACCTGCTGGCGGCCGGCGCCTATGCGGCGTTCGACTCCTTCGCCGACCCGGCCCCCGTGCTCGAAGCCGTGTATGCATGACCGGCTCCAAGCTCCTCCTCCCCCTACGCATTCCTGAGCTGGGTCCCTCCCTTGGCAAGTTGATCGTCGGGACCGGACGCACGCCCGGCGGTGTCCGGCTCGACCCGATCCGTTACCGGCTCGTGACTCGCGTGATCGAGGCCGCGGGGGAGGCGCGTCGCCTGTCCGCGAACGAGGAACGAGGACCGGCAGTAGCCGCGCTGGGCCGTGCCGCCTGGCTGGCGGCCTGGGAAGAGGCAGTGGGCACGCTGGCGGCGACCCTCATCACTCGCTTCGACGTGCAGCTCGAGGCCGAGGCCAGGGCGGTGCGCATGCCGCGGCGGCTGCGCCGACGCGTGGCCCTCGACCAGGGCGAACGCCGCTCCGTCGCGGCACGCCTGGGGTCCAGTGGCGCCGTCCTCATCCCGGCGTTGGATGCCCTAGAGCGACGTGGGGAGGCGGCGCTCGCCGCCACGGCCCTGGAGCGTGACGCCGTGACCGCGTGGCAGGAATCCCTGAAGACCGCTGCGCGAAGGCTGGAAGCAGCCTGGCTGGCGCTGGAAGACGCGGTCGAGGCGGAAACCGTCCGCTGGGCTCAAGTCGCGGATCGCGTGGCTCGATGGCGCAAACCCCTTTGGCCCGTTTGGGTCGTTGGGGCGCTCGGCGCCGTCCTGGCCGTGTGGCTGGGGCTGATGTTCGGGGGCTATCTGCCGGCTCCCGAGTGGCTGCTGCGGCTGTGGGACCGCGGCGTAAGTCCGCCGTGACCACGATCGGGGTGGGGATCGACGTGGTGGATGTCGCTCGCGTGGGCCGCATCCTGGGCCGCAAGGGCCGGCGCGCGCTCGAGCGCTTGTTGACCGAGGCCGAGCGAGCCTATTGTCTCGAGCAACCAGAACCGGCCCGCCACGTGGCTGTGCGCCTGGCCGCCAAAGAGGCCGCCTTCAAGGCATTCCACTCCGCCGGGGCGGGGCGCATGATCAGCTGGCGAGAGATCGAAGTGCAGCGCCAGCCCCAGGGTGATCCGAGCTTGCGGCTGCACGGACGCGCCCAGCAATGCGCCGTGGACTTGCACCTGGCTCGGGTGCTGGTCTCCCTCTCGCACTCCCACACGCAGGCCGTGGCTATCGTCTTGCTCCTCGCCTGACGGTTGCCAAGCCAGGGGGATGCTGTCTACAATTCCTCTCAGGATTTCTTGAGAACAATTCTCAACTAGCTATGTCTCAATTGCGCTTGGCCTTGCTTGGGCTCGTTTGGCTGCATTTTCCCGTCGCGGTCCTTGGGCAGGACGTTCCCGAGCTGGCTCGCCGAGTGGCGGATATCGCCTCGCTCTCCCTGGAGGAATACCAGCTCGGCGTTGAGGCCGGTCGCGTCGTGAGTGCGGCGGAGCTGGAAGAGGCCCGGGCGTTTCTTGAGGAGGCCCGGCGGACTGCGGAGCGGCTGCCGGGCACCGCTGCCGGTTCGGTCGTGGTCTTGTTGGACAGCCTCATCGCCGGGGTTCGAGCGCTGGAGCCGGCGGAGCGGTTAACGCCGAAGGTGGCCGCACTGCGTGCGCAGTTGAGCGCGTCGCTGGGCATCGACCTCGATCCGTTTCCCACTCAGCCGCCCTCCCTGGCGCGGGGGCGCGAGTTGTACGCCGCGCGCTGCGCCAGTTGTCATGGGGCGAGTGGTCGCGGCGATGGGCCCGCCGCTCCGGGGCTGGATCCGCCGCCGAGCAATCTCACGGCGCCCGCGTTACGGAGCAGCAGCCCACTGGAGTTCTACCG
>Ga0209172_10003091_pt1 | contig 26685 bp, 22 predicted proteins | sample LarsenN4metaG_FD_184113 | JGI IMG/M metagenome (GOLD analysis project Ga0209172, IMG submission 184113) | Hot spring sediment bacterial and archeal communities from British Columbia, Canada, to study Microbial Dark Matter (Phase II) - Larsen... ... | reverse complement strand
TTTCAGAACACTTGATTGCAGTTTCGTTGCATTTATTGTGGTTTGGGCCGCATTTATTGTGGTTTTGAGACTACCTCTAGTTGCAGATTAATCTGGTTTCAAATTTGCCTTGATTGCAGTTTTGGGCATTTATGATTGCAGTTCACAACATTTAGGCATTTCCATAATCCCAGTTTCGCACTTTTGGGTGCTATGATTTGGGACATTAGGTGGTTGTGATTAATCCTATCAAAACATTTTTCAATGTCCATCTCTAAGATTATTTTGTCCTTACCGTTGGATTTTGACCTCAGATTATCAAAGAGATATTTCTGTACATCATGTGCCGAACGACCGGGACGAAAACCATAGGAGCGTTCATGAAAAATCGCTTCGTGAGCGGGTTCGATGGCATATTTGATAATACATTGCCATGCTCTATCTTTCATGGTTGGTACTTTGAGAATTCTCATTGTACCGTCCTTTTTAGGAATCGGTATTTCTCGTAACTTGCTGTGAGTCCAAGTATTAACTTGTGTTTTTAGTAAGTTATCGAGGTCGAATCGCTCTTTAAAAGTTAGAGATGCTTTACCATCTACACCTGCTGTTTTCTTGCCTTTGTTTAGCTGGGTCACTTGACGAATTGCAAGTAATCTCGCGCTTCGGGACTTAAGTATAAGCTTTTGAAGATTGTTAGCTCGTTTCCTATCGCCAACTCGAACAGCTTTCCACAAACGACATTGGAGGCGGAAAAGGTTCTTGCGGAGTTTCTTCCACGGTAGATTCTTCCAAAGTTCACTATCACTATTGCTAGTCATGTGTCTAACTATACTCACCTTTGTAGTGTGTGTTCTGTTTGCCTCAAAGCAATTACGCTTCGTCTTACCCGATGGTAGGAATTCCGCGTCTCGTCTCGCCTACAAGGGTTTCGACCTATCCCTTGACCTGACCATCGTTTTTATTCGTTCCAACCCTTAGATTGTTATGATGTTTTAGGACAGACCACTTCGCCTATACCCTTCTCGGAGATTGCATCTAGTTCGGCGAGCTGATGCGAGAGTTGCGGGTATCAAGTCGGCATATTTTGTTCAGGTTGCCGCTTCGTACTCAGACGTTTTTCTAGGTCTACTTTATCCATGACATCCCCCTATTAGCACCAGTGTGGCTACCTGCTTCGGTTTTCCTCTGATTGTGCCCTGCTTCCAGCTTCACTCTGTAGGATTCCGAGCCTACTCGGTGTGGACAGGTAAGGAGTCAACTGTCTCCTCAGTGGTGGGGCTTTCACCCACATCTCTGGGTTAGTTATAAACATTTTGGAGGTGTGACCTCCGCGTGTTCACCCAAGGTTATGTATTCGCCTTGGAACGAATCGCACCGCCGAGATACCTGCAAAAAGAGACACTATGCCTGAAAAATGCCTGAATAACTGCATTTTGAAAAAATTGGGAATTGAGGCAGTAGTAAATCCTTATATTTGCCATTGTCATGCCATTGATTTACCTTATTTCTGCCTTTTCTTCAAATTCCTTATTTTTGCCTGATCAATGCCATTTGGATTAAATAATGTTTAGTATACGAAGTTTTTCTGAGGACTTGATTTTATCAAGTCCAGAAATTCGAGTCTTTGATCAGCCAGGGCTGTGGTTTTACCCAAAACTTGGACAAAAAGGACAGGATATAGTTCACGGCATAGGTAGTCACGATATACTTCAAACCCATGATTCGAGTTTAAAAAACCTGAAATTTAGCTACAGCAAGCAATCTAGCTCAAAAAATTACACACAGGGCGATCGCCATTCTTGACCGTTAAAAATGTGTGCTATGAGTGCGATCGCTAATCATTGATGAGTAGCTAAAAGTGTTTTTGGCATTTTTGAACTATTTATTGACCGTTTGAAGCATAACTTATGCCGAAAGTTGAATATTTTGGATGAAATTGGAGTATGAAAATACTCGTTTTTTGAAAATGTAGTAAACCCTACTTTTGGTCGTATTATGATTCATAAATTCAACTTGCGGTCATTATTTGATTCACAGTATGAGAAGTTGATTGTTTGAAAGTCTTGAGGTTACGTTAACTTTCTGTCAGTTTATGATTCAAAATCTGGCCATTTTTTGGGTAAAAGCATAAGGGCAGAGTGGTTTCATACAAAAAGAGAAAAAACTAGATCGAGTTGATTAGATAAATGTAGCGAACTGCAAACATCCGGGGCTAAAACTGCAAACAAGAGGATTTTGAAACCACATTAAGACATCGGTGGCATTTTGGTGAATTTGGATAGATTAGGGTTCATGTAATCCCACGGTTGAGAACTGGCTGTGTAAAGATCCATTGTCGGAGAAAACCAGCTTGGGTCATCAAGGCTCCCAGCCATAATGCCCATAAGCTCAGGGATTGGGGGCTTGCTAAATAATCGAGAACCACAAATTGGGCAAAAACCTCGGCCAACAATGCTTCCGCTATCACCAATCACCTCATGATATTTCACATCTCCAATGATAGTGACTGCACTTTGCGGTACGAGAAGAGCAGAGGCATAGGCACTTCCTGTTGCCCGTTGACAATCCCGACAGTGACAATTTCCCATCACAATGGGTGGGGCTGAACATTCGTAGCGGACAGAGCCGCACAGACAACTGCCAGTGAATTTTGTCACCATAAAATATCTCCCTTGGATGTTCAATTCATGGTGTAGATACTATCTAGGTCAAATCTCGATAAATACAAGATTTGTTTCCAATATCTACCAAGCAAACAGGTGCCATTTGCGGCACATCTTAGCTTCCAAAGTAGCGGTCGTACTTTGAATTAATCTTACAAGTTTGTGCTTTTTTTACATATTTCTACTATTTATCTCGAATTATCTCGAAAAACTTTTGGCGTAACTCCAAGTAAACGTTTAAAATGACTAGTGAAATGCCCTTGATTGGCGAAACCGACCTTATAAGTGATATCAGTAATTGACTCCTCACCTTTGAGGAGAAGTTCTTTAGCACGCTCAACCCGGCACTTAATGACAAACTGATGGGGAGAGTACCCTGTTGATTGTTTAAATAATCGAGAGAAATGAGACAAACTCATTTGAGCTAAATCAGCTAATTGAGTCAAGCCAATATTACAGTCAAGGTTGGCATGAATATAATCAATAATTTGCTGTAATTTGTATTTGGGTAAACCATTTGTTACGATTTGTTCCTTTTGTTTGCTAAGAGCATAATTCTGAAAAAGATGAGTGAGAAGAAATGTCGCAGCAGATTCTGCATATAAGCGACTGGAATACCGATTCTTTTCTAGTTCAGCTTTCAGTGCGAGACCAATTTGATAAATTAGTGGGTCAAATGTCGGAAATTGAGGATGGAGTTCAAGATAACATAAGCTCATTGATTCACGCAGAGTATGAGCAATAAAACTGGAGTGAAAACCTAAAGTAATACCTTTGTTTTCGTGGTTATCTGATTGCCAATAAGTTGTACCGCGTGGAATAACGAGACTATGACCTGTGACAAGAGAGCTTTTTTGTAACCTCCCATTAATCCGCGATTCCACTGCATAATCAAAAGGTACATCTGTATAAATATGAATTGCATTTTCTGGAAAGATAATTTCATCTGGTAAGGCATTAGCACTTCTGCTATGAGTAAACTGGAAGCGGATGCCACTCCAATCTGAATTGTCGTTGTCTAGTAGAGACTGACGATTAAAGCTTTCTAAGATGGCTTTTTCTACAGCACAGGATTCATGCTCTGTTTTTGACATGACTCAAGACTATTTATATTGGTTAGATGAGTAAAATTAATAGACATGAACAACAATTTCAACTAAATACACCACACTCAATTGTTTAGGGAACAATATTTAATTTACCTGAATTTTTGGAACAACGTTGTCAGGGCAAGACTTTATATATATAAATAAGTATTGCCCTGCCGCTAAGAAAGAAAAACGTAAGAAACGTTTATGACATGAAAACGATAAAGATTTCATAATTTTTAGTTAGAGATTTGAGCATAAGTAATCAAGAAGTAAGAAACGAAATTACCTTACTCACTGAAAAGGGCTAGATTCAGGCTCTAAAATAGTTTCACTGCTGTATTCTACTTTTTTCTAATAACGTGCAATCAATAATCTTCGCCCTTGATTCCACTTTTTAGCCCTTTGGTGTAGTGCGGCTATGTATTATTGATGTTACGTTGGGCTAATTTGAGGTGAACGCCTGACATGGATGTTAGCCAATGCTCATGAAGGAGCGAATTTAAAATGACTAAATCTGTGAGTGAAGACTATCAAATCAGGACAATACTCAGCATCGCCGACAAAAATGGCTTCATTTTGGACGCAGACAACTTAAATATTAACAAATCCGGAATGGATTTCATCACTACGTTTGCTACTGCCAAAGAGGATAATACCAAATGGGTATTGCGATTTCCCAGAAGACAAGATGTTCTTGAGCGTATGTATTATGAAAGAGAAGTTCTAGAACTGGTTAAAAGCCAAGTCGATGTGAGCGTTCCCATCTGGAAAATTGTTTCGGATGAACTGGTTGCCTATCCACTATTAAAGGGAATTCCTGCCGGAACCATAGATCCAGATATCGGCGATTATGTATGGTACATTGATCCGAAGTCCCCGCCTGCTGTATACATTTGTTCTGTGGCAAAAACACTGGCACAACTCCACAGAACAAGCATTGAGGTAGTGAAACAATTCAGTATCCGAGTAAAAACAGTTGATCAAGTGCGGCAATCTATGGCAGAGAATATGGAGAAGACCAGAGAACTGCTTGGTGTTTCTGATACACGCTGGACACGTTGGCAGGACTGGATTGCCAATGATGCCTTGTGGCCTGAGCATTCGGCTTTGATTCACGGAGACTTTCACCCCGGTCATACGCTTGTGGACAAAGACGGAAAATTGATGGGATTAATCGATTGGACAGAAGCCGTAGTAAGTGATCCTGCCAAGGATTTCGTCTGTTTCTATGCCACCTTCGGTGAGCAAGTTCTCCAGGATGTGCTTGAGCATTACCAAACTGCTGGTGGGATCGTATGGTCTGATATGAAGGAACACATCATAGAACTCTGGAATGCTCATCCCGTGGAATACGCCTTATTCGCCTTGCTAACTGGAAAGGAAGAACATATAGCCGGGGCTAGAGCCTCTTTAGCTTGGAGTGGATGATTATTGGTTCAATACCCAAGTAAGAAAATCTGTGAAGAAATAGCGACTTTATAAAGGCTATCAATGGATTGTAGTAAAGATATTAGGCTCTCTATTCTACGCAACAGCGATGCTCAACATTGGCTCCCACTCATGCTTTGAGAGTCCCACTTTCATATCCCAAGTAAGAAACTGCAACACTCGTGTTGCTTAATCAAATGCCCAACCAAGGGCGCAGATGAGCGCGTCTAACTTTCGCCCCTGGCTGAGTCTTAGTACCAATGCGAACATCGTTTGATTGTCCGCACTCCCAAACGTAGACGAGTTCGCCGTTGTAATCAGCTAATGAATCAACACTTAATCGCCACACACTATTAGCTGCATCCTTAATATGTTGTAGTTGGTCGCTATTAAATCCAACAACAGCTTGACGTAGTTCCTCAACTGTTAGCGACAGTACCAGCTGACCAAGTGACGACCTATCATCCCAGTTATTAATCATCTGTTGTCCGACAGATGGAGTAGTGACGACCTTTGATGGCTCAGAGTCCGTCACAGTGACGACCTCGTGACGACCCGAAACACTTGCTGTTGATGGATTTGGCTCTGGTGACGACTTATCCCCCTGACTCTGTTGTTTTGGAGATGGCATCAAGTAGCTTTGGTTGCTGCTCGTATTTGCTGTTTTATTGTTAAAAAGGTCGTCACTAGCTGAAAATCCATCACTACAAGGGCTTTGAGCCGTCACTGAGGTCGTCACTAGGTCGTCACTTTTTTGATGGAGGTCGTCACTATGAGAAATCAGCAAAGGGAAATTATGTCCTGGCTTGCGGATGCCAACGCAGGTGATAAACCGTCCCCTGTTGGTTTTACGCTTGATAGCGTCAATCCCCAGTTGCGCTTTCAGTAAGTTGAGCAACGTACTTGAAAAACGTTGCTTGTTCATTGTTCCTTGTCCGTTGTTATTGGCCCACTGGGCGTAATTGGCATAGAGAAATTCTTGTGGGTTTTGGCTGATGTCTCCAATACCCGTGACGGCATTCGGTTCATAGTACAAACATTCGTCAGCCCAGTTAGCCAGGGGATTAGTCTCCATAAGGATTTCTTTGCTGAATGCAGCCAGTGATGGCACTTTGCTGTTGGTATCCACAAAGTAATCCTTGATTTGAGCTTCTGGCATGGACAACACCCAGAACAGAAAACCAGGAAGATAGGGGGTGAACTCTGCTATTAAGTCACGGCGTTGATGGGGAGGAATCACACGATTAAAGGGCATCGACAAGCGACGGCGAGCGGTGGCGTTGGTGTAATCGGTGCTTTGCATCGCTTCGTTGGCTGCTACCATCACCACACCTTCAAATTTAAAACTGCCTGTTTGTTGTACCCCTTTTTTCTCGTGTCGCAGATCGTCATAACCTGTGATGGCTTTAAATACGCTGACATCCCCTGTGTAGCGTTCAGAATCAGTGATACAAATTAGCTTCTTGCCGTAGAATGAGGCAGTTTCAAAGCGATTCTGCTCTAGTTGCTTAAGTGTGGTGATGGCGTAGTTTTCTTTACCTACTAGCTCTTGTACAAGTCTCAGTAATGTACCTTTGCCAGTACCGCCAGCACCGATTAACTCTAGATATCTTTGCATCTTGCCGCCGCGCTCGGTAATTGTGGCGTTGATTGCTGCCCGAATTACTTGCACCCAGCTTTCTTGTCCTTCGCAAATTTCTAGTAGCCATTGCTGAATCGGGTCACAGCCGATATTACGGTCAGACCACTTAAAGGGTAACTGAGTCAGCATTCTGTAACCAGGGGCATGGGGGTATTCTTTCAGGGTATGAATATCTAGTACACAATCTTGTAAACAGATGTAGCCGGGACAAACTTCCCAATGATTAATCCTTAAATCCCCTTTGAGGAGATTCAGCGTATTAGCGACAAAACGATAGCTAAAATGTTGTGTCTGTGAACGCAACTCTGTAACTATGATGTCTTGAGCTTCTTCAGAGGGAATTTCACCCCAGACACCAAGCTTTTGTTGTGCCTCATACCAGTACCATGCTTTATTTGCTACGTGCCAAGCTAGCCGATTGCGGTAATTTTCTGCTATTTGGGCAGCAAAAGCCGACTCTGACAAGGTTTTATGATCAGCCTCGTCTTGTTGAAACTGACGTTCCCAAATTTCAAAATTCACAGCCTTAGCCAACACTTTGTCTCGAAAAGCGTCGCCGCCGTTAGCTTGAATGTAATCGTCCATCCCCTTACCTTCTGCTGCACTCCAATTACCTGTGGCAATGTATACAGGTACTTTAAACTTAGCTAATTGATGAGCTAGTTTTCTCTGTGCTGCCAACACATTTTTATTAGTTTGGGCGCGTTCGTCTGCGTCAAAAGCAATAATCCATCCAAACTTAGCACGGGCTAACAATTCTAGGGTCTCGACTAGGTAACGTTTGCCTTGGGGGTCGCTAGCTGCCGGTGTTAAGCCCTGTTCCACACCAGCAAGTCCCACTGTAGGGAAGCCGTGAGAACAGCCGGCGATCGCCTTAAATAATCCCTCAGTTAAAACTAAGCAAGGATGACCGTTGATCTGATAACAAAGTGCTTTGAGTGCCTCTAAATCTTGCCAGTAGCGCGGATTATCAGGATGACGGGGTAACATTGCGTCATATTCTTCCTGGGTGGCTGTCCGATACTTGGGTGCTTTCTTGTCGTCTACGCTTTTCCAGGGCTTGTTAGGGCGATACTGACCAAAACCGTTGACTCCTTCTAGCCAGATGCCAGCTGATTGTGCTGCGTATCCTAAGCGTTGGCTCGCTTCTTTGATGTCCATTGAGCGACAGTTAACAGCTATCCATTCTGGACACAAGCCCCGGTTGGTGACGCACTCTTTATAATGTCTGTCTGTCAGTCTGTTAGCAGTCAGTGTTGTACTTGTCTGTGTAGTATGCACTTTCTATTACTCCGAATTTTTCAAAATCCGGGTAACTCCTTATTGCAACGTGACCGCAAAACTAGTTAACATAGATATGCGATCGCGGTTTCCGAAAAGTCTTCCAGGACATTTTCAGTTCGGAGTTACCGCAATATGACAAATCGAATAATCTTGAAGCCGTTCTTAGTGCCTCCACACTTTGGGCGGCTTCTTGATTTTGCCCCTCTGGGCTACCGTGCCTATGATGTTTACGCCCTCCAGCGATCGCATCATGGCTTAAACGATAAGTTGATTTCCTTCGGTTAAATTACCTCCTTATTTTCTTGTACGCATCATTGACTTCTTCTGGTGGAACCCACTCGATTAACTCGCTAGGCTGAACGCGATAAGTGTCACAAATTTTGTTCATCGCGGTTACGTGTGGTACTTGCCAGGGATTGTCATACAAACCATAAGCTGTGGTTGCAGATAGCCCTGTATCTTTTCCAAACTGATAACGGGTAATACCCCTATCATCAATAAATTGCTTGATCTTATTCCTAACTGGCATCAATAACAAGTAACTGATAATAACAGTTAATTATCGTCGCAATTTATCAGCATTTGAAAGATACCATTCGATTGATAACTCAAGTCACTTGACATTAACAATCGATTGATATTAGTATATTAGTGTCAAGGTTATCGATACGTCAAATAACTCAGAACAGACACAAGTAAGAGCCAAGCGTAAAACGCACTTGGCGAGTTCCTTTTGAGGGTTGCTCCTCTTGCGACTACTGTTTTGACAACATTCAACTATTCACAGCAATATCTGCAATGCGTCCGCTCTAAATTTGCGGTCGCGGTAATTGTGCGCGTCTTTTTCATGACAGAGGATTCATGTCTATCAAATTACGCAACGCCAGAAGCAATTAGTGAACTACCAAACAAAGGAGAAATAATGTTGACATCTCATCAGATTAGGTGTTTACAAACTACAGAACGTTGCCTCAGAGAAATTCAATCTTCAGAAGAATTTAGGCAATTAAAATACTATCCAGACGTAACACTTGGTGATGCAATTCAAGCAGTGAGTGAATTACTTGATGAACACCAGATTGGTAATTACAACTCCCCAAACTTTACTAATAAAGACTTGTTCAAGTATCTAGAACAAAGACCAGTTATGCACATTCGCCGTGTAAATAATTGGCATGAAAAGATTAACTTATTCATACTAGATGCCGCCAAAGAAGTAGCAATTCTGAGCTTACTAACTACTGGTTTTATGGTCGTTGGTACTATCTTTTGTCGTGGTATTGACCGCATTGAACGCAGCAGAGGTGAGGAATATCAACCCACATGGATTAACAACTCTCTTGTATTTGAAGGAAGTGCTATTGCATCTATTGCAGTCTTCTTGGGTGCGAGTCTAACTGGTGCGTGTGCATCTGGAGATAAAAATGATGATTGATCAAGAGCTAGTCATTTCCAATTCGCAATTACCAATTCGCAATTCGCAATTATTACCCCATGCCTGTAGCTTGCTTCCCCGGAGGGGTAGGCAGGGGCTTGTAACCCTGAATGAATCAATTTCCAATTTTGTTCGCAATTGCGAATTGCGAACTGCGAATTGCGAATTGTTTTGGTCAGATGTGTCACACTATTAACCCAAAGTAAGACTTACTGGATTGATGGAACACTGTACAGATACCTAACCTGTAGCGACAGCATCCAACACACACAATATTATTTTCGTCCTTTACCGCATCAATCAAAAAGAGTTGACTTAAAGCTCAATCGTGACAAGGTACTAAGACGCTGCTATGAAATCCCTAGCTTATATAGACAGCACACAGCACAGATAACTAACAACTCAATACAGTTGAGTTTGTTCTAAATCGAAGTAACAAATATTTTCTAACGCAGTGTTATGACTGCATCAAATAGAAGATTTGAGGGCGTATACACAGGGAAAAATCAAAAAGTGTCAGTATGTCTAGAAAGCTGACAAACTCTGTTATTACGTGGTTATAGCCTCTCAAGCCAAAGCTAAAACATTTGTCTAAAGTCAAAAATCCCAGGTTATTGATAGTGCCTAGCTAATTTAGCGTATCAAGATAACTGTTTCTACCTAATTTAGCTATACAAATAACCTGAATCTCAGGATAGTCAGTCAATTCTATACACACTTAAATAATCAAACAGAATCAATGTGGCAACAAAAAGATATGTAACTAAGTATCGCTTCCTCAAACAGACTTATGAACGCATCACAGCCAAAAGCATTTCAGATATCACTTGGTATCGGTTAGTTGCATCCTTAAAGCAATATTTCTCACTGGAAATTGAATCACCAAAGGCTCAAAGCATTGTTGAAACATACGCTTATTTGAAGCGCAAATGTCCAGCCTTTTCATTTAGAACCTCTGATTTTAATGAACGCTGGCAAGCCTTCAAACACTTCTATGATGCACAGTTAGTTCAATACACAGGTCAGCAATTTCTAGTCGCACTTGCAGACTATTTAAAAATCAACCTAGATGCTGTACCTCGCAGCACTCGTTATTACTGGTTTAGTCAAGCAACGCTAAGTTATAAGGCTGAGAAACTCTATCAGAGTAAAGATTTAGCACTTGTTGCATTTGTAGCAACTCAATGGGCAATCAATAAGCGTTCGCAACCAATGAAATCTGCTGACCCAAAAGTTTTAACACTAACCAAATAAGGCGCAATCACCATGTCAGACAAATTTACCAATAACGTCCGCGCTCGCTTGTACAAACAGGGTTATCAAGGATTCACTAAAGACGACTACACAACAGCTGCCCTGGCTGTAGGATGCGATGACATTAACAATCCCACCAAAGAACAATTGAGCCAAGCCGTTGACTATCTCAAAGCCAAAGCCACAAGCCAATTATCCGTAACAGCTCAACCAGTTGAAGAAAAATTTCTTACCCAAGCACAGTCCCAACAGTCCGAGACTGAAATTGAAACAGGTGCGCTCACGGTGGCCCCTCAAGATGTAGGCGAGATGATCACATCTAAGGCCGCTTCCCTGGGTGTAATCCTGTCAGAGCAACAAATCAATGACATAGCCGATAGCGTTGACACCTCAGCCAGCACCTTTGACGAAATTTTAGAGCAGGTAGAAACAGCACTACTCGCTTATGCGGACTTTTCAGCAAATCAAGTTGACGCAAAGATTGACCAGACCTTGACCAGAGTGCAAGAGCGGGTAGTTAATCGTCATGAGCAAAGTAGAAACAAGCTATCCCTTGGGTTAACGGGTATTAGTGCGGCTTTGGAGGATAGCCGTAATCAAACTAAAAGCCAACTCTCAGGTATCCTCGCCAGACTCAACGCGGCTCAGGCTCAATAGTGATGACTTAACACTCCTTGAGTGCTTGATAATTCGCTGGTCAAAACTAAGCTACTTCTCAAGAATTGCTGTGAGTTTAAGTGCGCTGGCTGCGGTGATTATGCCCTTACATTACTGGGTCTATCTGCCAATACAAGAACATTATAACTATCAGCAATATCTCAAGAGAAGGCAAGCCATTGAGCAATACGTCAGACGAATGGAGTATCACTGCCATAAAATATTTACCCCCCTAAAAGAGTATCACTGTGAAAAATTCAATGAAGCTCAAGAATCAGGTAACTTCCAAATCCCGCCACCTAGAACGCCAGTTAAAAAATAATTTCAACGTCTCTACTAACTTAGTAGTCAGAGCGTTAACAGGTGATAAATCAGCCCTGAAGCTGATAGGACAAATGGGGAATGACGGGGCAAAGATTAGTGAATTCGCCCCCCAAGTCAGAGAGCAAATGTTAGCTGCTATCAAAGGGACTGAGGACTTAAATCTAGTCCTGGGCGACATCTATAAACAAGCAGGTGTAAGCGGTGAGAAGATTGAAAGAGCAGTGCAGTCAGCAATCTTAGCTGACACTCATCTAGCGAATATCCTAGAAGAAATGAAACTAGATTTCGCTTCATCTCAGGATAAAGAAACCCTACGCCATCAACAAGCAACCGACCACATCAAGCTGAAAGCATGGGTGGATAAACACATGATGCAAGTTGATGGTGAATATAAGATGTTGCAGACGGAATTGCAAACCGACATCAGACAACAAACAATTGACCTGCAACATGATAAAGAACTGGGCAAGTATTACCTAGAAATGGGTGATAACGCTCGTGATGACTTTAAGCCGAAAAAACAGTATGCTCTGCGTTCGATTGTACAAAAAATTAAGGATGCTCTGCTAGGTTTTTGACAGTTAACACCCGACAGTTACAGCATAAATTTACTGTCGGGCAAGTAAATATCCTAACAGTAATATGACATACGACATTGATGAGGATGTACAAGAAGAATTAGTCAGCAAAATCGCCCCAGATACACCGTTACCCAAAGACTTAATAGAACATCTGGAATCGCGCAAGCAGCACCGTAAAGATGTCATCAATACAACTGACAAATTGACCAGATTTTTTATTGGCTGGTCACTAAATTCCACGGGATTCTTTATTGCTAAATATCTATTAATAACTGGTGGTGGCGTTAACTTGTGGCTGGCAATTACGCTCTCGTTTTCTATATGCAGTGTTGGCTCTCTGACTGGGTTAACGGGCTTGAGAGTTAATTACAACAGTGATGGACTAGAGGTAGATAATATGCAAAATATTTTTAAAACTGCTGGGGGTTTAGTGGTTGCTGGTATCACAACTTGGTTAGCAGTCAAAGACTATCAATATTTTGAGAATTTGACTAAAGAAACAGTGAACCAAATTAGCCAAGATATCCAAACCATTGAAAAACAGAATCCACAATCAGACCCTTGGTTAAGTATTGCCGTCGCGTTGGCTTTATTCATTGGTTCTATTGCAATTATTTTTAGGGGACGAGAATGAAACAAGGTGTTTTCGAGTTAACGCTGGCTGGTGTGTGTGGTGTAGCCGCAATCATCGGACTGGCAACATCGCAAACACGTCAGCCCTACAATTTGACACAGATTCAGTTCTGCCCCAGGTCAATTAATGGTATAGAAAGTCAAATAGCACTGGATAAACGTTTTTGTAACCAGCCACGTTTTGTCCTGACTGAAGAATGGCTTCGCTATGGTTTGTATGGTAGTATCATTCCTTACAAGGGTGATGCCATTCAATGGGTGCGTGATTTACCCACAGACAACCCTAATCAGTTATTAGGATATGGGATTGCTGTTACTGGGCTATGGGGTATTGTGGGCTGTTTAGTGGTGCGTTCCCAACGGCTCAAGCGCATAGATTATGAATTGGGAGAACTGGAAAAGACTGGTGATTATGCAATTTGGCAGCAAAATAAGCATAAACGGGAAGTTAAGCAGCATTCTACACAGCTTTATACTGAACGCCTGAAAGACGGACTGTCAGGATTGGATACAGAGGAACGTTTAGCATTGGGATTGACTGACTCAGAAAACGAACGGGCTAAGGCACGTATCCAGCTTGAGGATTTTCTGAAAGCCCGTGCTGTGAATCATTCTGTGATGGATAAAACTATTGCTGAGAATCTGCGGGATAAGGCGAAGGCAGATCAAGAACGTGGCAAGATTGAGGGTAAGACCAAAGGGGCGATCGCAAACTGTGACAATCATCAATTGACTGACCAGCGTCTCATCAGTGATTTAATCGAAGCACTCAAAAATCATGAAGACGGCTGGCTGTGGAAGATTATCGATAATCAAAAGCCTGTTTGGGTATTGGGAGAAGCGGGAAGCGGTAAGTCAACTTTAGCAGCGTCGATTGTCATGCTGAGACAATATCTGTTTGATATGCCCTTGTATCAGCTGATAGACGCACACGCCGGGGAAAATCTCAGAAACGCATGGAAATATTTAAGCCCTCAGTTGATAGCTCAAACAGAAGAAGATATTGGTCAAGCTTTTGATGATGCCCGTTCACGCTGGTTAGACAGAATTAATAATCAACCTGACAAACGACCGCAACAGTTACTAGTTGATGAATTCACTAACTATTCTGAGTCAGATATTACCAAAGAACCTGCCAAAAAGTTTGTTAAAGCATCTCTTAGTGACCCTAGAAAAGCTGAAGAAAGATTAGTCTGTATTGCCCATTTCTTCACTAATACTGCTGTTGGTGGCAGTGATGGAACAGCCAAGGGTAGAGCTAGGGGAACTATTCAAATTGACCGCAAAACATCTGATGGTAAGACACCTTTAAAAGTTGCAATAGTTAACGGTTTAAACAACTCTGAAGGGGATGCAGAAGTAGATAAAAAGGTTACAATTCCTAGTTGGTTGACTCCCGAAAGTATTCACAAGCATTTCAATGGCCAGCCAATTGATTTTGAGGATTAATTGTTAGATTACTAATTTTTTAGCTGTTCAGAACTGGGGTAGAGCGGGTGGCGTAGCGGAGTGTCGGGGGCGGGCTACCGAGTTTTGGCTACTTTACGATAAACTTCCTGCCCGTCCCCGACACCACCCGCTCTAAACGAAGTGTCCCCAGTTCGTCGGAATTGCCTGACCAACTTATTTTTGCTCAATCTTTTAGCAGAAAGAATATATTTCTATCTAATTACAATAACCATGCCAGCCAACAAAATATATATTAAGTAATATTACTTGGTGTCCTCACAAAATCCTCATATTTATCTTTTACTTTTAAATGTAATAAATAGTCATTTAATTAAGGTTACTAATAATATGAAACTGATAATAATGAGGCATTCAGAAAGAGATAAAAGTTTGAATACATCTGAAAGGGAGCAACCATTAAGCAAAACTGGTATTCAAAAGGCAGAAGATGCGGCTCAGAAAATTAAGCAAGAACTTAAAAAAGAGTCTATTACTACGATTGATTTAGCTATCTCCAGTCCTTTTTTACCAGCTATTGAAACTTTAAAAATAATTTCTAAAGTTTTAGATGTCTCTGAAACATTAATTACTGAAAAGTTATCTCCTCAATTTCCAAGAAATTTAGAGGGTATTCAAAATATACTTAAGAGATTTACAGATTATAAAGTAGTATTAATTATAGGACATAATCCAAGAATTAGTAATTTATGTACTGATTTAGCATCGCAAAATCAAATAAGACTAGATTATGCACAACCTTACTTGTTAGACTTAAATATAGTTAATACCCCTGAGCAAAAACTACAATTGGATTACGAACAAACTAATCATTATATTGGAAGACTTAGCAACATACGATTTGAACTTTTGAAATTTGTACCTGTAGTAGCAGGATTAGCAATTGTAATTTTACAATCTATTTTTAATCATAATTCACCTCAAACAAGTAATAATTTCTTTTTTATCTCTAATATAAATGCAGAAACTACTTTTGTTATAGGTTTAATAGGTTTCTTTATGACATTTGGTATTACTATTTATGAATTACGTAATTCAGAACTTTATGATGCTGCTCTTAATAGAGCAGCTATGCTAGAGAATTTGCTTGGTTTGCCAGGTGGAATATTTATGGATAGACCTAAAGCCGAATTTGAAATATTTAAAAAACTAAAATCGCAACCTAATAATAAGTCAGGATTGGCTTTAATAATAAATAATGTATTTGAATTATTTACTATAAAACATGATCGGGGATTGGGTTTAGTGTATGGTGCAGCATTAGGTGGATGGACTTACATAATTGTATGCTCATTAGTATCTATTATTCAAATTCAAATTCCTATAGTAATTTTGCTGTTTATTGTTATGTTTGCTGGATTTATAGTTGTATGGATGTTTTATCAGCATGATGATAAAAGACCGAGAAAAACAAAAAAATACACAAATTTTGTGAAAAATTATCAACGACAAGAACAGAACCAAGAAAACTACTTAGAAATTGAGTAAGAAATATTTAAAGTGAGGCTGAATGGTAGCCCCGCATATTTCAGCGATACTAATATTGATATCAAAGTGCTGCTTACCAACCCTATATAAGCCAGAGTTATCAATTGTTCTGTGTAGAGAATTTTTTTGTGGCTGAAAGATAAGTAATACTTAACTGAGCCAAAAACAGCGCGCCTATTCACGAAGTGATGGGTATTTGGGACAATGAGTAGTGTCCATAAAATATCGCCTAAACCGGACACTACCTCCCAGATAAATGACGACCACCCCGCCAGGACGTAAACCCAACAAGCATTACAGGTCTAGAGAATACCTTACACCATCTGAGGTGCGATCTTTACTGGATGCGGCACTTAATCGCCCTGCTCGTTATGCCCACCGTGACTACACGCTGATGCTGATGATGTTTAGACACGGGCTGAGGGTCGGTGAAGCTGTAGGTGTAAGCTGCGGGTTACGCTGGGATGCGGTGATGTGGGGGGAGCGTCAGATTTTTATTACCAGGGAGAAGGGTAGTGACTCAGGGGTGCATCCCTTGAGAGATGATGAAATCACTTTACTCAAGGAACTCAGAGAACAGTTCCCTGATAGCAAATATATTTTCGTTTCAGAGCGTGGTCAAGTGATGTCTACTGATGCGGTGCGGAAGTTGCTCGGGCGGCTGGCAGCGCAGGCGGGGCTTGATATCAAAGTTCACTGTCACATGATGCGCCATGCCTGCGGTTATTATCTGGTGAATCAGGGTTACAGCACCAGAGAGATTCAAGACTTTTTAGGGCATCGGGATATCAAACACACTGAAAAATATACTAAGCTGAATGCTCGACGTTTCCTAAATTTTGATTGGGGTGATTTGTGATATTTCAATATCTGTGTATTCTATTAGACATCGCATGTTGATGCTTTGGAGCGTAATTTGGGTGTCACTGAGAAGCAGAAGCAGAACGCTATATCTGCTTTGGATTTTTGAATATTTCTATACCAGATTCTGCACGGAAGGAATCAGCACGGAATGAGCGATGGCGTAAATGTTTATCCTAAAGATCAACTCAAAAGATTGTAACAATGAACTGGAATGCTTATATGTTACAGTTTAAAAACTCTTTCGGATGATACGAAGCAAGTCAAGGTTCAACCCCGCTTGTAAAGGGCTATCAGATTTATCACGGCGCAAAAAATCCGAAAAACGGAACGGATCGTGGCAACGGAAAGGTAAGTGTCCCTTCGTCGCTCGTAAGTCATATTTTATAGGTGCTTTTTCTGCTTTGTTAATAAAATAGCCCAAATAATATTTTTTTTCTTCACTCAAGTTTTCCAAATTTTCATGCAAAGTTTCCATAATCATGAACTCTCCTCCGAATAAATTTATCCAATCCACCTTAATCATGAATCTAAGATATCCAAAAATAAACCCACGAAGATTGGGATTATAGTCCACTCCAACGTCAATCGAAATTTGTTTTTGAACACTAAATCCAAACTTTCCATCACTGCTTGCTAACCAAAGTTTGTTGATGGTATATAAGTCAAGATACGGGAAATTTAATATATTTTTTTCTTCTAACCAACCTTCTTTTTCTCGTCTAACAGCCCATAGCATTACCCTAAAAGTTTCTTCATCAGCTTCCTGAAATTTCTGGACTGACAACAAGTCTCGTAATTTAGTGTAATCTGCCCCTACTTCTGATACCTCAAAACCAGTAACAGGAATATCTGATAATAATTTCCCTTGTTGACTTCCTAACTTTAGAGATGGTGCAGATTGCAACTGATTTTCAATTTCATCTATCCTGTTAGTAAGCTTTTTTAGTTCATTTTCCTCTTGTTGAACCTGCTGTTCATATTGAAACTTACGTAATGGGTCAGTTTCAATAATCAAAGCATTTCGCAGCCTATCTATTTTCTCCTTTTGGCGTTGATACAATTGTTCAAGGGAATTTATTTCTTGTTCCAATCTACGTTGTTGCTCATCTGATAGCATATTTAGCACTTATAAGAATAGGTTTTTAATAACTTGCATTACATATAACAAAGCTGTCCTATTAACAATCTATTTATCGGACAGTAGGAGAATGAGCGCAAAGTTCCGCCGCTTGAATAATGATGAGTATCGCAGCCGGGAGTATCTCACTTGGGAGGAGATGAGAATTTTGATTAAGGCGGCGGGCGATCGCGGTCGGCATAGAGTTAGGGATCAGGCGTTGTTACTGATGTCATTTCGGCATGGGCTGCGACCGGGGGAGGCAGCGACGATGAAATGGGATGCTGTAATGTTAGAACGGCGGGTGGTTTATATCAAGCGGCTTAAGGGAAGTCAAAGTGGCAATCACCCGATGCAGCCGGATGAGGTGGAATTGTTGACGCAGCTAAAGCAGATTTATCCCAATAGTTTTTTTGTGTTCCCGAATGAGCGAGGGCAGTCGCTGTCGGTGGATGCGATTGAGAAAATAGTGAAACGTGCTGCCGAGAAAGCGGGGTTACATATTAAGGTGCATCCACATATGTTTCGGCATAGTTGCGGTTATTTTTTGGCGGAACAGAATCGTTCTACGCGAGATATACAAAGCTATTTGGGGCATAAGCAGATTCAGAATACTGTGCGCTATACTGCGGAGAATCCCAGGCGATTTGAACATTTTGATTGGCAGTGGGAACAGCCTTTTTAATTGGGTTTTCATCCATTAACATCATTGGCTGGTAGGATATGAGGCTTGAGATTAAACTACTCAATTGCTTGGAACTAATAACATTTGCGCCTCAATTGCTTCCCAAGTTGTGGGTGACACCCGCACAGATGCTTGTTTACATTGGATGAGTAGATTATTAGCGTAGAGATAATTGGACAATGCTTTCGCCTCTTCTTGGGATAAATTAATTATGTCTGTGCTGAGATGGAAAGCATTAAACAAAGTTTGCTGAATGCGTTCACTAAATGCCTGGCGCACATCTTGTGGTTTACTGTCATCAGGAATTTGAGCTTTCAGTTCTTCCAGTTGGGCAATTAGCACAATACAGTTAACGTTATTGAAGATTTTTAATTCTTCAAGTTCACGAGTGAATTTAATAGCATTTTCAATAGCTATGCTATTAGGCAGGGCAATGGCGATGTTGATGGCGTTGGCATTTGCGATGGCGATGGCGTAGCCGTAGCTGTTACCGTAGCCTCTGCCATAGGCGTAGGCGTAGGCGATGGCGTAGGCGATGGCAACTGCACGTTTACGCACGGGTTTTAAATTCCCAGCAGATCCAGTTGTTAAATGTTCTGACCAGTTTAATAAAGCTTGCAACTTCGGTGTATTAATGTAATTTTGCGCCTCTTTGTCTATCAACAACAGCAACTCATCTGCACCACCCCGCATTAAACCAGCTACTAATAAAAACACTTCCTGCCAACGTTCATCTGTCAGGTGTTCAGTAACTAATTTCTCAATTTTGCGATGGTCATCAATATATTGTGCTGTTAAATATTCCTGTAGTGTTAAATGAGAGAAAGAATAAATACTATCGGCACGTTCTACTAATACCCCATGTTGTACTTCAATAGATTTGAGAACATCTATCCCGTTGATAAATTTTTCATCTGGTAGCATTTCTGCTAGTAGTTTCTCAATTTTGTCGGCAATTTCCCGTCGCGGTAAAAATAAGCGGTCTTCTTCAAAGGCATCATGGGCAATTTCAGAAAGTATCATTTCCTTACGTTTGGTATCCAACCCTTTGTAAAGGTCTTCCTGGTGAATGCCTTTTTCACCAGCCCATTCTTCTAGTAAAACTCTCAATGCTCTTTCATAAAGAGTCGCTCGATTAGTGGGAATTTTACCAGAACGCTGATAAAGCAAACATACCAAAGTAAGTAATAATGGTGTTTGAGTTAGTTCTTTAGCAGCAGTATATTCGTTGCTTTTAAGTTTTTCCCAGCACTCTTTACCTACATCCGGTTTACTGCTAAACCAATTGTTAATAAAGTTTTCAATTTGAATGTCATCGAAGTCTGCCATTGCCACATCAGTAAACCGTCGAAAATTGTGGCGATAGGCTGCTACCCTACAGGACGTAATAAAGCGATTTTTATCGTAAGTATCGACAAAATCTTGAATCTGGCTAATGACATTAGTTGAGTTCTTTGTTGGAACTTCATCCAAACTATCTAACAAAATTAGCAGCTTGCCTTCCTCTAATGCTTTAGCTGTAAATTGATTTGGTTCTGGGAATCCACAAATTCTAAACTCTTCGGCAATAAAATTTTCTATATTGATATCGCAGGAAGTAAATCTTTTCAACTCTATAAATACAGGGATACAGCCGTGTTTAAATTCTCCTTTTTTACCCTTGAGTGCTTCTAGTCCCATCTTTCGCAGAAATGTGGACTTACCTGCGCCTGGACTACCAAGCACCATTAGATATTGCTGATCGTTAGCAACTTTGATTCCTTCTTGTTTACCTTGATTTTGAGATTGAAACTTGCGGATATTAGCTTGGCGATAAGATTGTTCTAAATTTTCGATAGAGTCAAAACTACGGATGGCTTTATTATCTAAAAATTGAACTGCTGTATAGACAGATTCGAGCTTTACAGGTTCACGCATTCCCAGCACTTTGAGAATACCGTGCCGTTCTGCATAGTTTTGAACATACTGGTTTGATGCGGTAAAAATTAAATCCCTAGTTTTTTCATCTAGTTTTTTACTAAACAGTCCTAAAAGCTTACCTCCGCTTCCCCAAAGTGACTGAAAAATAGGAACAGCTACACCACTAACTGCTGATGCCGCCACTGCTGCTACTAAAGGTTCCATTCCCGTCATAGGATTACCAGTAAATTTATTTAAAATTTAAAGTATTTTAGTGTTATTTGGCTCTAGGTTCGTTGTTTGCCATCTGACGAAGCTGAAGCAGTATTTAGAAGAGTACAACCCCAACCGTCGCAAGGAGTTCTTGTTTCCGGGGCGGCATGGGTTGGGACATATCCACAAGGTCAGTGCTGACAAAATCCTCAGAGATACCTGTGCGCGGTTGGGGATTGAGGGGGTGAGTACACACAGCTTTCGGAGAACGGCGTTAACTAGGATGAGTGATGCCGGGATACCATTGCGCCACATTCAGGAGATATCGGGGCATCGGACTTTGGCAGCTTTGGAGCGTTATCTGGGCGTAACCGAAAAGCAGAAGCAGAACGCTATCTCAGCTTTGGATTTTTGATGGTTTTCTACACGGCAGGAATCAGCGCGGAGTAGCGATAGCGTAAACATCCGTCGATTATTTATTTAATATTCAAAATCGTCTTGTTTGCAGTTTTATCTTTGGATGTTTAAAGATATTTATCAACGTGTACTAAAAGACAATTACCTTACTCAATTTTTTTGTATTCTAACAGCAGCACCTCTATAAGAATCAACAAGCTTAATAGCACCAAATGCAAGATAACACCCTGGCTTATCATCAACAAATGGGGTAGTTATGACAATTTTTGAAGTATTTTTTTCAGTTTGTCTTTTAACCCATTCTTCAATAGCCTTTTTATCCTCTAAAACTAAAAATGGTTCTTTTAGGTATTCTCCAGCCTCACTCTTTTTAGTAAAACCAGTTTTTGAATACTCTTTTTTTAATTTCTCAGAGTTGATTATTGCAGGAAGATACAATTGTGGAACACTCATTCTATTTTTAGAGAAAAAATGTTTGCGTGCATGTTCTATACTGCATACACCTACAGCAACTGCACATAGTGCAAACTCACAACCTTTAGCAATCTGAAAACCAAGTGCAGTCCAATGAATTCCACATTCAGTTAAGTTATAAAAACGTGCAATTTCCTGATCTGTAACTAATACATGCTCAGGGATTCCACTTTGATTTAAAATTAATCCTGGATTTTTTATAGACAAACCATTTTGATATTGGACATTTAACGCTTCTGTTGAATTAACTTCAATTGCTACTGGCTGTGAAAAAATTTGGTCAATACGGGCTTTCACATGAAGCCAAGCTAAATTATTACTATATTCGCCGTACCCATTATATTTACCGATAGCGAAATCAAATTCTGACGCAAGTAAATGAATATCTTTATAACGCATGTCCAATCTTTCAATGATTACTCTACCTGGAGGTTCATGACGCAATTTTAAAGAAATTCTACCGTTGGGCGATCTAAGAGTGAAACGTTGTCCTATAATTTCTAAATCATAAGATGATGTCGAACCTATCCATTCATTACCAAGAATTTTAAAAATTAAATTTCCTTCATCATCAGAAAAAATTGCATTTATTTTACCAGGTTCTGTATCACTTCCAGGTTCTATTGAAAATACATTAGTTCCATAACAACGAAAAATAGATTTTGGCGTAGGGTCACAAATAAGGTTGCCAAACAGAAGTTTTGCTTCACCAGTATGAAAATCAAAGAACTCCCGTGGATTATCTATTTCAGATGAAAGTTGTACTTGTCGATAGGACTTCAATACCGCTTGTTTCGACAAAAGCCCATTTGTGACTTTATTATGACATCTTCCACAAAGACAACAAATAGCATCTGGGTCATGTATGCTTGCGTCTTTATATTCTGGTTCAATATGCTCATACTGATATATACCACACCTACATATAACACAACCGTATTTAGAACGTTGTCTTACTTCACGTTTGACTTCGGAAGGAATATCCCGGCTGAGTCCAAATTGATTTTTCATAATACATTTTTTAATTTTAGTATCAGTAATAATTTACTATTTTTGTTAAAACATATTTTATACTCGATAGAATTTAAAATAACTGCAATCATAAATCCCTAAAATGCCAGTCAATAGTTGCTTATTCGACAATGGATTCAGTGAAATTATTCATTTTCTGATTGTATAGATAAATGCCGAGTCTCTTTTAATATCCATTTATTTTCTTGTTGTAATAATCTGCAAAAACAAGTAACTGGACGCTGAGACATATTGCTTAAGTTATTTGTTGCAGCACTTTCACCGTTGCTTTCTACTGCTTGTCTGATAGATAGGCATACTTTCGCAGCAGACGCTAGACTGAAACAGTAGTTTTTTTCGTCGCTACAGGGTGTTCAAGTATTAATGAATTCTCCAGAAGTAATACAACTCTCTCAGATAATGTCTTTCCTTTTTTGGATGATTAGTGCCACAATCAGATAAACAAAGCTATGCAAAAGTAGTAATCCCCAATTGAGGCTAAGATTATACCAACTGGGGTCATAGACATCGGTGATGACAAATGGTGCTGCTATTGTTGTACCATTGGGGAGTAGGGTAGGCTCCGGGACTAAAGCATTGATATTAACCAAAGACCCGTAGGCTCCTACAGACCACCGACTAACCATTAGCCAGGACAGGTATTTATTGATTCCTTGCGTTTTAAATAATACTCCAGATAAAATGATTTGTGGTAACAGTAACATTACTAAAGCACTATTAGCCTGAGTGCTATTTTTGACGCTAGCAGAAACCATTAGCCCTAGACAGAAACAAGAAAGTAAAGTCAAAAAGCTAGTAATGGATACTCCCCAAAACCAAGGAATTGTCAACGACTTTGGCACTGCAAAACTCATGAGAATAGCAGTGACCATTATTGTAGTTTGTAAACAGGCTATTCCAGAAAGGACTAAAACTTTTGAGCTTAAATAGGCAAAAAAGCTTAAATTTACCAATCTTTCTCTTAAATAAATATCTTTTTCTTTGACAATTTCTTGCAAGGAACTAGCCAGCCCTACCCAAATAGCGGTACAAGTAAAAACAAACACAACAGTTTGGGCTAAGGGGGCTAAACTAGGATCAGCCTCACTGCCAAGAATCAAAGGCTCTTGATCCGCTATGGCTAAATTAATCAGTAAAATCGCAATGGGTGCAGTGATGAGGGAAATAATTAAATTCACTCGGTCACGAACAATTAACTGAAGGTATCTTTGGGCTAATATCAAGGTTTGATACCCCAGGGAAGCTTGAACCTGTCTAGGCCTTTCTTTGATGATTTTGGAATCGTTGATACCTAAGCGTTGGTCGATATACTGGGTTTGATAGGGTGAACGCTTAAATCGTTCAGCAGTTGTCATCACAACTTTTTGGTTATCCAATTTAATATAAATATCAGCAAAATCGCATTTTTCTAAGTTAAAGAATACACAGGCATCTTCAAAAGACCCAAAGTAACAGAGGTTACCGCCTTGACCTAAAAATGCGATGCGGTCACAGAGATTAATATTACCAGTGGCATGGGTTACTAAAATTATGGTTCTGCCTTGGTTAGCCAACTTCCTCAGAAGCTGCATCATTTTTTTATCTAACCCTGGATCTAAACCTGATGTGGGTTCATCCAGAAAAAATAGCTTGGGATCAACTAATAACTCTACCCCGATAGAAACCCGCTTTAATTGTCCACCACTGAGGTTTTTGACAAAAACATCGCGACTGGCTAACATTTCAATCTGATTTAGTGTTTGTTCAATAATTAAATCAATATCAGCATCTGGTGGGAGTCTGAGTTTGGCAGAGTATTTTAAAGCTTCTACTACTTTTAATTCTTTGTGGAGAATATCTGATTGAGGGACATAACCAATTTGATTGCGATAAATATTAAATTTATGTCGTAGGTTTTCTCCATTGAGATAAACGGTTCCTTCAGTGGTGGGTTGAATTCCCAACAAAGTTTGCATTAAGGTAGATTTACCTGCTCCGCTACCCCCCACTAAAGCAACTAATTGTCCAGGTTCTATGGGTAAAGAAATTTGATTAAGCAGGACTTTTGTGTGCTTTCGAGTTTTAATAGTTTTGAAAATATTTTTAGCATCAAGACGAATATGACTACCTGTATCAGAAACTACTAATTCATCGCCTTGTAAAACCAAGGTATAGGGGACGATTTTAATAATGGCACCAGATTTTAAATGAATTTTGCCATTAACTTTTATATCATTCACAAATATGCCATTGGTACTGCAATCATACAAAATATATTCCCCTGATTTAAGATATTCAATCACCGCGTGTTTACGGGAAATGGTAGGGGCAATTATTTGTAAGTTGGCTGTGGGATCTCTACCTAAAATAGTTGATCTTTCCTTGAGAGAGATAGATGAAAAACTTTTCAGGTGATGAGAACTACTATGAGGGGAATGAAACTCTAGTGTTACTAAAATACTGAAATTTTGACCAATTTTGATAATATCTCCATCTTGGAGACAATATCCTAAATCATGGCTAATCAAATGATTATTGATAAACAATCTATTGCTGCTTGGTTGACGGCGATCACCATCGTAAATATAGTATTTTCCTTCAACTTCCAGTAAGGTAGCTTGGCAGCGACTAATCACTGACCAGTCTGGGGGTACTAACAAGTCTGCTATTTGAGGATCTCTGCCTAATATATGTTGAGTATGGGAAAGTTCAAAAGCTGGCAGTGTTTGACCCTGATTGGTAAGAACAAGATAGGGTCTGGTGGTTGGGGTCATATTAACTGATGATGATATAGAATTGTGAGTGCAGAACTGAAAAATTGTTCTGTGTTACCTTATTAGTTTCTCAGAAGAAAATTTGTCATCTTATACTTCTAGATGCAGCGAAAATTTGGCTAGCACGAACCGAATTAACATATCGCCAGTGCCAAGGCTCAAAACTGACTCCTTGACTATTGTTTTGAGGAAAGGATAATTCAAAGCCGTATTTATAAGCATTATTGACAAGCCAGCGATAGGCAGGAGTTGATTCAAACTGAAATTTCAGATCAGTATTAGAGTAATTACCATCACCAATATCTAGGGCATAACCAGTATGATGTTCACTGTGACCGGGAGGGGCACTTAATCTGGCAGCAGCTTCTTTATTACCTCTTCTTTGAACCTGTTGTTGAAAAAGCCTTTCTTGATCTGCTATGGAACGGAAGCCAGAAATAATCATTAACTGAATGCCTTGTGTTTGGGCATCAGCCTTCATCTGCTTAAAGGCTAGAGCAGCTTCTTGGTCTAAATATTCAGTGCGATGATAATACTTGCCCACAGTTACAAGCCGTTTAGAAGAGTTTTCTGCAAATGCAAAATGTCCTAAGTAAGTATTTATGTTAGATGAAGTAGTTTTTTTACGGTTGGGGGGATTATATTTTCCCTGATACATAGGGTCGAGATATTCTGGAGCAGGTTCAGACAGCACTGAGGGGAGTACATTGCCAGGATGCGGATGAGAATCTACAGATATTGGTTGATTGTCCACAGGAATACCAGGAGCAGGAAGAGATGGGACAACCACAGGAACTGGGGCAGGATAACTTGTATTGCTCTGGGTATCGCTTTGGGGGGTTAACTGAGATAATTCTGAGGGTAAGGTATCTGGACTTTTCTGGTGATTTTTGCTGAGTTCTGGAGTATAAGAATTATTAGCTTTAGGAAAGTACCACGAAGCAAAGAAAAGTCCCAAAATTAAGGAAACAATAAAAACAGTAGTAAATAAAAGAATAAATAACAGAAGTTTCTTGGTATTCATGGTTTTTCAGAAATAAAACTTAGAAGTCAACTAACTGACCGGCCATCCAGCCTGTGATACCGGAAGAAGGATGATATACCTGATACCAAACGTAGCCACTTCTGTCGTAGTCTCTACCTAGAATCTCGATAGGTTGTCCAGTTAAGCCTAGTCCGTTTTCAGATGTCAGAAATTTTGAAGCGTTTAAGTATCTGCATATAGGGTGTATTTCGGAATTAAAACGGAAAAGCTTGCCAGAAATAGCGAAAATTGTCGGGCTAGATAACTATCAAGGGCTACAT
>Ga0209172_10003089_pt1 | contig 26698 bp, 20 predicted proteins | sample LarsenN4metaG_FD_184113 | JGI IMG/M metagenome (GOLD analysis project Ga0209172, IMG submission 184113) | Hot spring sediment bacterial and archeal communities from British Columbia, Canada, to study Microbial Dark Matter (Phase II) - Larsen... ... | reverse complement strand
GGCGAGGGTCAGCGACCCGAGCGCCAGCAGGGCTCCGAGGAGGAATCGTCTGAGGGTGCGGATCCGGATGCGCACGTCCGGTCGATCCCCCTGGTGCGCAGCCCTTCGACAAGCTCAGGGCTTCGACAGGCTCAGGGCTTGTGACGGGCTCAGGCCGGGCTCAGAGCAAGTACTCGAGTACTGCTACGTCACCTCAGATCTATGATCTATGAAAGCGCTTCCCCTGTCAACTCGGTGCCCTACAAGGGGCTCACATGGGGTCAAGCAGTACCAGGCCGACCCACCTGGGCTGCCTCCGCGGGGCAGGGGCAATGGCGCTGCCCGAACACCCCATAGCGGCGAACGCGGCGTGATCGTGCGCGCCTACATGGCGCACCATCAGGGGATGGGCCTGCTGGCGCTGGCCAACCTGCTGCACGGCGGCCGCTTCGCGCGCCGCTTCCACGCCGATCCGCGGGTGCGGGCGGTCGAACCGCTGCTCCACGAACGCGTCCCGAGCCTGCCGCCGCTGCATCACATCTCGACGCGCGAGGGTATGCCGGCGGTCGCACGCGCCGCCGAAGAGGCCCCATCCGTCAGCCGGTTCGACACACCTCACACCCCCACCCCCCGCACACAACTGCTGGGCAACAGGCGCTACTCCCTGATGGTCACCAACGCCGGCGGCGGCTACAGCCGCTGGCGCGAGATCGAGTTGACGCGCTGGCGCTCCGACCCGACGCGCGATTCGTGGGGGACGTTCTGCTATCTGCACGAGGCCGACGGCCGGCGGCTGTGGTCGAACACCTTCCACCCGGTGGGCGGAAAGGTCGAGGGCTATCAAGCGCACTTCGCCCTCGACCGGGCGGTCTTCCGCCGCGAGGACGGCGGCCTGCACTGCGAAACCGAGGTCCTCGTCTCGCCCGAGGACGACGTCGAGATCCGCCGCCTGACGCTGATCAACCGCAGCCTGCGCCCGCGCACCGTCGACCTGACCACCTACGTCGAGCTGGCGCTGGCACCCCACGCCGCCGACCGGCAGCATCCGGCGTTCCACAAGCTCTTCGTCCAGACCGAGGCCGTCCCCGATCTCGGGGCGCTGCTGGCCTATCGCCGGGCGCGCTCGGAGGGCGACCCTCCCGTGTTCGTCGCCCACCGCCTGACCCCGGGCGACGACACGCCGCTGCGCTTCGAGACCGATCGCCGCGTGTTCATCGGCCGCGGCCGCACCCTGCGCGACGCAATGGGCGCCACCCGGGAACCGGGCAACACCCAGGGATACGTGCTCGACCCGGTCCTCAGCCTGCGCCGCAGCCTGACCCTGGGGCCCGGCGAGCGTCGTCAGCTGTCGCTGGTGCTGGCGGCGGCCGAGACGCGCGCCGCCGCCCTCGGGTTGATGACGAAGTACTCCGACCCGGCGGCCATCGAGCGGGCGATGGACGTCGCCTGGGCAGCGGCTCAGCTCGAGCTGCGCGTCCTGCGCATCCAACCCGACGACGCCCGCCGCTTCCAGAAGTTGGCGGCCAACCTGCTCTACCCCAACGACCGGCTGCGGCCGTCGGCCGCTCGGGTCGAAGAACGCAACCGTAAGGGGCAGTCCGGTTTGTGGCCGTACGGGATCTCGGGCGACCTGCCGATCGCGCTGGTGACGATCGGCGAGGCGCGCGACCTCGCCTTTGTGCGCCAGATGCTCCAGGCCCACAGCTACCTCCGCGCCCACGGCCTGATGGTCGATCTCGTCATCCTGAACGAAGAGGCCGGCGGCTACGAACAGCCGCTGCGCGAGCGGTTGGAGGCGCTGGTGCGGCTTTACTCGCACTTCACCGGCACCGACCGCCCGGGTGGGGTGTTCCTGCGCCGCGCCGACACCATGCCGGAGGAGGATCGCACCCTGCTGCTGGCCGCCGCCAGCGTGGTGATGGTCGCGGCGCGCGGCCCGCTGGCGCAACAGCTCGGGATCCCGGCCGAGCCGCCGCCGGCCCCGGCGGCGATGGCCAGGAAGAAGGCGACGCGTGAACCTTCACCCCCGCTGCCGTTCATGGAATTGCCGTACTTCAACAGCCTGGGCGGGTTCACCTCGGACGGGCGCGAGTACGTCATCTACCTCGGGCCCGAGGCCCACACCCCGGCGCCCTGGGTCAACGTCATCGCCAACCCGACCTTCGGGACGGTGGTTAGCGAAACCGGCGCCGGGTTCACCTGGTGCGGCAACAGCCAGCGCAACCGCCTGACGCCTTGGTCGAACGACCCGCTGCTCGATACGCCGGGCGAAGCGATCTACCTGCGCGACGAGGAGAGCGGCGAGGTATGGACCCCCACCGCCCGGCCGATCCGAGGGGCGGCCGCCCATCGGGCGCGGCACGGCGCCGGCTACACCGTCTTCGAGCACAACCGCCTGGGGATCGACCAAGAACTGACCGTCTTCGTCCCGACCGATGACGACGGCGGAGATCCGCTCAAGCTGTCGCGCCTGCGCCTGGTGAACGACTCGCCGCGGCCCCGCCGCCTGTCGCTCACCTACTACGTCGAGTGGGTCCTGGGCGAATCGCGCGAAGAGACCCAGATGCACGTCGTCACCAATTGGGACGACGACGCCGGCGTCCTGCTGGCGCGCAACCGATTCCATCCCGACGACGGCGGACGGGTGGCCTTCGCCGCGCTCAGCCTCCGCCCGGACTCGTACACCGCCGACCGCGCCTCGTTCCTCGGCCGCAACCGCGCCCTGGCGAACCCGGCGGCGATGGAGCACGAGGACCTGTCGCGCCGCACCGGCCGAAGGTCCCCGGAGCAAAGCGGAGGGGGCGCCGGGATCGATCCGTGCGCCGCCCTGCGCGTGGCGTTCGACCTGGCCCCGGGCGAGACGACCGAGATGGTCTGTCTGCTGGGGCAGGCCGACACCGTCGAGCAGGTCCACAATCTGCTGGCGAAGCACCGCGAAGCACCAGCGTGCCAGGCGGCGCTCGACCGGACGAAGGCCTGGTGGGACGAGCTGCTGGGCGCGCTGCGGGCGGAGACTCCCGAGCCGTCGGCCGACTTCCTTGTCAACCGCTGGCTGCTGTATCAGGCGGTGAGCTGCCGGCTGTGGGGGCGCTCGGCGGTCTACCAGTCCGGCGGCGCGTTCGGATTCCGCGACCAACTGCAGGACGTGTTGGCGACCCTGCTGGCGCGCCCGGAGTTGGCCCGGGAGCACATCCTGCTCGCCGCCAGCCGTCAGTTCGTCGAGGGCGACGTTCAGCACTGGTGGCATCCGCCTTCCGGCCGAAGGTCCCCCCAGCAGGGCGGCGGGGGCGCCGGTGTCCGGACGCGCATCTCCGACGACGCGTTGTGGTTGCCGTACGTCACTGCCGAATACGTGCGCGTCACCGGCGACACGGACATCCTGCGGACCAGCGTGCCCTTCCTTGAGGCGCCGGCGCTGGCCGACGACCAGCTCCACCTATTCGTGACGGCGGAGCCGTCCTTCGAACGGGCGTCGCTCTTCGATCACTGCGTCCGCGCCGTCCGGCGCGGCTCGACTTCCGGGCCGAACGGACTGCCGCTGATCGGCACGGGCGACTGGAACGACGGCCTGGACAGGGTCGGCGTCGGCGGCAAGGGCGAGAGCGTCTGGCTGGCCTGGTTCCTGGCCGACGTGCTCGACCGGATAGCGGAGTTGGCCGAGGCCGTCGGGCAGGCGGAGACTGCGCAGGGCTACCGCGCGCAGCGCGCCGAGCTCATCCGCTGCATCGACGCCGCCGGCTGGGACGGGGAGTGGTATCGCCGAGCGACGTTCGACGACGGTACGCCGCTCGGATCGTCTTCGAGTGCGGAGGCGAAGATCGACCTCTTGCCGCAGGCCTGGGCCTGGCTGACAGGTGGGGGCGACCCGGGACGCGCGGCGCAGGCCCTCGATTCGGCCTGGAGACTCCTCGTGCGCAAAGACATAGGCCTGGTGCTGCTGTTCGATCCGCCCTTCAACCGGATGGAGCCGACGCCGGGCTACATTCGCGGCTATCCGCCGGGTGTGCGCGAGAACGGCGGCCAGTACACCCATGCCGCCGTGTGGCTGGCGATGGCGCTGGCGCGCAGCGGCGACGGCCGGCGCGCCGTCGAAGTCCTGCGGATGCTCAACCCGCTCGAACACGCCCGCGACGTCGACGGGGTCTGGCGCTACGGGGTCGAACCCTACGTCGTCGCCGCCGACGTCTACAGCGCACCCGGCCGCGTCGGGCAGGGCGGATGGTCGTGGTACACCGGCTCTGCCGCCTGGATGCATCGGGCGTGGGTGGAGGAAGTGCTCGGCTTGAAGGTGCGCGGCGGGACGCTGCGGCTCGATCCGGTCATCCCGCCGGAATGGCCGGGGTTCCGCCTGACCTACCGCCACGGCGAAGCAGTTTACGAGATCCAGGTCGAGAACCCGGATCAGGTGTCCCGCGGCGTCGTCTCGCTGCACCTGGATGGACGGCCGATCGCGGACGGGGCAATCCCCCTGGAGCGGGACCTGGTCAAGCACCGGGTGCTGGCGCGGATGGGCGCGGCCTAGCGGCGGATGGGCGCGGCCTAGCGGCGGCCGGCCGGGCGGGCGTCAACACGCCGCGGGCGGCGCTGCTCGAGGCGATTCGCGGGACGGCGGCAGGCGAGGTGTTCATCGGTCCGGCGGTCGGCGGGAGGCTGCTGGCGCAGGCCGCCTGGTTGCAAGGCGAGGCCTATCGCCAGATCATCGAACCTCGCCCGCCGCCGGAGTCCGAAGTCACGACATCGCCGCCTCGCACCAGCGAGCCGTAGTAGTTGCGCGCGTCGGCCACGGCGGTCCAGCCGCCCAACACGAACGGCACCGGCCCATCGGCCGCCAGCCACTCGCCGTTGTACTTGCGGGCGAGGTGGACGTGCTTCCCGGTCGCCCGGCCGCCCTCGCACGACGGATGGCCAAGCGGGTCGCCCGTCTCGACCCGCACCCAGGGAGGGATCATTCCTTCGGCAGCCAGGTGATAGTACAGCAGCACCCATCCGGTCGACTCGCGGCCGTCGCCATCCAGGTCCAACGCGACGGCGTTGTCGGCGGCGCGCACGACGACGCCAGGCGCCGACGCCGTGACCCACGCCGGCGAGACGTCGCACGGTTTCCCACCGGTCATGGGCGAGAAGTCGAGGGCGCCCCGCGGAGTCCCGTAGCTCCAGGCGTTGTGGGGTCCCGCCGTCAGACTCCAGCGCTCGCCGACAGCGAAGGGCAGCTCGAGCGAAGGCTGCACCAGGTGGTCCGGCAGAAGCGGACCGGCCGCCGCCTCCCGGATCCACGCGTCAGCGAACATCGCCTCGTAGACCGCGCGAAACCCGCGCCGCCCGACGATCGCCTCCAGCCATGCCGACTCCTCCAGGAGCACCGAGAGCCGCAGCACGGCGACCGTGCCGGCGTTCAGCGTCGGGTTCCAGCGAATCGTCTCGCCCGTCCCGGCACGCGTCTCCACCATCGTCCCGGCCCGCCAGCCGTAATAGCCGAGGTTGAGCTGCGTGGCGGCGACGGTCAGCTCCGGATACAGACCGGATCGGCCCGACAGTCGAAACCCGATCGGATACCGAACGGCGTCGGCGTCGGGGAGCGATCCGTAGACCCATCCGCTGCGCCACTCGAGGATGGCCAGCAGGAGCCGTGGGTTGACCGAGTTTTCGTCGGCCACTCGCTGCACGATGGCGGCGCCGCCGAGCAGCGTCCCGTCTTCGAGGGCTTCGCTGTAGTGGGCGAGAGTGCCGCCGGCGGCCTCGACGAACGCGTACACATCGAAATCGGCCGCCGCCGGTGAGTAGACGACTTCGGCGTCCGGAAGGAGGTCTCCGCCGGGCGAAACCGACTCGAGGACGTTGGGGAACCGCAGTTGCGTGCCGATGGGCATGAACCCGGCGCCCGGATGGAGCGCGGAGCTCTCGACCGTCGTGGGATTCGCCTGGAACCGCAGTGTGAGGGCTTCCAACGTGTCGCCGGCGCGGGTCGAGTAGGAGTAGGGAACGCCCGGAGGCTCGGCGCTCGGGAAAGGTCGTCGCGGCTCCCGGGGAATCGACGCCGGGTCCGGGGAGGCGGTTGGCGGCAGCGTCCTCGTGGCGACCGGGGTCACGGCGGAGATCGTCGCCATGACGTCCTCGAACGTCGGGCGCCGCGAGCCGAGACCGGGGAAGTTGCACGCCGCCACCACGAGCACGGCCAGCCCGGCAGCCTGGAAGCCTGGCTTCATCGGGATCGGGAGAGGCCGTTCGCCCCGCGCCTAGGTCGGCGTGCCTTTCAGCAACCGGCGCGTCGCCGCCTCGGCGACGGAGGCGATCGTCCGGAAGAGCGGGATCGCTACCAGGAAGACGGCGAGGCCGGAGTACTGATCCCCGCCTTCGCCGAAGACGGCGTTCATCACGACGTCGACGACCCAGAGGTATGCCCGGCCGAATCGCCACACGAGCGCCAGTCCGGCAACGCCGGCGAGCAACCCGGTCGTCGCGGCAACGCGGCGGGGCCCGCCAATCACCAGCCAAGCCCCCAGCAGCCCTCCGAGGACCGCTCCGACGATCGGACCGGATCCGAGGCCGAGGGCGGCAGCGAGCGCCGCCGCGGGGTCATCGCCGCGCGCGGCAGTCGCGGCGAACACGATGACAGTGCCCAGCGCGGCCGCCAGCAGTGGTATCGCAAGAATCGCCCGTCTGTTCATCCGATCCCCCTCCGGTTCCGATCCGCCGTCGGGTCCGGCGCGGAGCCGCCGAGTATACCGGTGACGCCGCTCCGCGGCTATCGACCGGCCGTTTGCGCCGGCGGCCGCCCGGCGGGAGAATGGAGCCATGCGACAGGCCACTCTCCTCGTCTGCGCCCTCCTGGCGGCCGCCGCGTGCGCCGCGCCTCCGACGGCCCCGCCTGTGGCTCCGTCACGCGAACCTGGCGAACCCCCGGCGCCATCCGCAACTCCCGCGCCGACGGTCGCGCCCACCCCAGCCCCGACGCCCGACCTCGGCCCACGGCCACTGGTGTGGTTCGCGCCGTTGCCGCCGATGCCCACCGGGCCCGGCCGGATGTTCACCGGCGCGGAGGATTTCCTGGAACTGTTCGACCCGGGCGCGCCGTGGCAGAGCGCCGTCTCGCACTTGCACGTCTTCAAACTGTACGGCGAGTGGGTCGCCTACCATGCCACGCCCGACGAGCTTCGCCACGCCGTCGACGGGATCCGACGTCTCGGGTTGGCGCTGGCCGTCGAGGCCGGACCGCTCGACCCGCCGGCCGAGTGCGGCCAGGGAATCGAGGGTTTCGCCGGCACGGACGAGGGCCGGCTGATCGCGCAGCGCATCCTCGCCGCCGGAGGCCGGATCGACGTCATCGCCCTCGACGAACCGCTGTTCTTCGCCTCGATCTACAACGGCCCCGGCGCTTGCCGCTGGGACGCCGCTCGCGTCGCCGCCGAAGTCGGCGAGTATATCGGCGTGATGCGCGGCTATTTCCCGAACGTCGTCGTCGGCGACACCGAGCCGCTCGCCGGCGCCTCGACCCCCGGCTCGTACACCGGATGGCTGGAGACCTTCCGCCAGGTCAACGGCTACGATCTGGCGTTCCTGCACATGGACATCGAGTGGAGCCGCCCGACGTGGCCGGCCGAGGTCCGGCGCATCGAGGATTTCGGCCGCGCCTTCGGCGTCCCGGTCGGGACCATCTACAACGGCAACTTCCAGGACGCCACCGACGAGGCCTGGTTGTCGATCGCCGGGGAACGCGTCCTGCGCTACGAAGACCAGGCCGGGGGCCGCCCGGAGCACGTCGTGTTCCAGTCGTGGCACGACAAACCGGACCGTTCCCTGCCCGACGACGAGCCGTACACCTTCGCCGGATTCATCCGGCGCTACTTCGAGGACCGCGCCGCGCTCCGATTCCGCATCGAGGGCCGCGGGGAGAACGTGGCGTTTCAGAAAACAGCGCGGACCTCGAACATATTCGGCGGCCAGAGCGGCGCGTTCGCCGTCGACGGCGACCCGGGCACGTCCTGGAACTCGGGCGGCGGACCGCTGCAGTGGATTCAGATCGACCTGGGTCAGCCGTACGACGTCGCCGAGATCCGCCTGACCGTCGGGCAATCGCCGCCCGGGCAGACGATCCACGTGCTGTACATCCTGGGGGAAGGGACGGACGGGGACTTCCGGCAGGCGCACGTCTTCTCCGGCACGACGGCCGACTCCGACGTGCTGGTCTTCACACCGCCCGAGCCGCTGCGCGGCGTGCGCCTGCTGCGCCTCGAGACCACGACGACCCCGTCGTGGGTGGCGTGGCGCGAGATCGAGGTCCTGGCGGCCGAGTAGAACGCTGCTGAAAGACGCCGCGTCATCGTCCAACCTCCTCCCCTTGCCCCTCCCCCCGTCCGGGGCGACGGTCTGCGTGCGCCGACGTCGCGGCCGCAGGAGTCCCGGAGTGGGAGGGGGGTGATTCCGGGTGGATGGGGGGTAGGTCGCGAGCACGTTCCTTCGCAACCTGCTAGCGGCGGCGGTGGTCACGGTTCGGGCACGTCCTACACGGGCCGGCTGGCTTGCCGTGCGGCGCCGTCCTGTGGTATCATACATTCCCGTGCGCCCGGCCGTGGGGTACGGCCCGGACGCGCCGATCGCCAGAGGAGCCCCGGATGCCGTCCCACGCGCCACGCTGGGCCCTGGGGACCCTCGTCCTCGTGGCCCTCGCCTGCGGAGCGCCAGCGCAGAACCCGCCGACGCCGGCCGTCTCGCCTGCCGCACCCCTGTTCACGCCTACGCCAACGCCTCCACCTCCGCTGTCGCTGTCGGAGGCCGTCACCGACGGTGTCGACAGCGGAGCCTGGTCGCGCGCCGATGGGCTGATCCTGATGCTGCGTTACCTGGCCGGCGAGCTGACCATCGAGGAGGCCTTCGGCGACCGCCCGCCCGAGAGCGACGAGGGCACGGGCGTGGTGCGTCAGGCGTTCGACTACCTCGAGGACCCGGCAAATGTCGAGGGCCGGGAAGAGATCGAGCGCCTGCTCACGATCCTGATCCCGTCGCGCCTGACGCTCGACCGTTTCGCTCGCCCGGCGCCCGCCGCGGGCCGCGGGCCTGGCACCGCCCGTTCACCGCAGCGACCGGTGGGGGACGAGGCCGATTGCCGCGATCTGTGGTCGAGCGGCTTCGACGACGCCGCCCCCGTCGTCTGCCTGGAGTACGCCGAGTTCGTGATCGGCGGGAACGCCTACCGCGTCTACTATCCGGCCTACTGGGACGCCGCCGATCCGCGCCGCGCCCTGCTCGAGCCGACGACCACCGCCGTCCGCGACTCGGTCGAGGCCTACAACCGCTACGGGCCGGCGAGCGTCATCACGGCCGACGTCGTCTTCACCGAGCTCGCCTTCCTCGAGTCCGACGGGCGCCGCACCGACAACGTCCTGGCCGTCGCCTCGCCGGACGAGGGCCGCAGCCGTTGTTACGTGGCGATCTTTCCCTCGGCGGCGAGCGAGCCGACCTCGCTGCCCTTCGTGCTGGCTCACGAATTGTTTCACTGCTACCAGTACACCAACCTGTCGCCGCAGGAGAGCGGGCCCCCGCCGGAGGTCAACGAGTGGTGGGTCGAAGGCTCGGCCAACTACTTCGCCTCGGTCGTCTACCCCGCCAACAACTTTGAGTGGGAGTACGCCGGTTGGTTCGACCGGCGCTCCGAGCGGCGCTCGCTGCTGCGCCTGTCGTACGACAACTACCTGTTCTTCCAGTACCTCGCCTTGCAGCAGGGCTTCCAGCCGGAGGGCATCGTCGAGCTGCTGCGCCGCATGCCGGCCTCGGGCGGGCCGGAGGACCAACAAAACGCGCTGGCGTCCGTCGGCGGGATCGAGGACCTGTTCCACGCCTTCGGCCAAGCCTATCTGGATCGCGACCTCCTCGACTCCGGCGGCGGCAAGGTCCCGGTGGAGCCCCAGCCCGGGCCGTCCTTTGCCTTCGGCATCGGCCCGGCCGACGAGGAGTTCGCGCCGGAGGCCTTCCGCCTCGAGCGCGCTCGCCTGGTCTTCGCCGAAGAGACGCGCTTCACGACCGAGACGGAGGCGCCGGGCAGCGGACTCCTGCGGGCCCGCCCGATCGACTCGCCCGGCGGCTGGAGCGACCCGCCGGCCGAGCTCAACACGGCGTGCGGCGAGTCGGTCTTCGTCCTGCTGACGACTCACGCCGCGCCCGCCGGCGCCTCGTCGGCGCGCTTCGCCCTGCACGTCGAGGGCGAGGAACCCGACGCGGAGACCGAGTGCGACCGCTGCCTGATCGGCGGCTGGCAGCTCGACCTCGCCTCGTACATCGCCGGCTACGACGCGCTGGCGCCGTCGCTCGGCGGCGCGCCGGCGAGCATCGAGGAGGTCTCCGGATCCGTCGAGATGAACATCTCGGAGGCCGGCAGCATCTACTCGCGGATCGACGGGCTGTACGTGCGCTCGCTGTTCGAGGTCGGCGGCCGTCCGGCGCAGCTGGAGCTGAAGATCAACGGAGCGAGCAGTTCGCTCTACGTGGTGCGGCCGCTCGGCACACTGACCACCACCGATCCGGTCGAGTCGATCGAGATCGAGGCCAGGCTCACGGTCGACGGACGCGAGGCCGAAGCGCCGCTGGGCGGCCCCCCGGCGCCCGGTGCGATCAGCGGAACGTACGTCTGCGAAGGCGACACGCTCCACATCACGCCGATCGACGTCGGCGTGCCGCACCCGGGGCTGGACTACATCCGCCTGCCCTGAGGCGCGTCGGCCGCCGGCTACGCCACGCCCAGCGCCTCTTTGGCGCGTTTCTCCTCGCGGCCGCGCGACCGGGCGTCGAGGATGCGCTTGCGCAGGCGCAGGCTCTTCGGGGTCACTTCGAGCAGCTCGTCCTCGCGCAGCGCCTCGATGCATTGGTCGAGACTCATCTCGCGGGGCGGCGTCAGGCGCTCGTCGATCTCTTTGTTCGACGAGCGGACGTTGGTCACGTGGCGCTTCTTGCAGACATTGACCACGATATCGCCCGGCCGGGTCTGCTCGCCGACAACCATCCCGGCATAGACCTCGACTCCCGGCCCGACGAACAGCGTCCCGCGCTCCTCGGCGTTCTTCAGCCCGTAGGACGTGGTCACGCCCGTCTCCCAGGCGACCATCGAGCCTCCGCCGCGGACCTGGACGCCGCCGGCGCGCGGCAGGTATCCGTGAAAGACGCTATGCAGGAAGCCTGCGCCGCGCGTGGCGGTCAGAAAGTGATAGCGGAAACCGAGCAGGCCGCGCGTTGGCACCAGGTAGCGCAGGCGCACCGCGTCGCCGGCGTCCTGCATGTCGAGCATCTGGCCGCGGCGGGCGCCGAGCAGTTCCACGACCGCCCCGACCGCTTCGGCGGCGGTCTCCAGGTAGACCTCTTCGAAGGGCTCGAGCGTGACCCCGCCTTCCTCGCGCAGGATGACCTCCGGGCGCGAGACCTGGAACTCGTATCCTTCGCGCCGCATGGTCTCGATCAGGATCGCCAGGTGCAGCTCGCCGCGGCCCGAGACCAGGAAGCGGTCGGCGGAGTCGCCCTCCTCGACGCGCAGCGAGACGTTGGTGCGCAGCTCGTCCAACAGCCGCTGGCGCAACTTGCGCGACGTGCTCCAGCGCCCTTCGCGGCCGGCGAACGGCGAGTCGTTGACGGCGAAGGTCATGCGCAGCGTCGGCTCTTCGACGCGGATGGCCGGCAGCGCCGCGGGCGACTCGGCGTCCGCCAGGGTCTCGCCGATGGCGACGTCGTCGAGCCCGGCGATGACGACGATATCGCCGGCGACGGCCTCATCGACTTCGACTCGTTCGAGCCCCTGGAAGGTGTACAGGTAGCGCGCCGTCGCCGGCAGGCGCCGTCCGTCGAGGGTCAGACGGAGCAGCGGCATCCCGGCCCGCAGGCGCCCGGCGCGAACGCGCCCGGTGGCGGTGACGCCGCGGTAGTCGTCGTAGCCGAGGCTCGTGACCAGCATCTGGAACGGCGCTTCCGAGTCGACGCGCGGCGCCGGGATGTGGCGCAGGATGGCCTCGAACAGCGGCGCCAGGTCCGGCCCCAAGTCCGGCGTGCGGCCGGACTGACCGGTCACGGCGTTGGTGTAGATCACGGGGAAGTCGGCCTGGGCGTCGCTGGCGCCGAGCTGGATGAACAGATCGAAGGTCTGATTGAGGGCCAGTGTCGGGTCGGCGCCCTGGCGGTCGACCTTGTTGATGACGACCACCGCCTGCAGGTCCATCTCGAGGGCCTTCTTCAGGACGAAGCGCGTCTGGGGCATCGGGCCTTCGGCGGCGTCGACGAGCAGCAGCACCCCGTCGACCATGTTCATCACCCGCTCGACCTCGCCGCCGAAGTCGGCGTGCCCGGGCGTGTCGACGATGTTGATGCGCACCGGTCGCGCCGTCTGCGGGTCGACGATCGAGATGGCGGTGTTCTTGGCCAGGATGGTGATGCCGCGTTCGCGCTCCAGGTCGTTGGAGTCGAGCACGCGCTCGGCCACCGCCTGGTTGTCGCGGAAGACACGCGCCTGGCGCAGCAGTCCGTCGACCAGCGTCGTCTTGCCGTGGTCGACATGAGCGATGATGGCGATGTTGCGCAGATCGGTCCGTTCCGAAAGCATCCCGGCCCTCGATGGCCACAAGAAACCGACCCCGGCCGGAAACGCCGAGGTCGGTGACCGGCGCCCATCATAACAGGACTCCGGCGGGATGGGAAGGGAGGGGAGGATTTCAGATCAGATCCGTCGGAATGCTCGTTCGAGGATCGAGCGAGGGATGCCGCGCCGCCTTCCTGCTCCTCGGGAGGGGGTGACGGCCCCTGAAGACATCATCTTCAACTACCAACGGAGGACCGAGTGAAGCCCACCAAGCCTGCATTCGCCGCGTTGGCCATTGCCCTCATCGCCTGCGGGACATCGGTTGAGCCTGCCGCGCCGACCGTTCAGACCGGCCCCTCCGGCCCCGAAAGCTCACCCACCGGCGCCCCGCCCGAGGCCTCCCCCACCCCGGAACCGACCGTCTTCGAAACCTCGGACCCCGCCGGCGATTGCTTCGACGGTTTCCGCGCCGCGACCGAGTGCGCCGGGGTCGACCTGGTCGGCTTGCTCGTGGCGCCGGCCGGCGTCGTGCCGGAGGCGGCCGGCGAGGTGTCGTCCGAGGGCCGGCTGGTGTTCGCGTTCGACTTCGCCGAAGACCTGGCGGCGGTCGAGGAGTTCGGGATCTTCCTGTACTTCGATCTCGACCGCGACCCCTCGACCGGCGTCCACCGCACCGACCTGCCCGGCGTCGAGCGCCTGATCGGCGGCTCGCCTCCGACGACCGACACCTGGACTCAGGACCTGACCGCCGGGGACTACGACGCCGAGATCGTCCGCGACGACGCGCTGGTGACGCTGCGGGTGCAGGGCAGCCGGCTTCTGTTCCTCGTCGCTCCGTCCCTGCTGGCCGATGCGCCGGAAGCCGATCCGGATGGCTTCCGGCTGTACGTCATCACCGCCCGCAGCATCACGAACGAGGACTCCCTCAACGGCGAGGAGTTGATCCACACACCCGCGGCGCTCGACGTCCCCGACGAAGTCGTGACGCAGCCGCGTTAGACCTGGACGTCCGAAGGGGCAAGAGCCTTCCCGTCCCGAATGACGACACACGGGGCGGCGTGCTCTCGCAGCGCCTCGAGCACGTCCGGGGCGTCGTGGACGAGCAGGTTCGCCGGCGCGCCGACCGCCACGCGGTGGTCGCGCAGGCCGATGGCCCGCGCCGCGTCGACCGTGATCATATCGATCAGCCGGTCCATCTCGGCCCGGCTCGTCATCCACAACAGGTGCGAGGCGAGGAAGGCGACTTCCAGCGGGTTGTTCCGGCCGTAGGGGTAGTAGGCGTCGGAGATGTCGTCCTGGCCGAGGCAGACCAGCACCCCCTCCTCGAGCAGCTCCCGCACCCGGGCGTGCAGCGGTCCCGTGTGCGGGTCGGTCACGACTCCCATGCCCGCCTGCTTGAGCAGCGCCGCCACCTTCTGCAGATACGGCGTCGGGTAGAGGGCCATCGCCCGCGCGTGATGTGCCAGGGCGCGCCCGGCCCACCCGGAGCGGATCGCCCGCACCGCCATCATTTCGAGCGTCCGCAGGCCGGGGTCCCCGGCGTCGTCGACGAGCATCGAGACATCGCGGTCGAACTCGACGGCCAGGTCGAACATGGAGTCGACGTGCGCCTGCGCCTCGGCTTGGGTGTACTCGATCCACGGAATCCCGCCGACGACGTCGGCCCCCAGCTCGAGCGCCTGCCGCACCAGGTCGGCGGCGCCCGGCTCGCGCACGACACCGTCCTGGGGGAAAGCGACGACCTGGACCTCGACGCGGCCGCGCCATTCGTCGCGGGCGCGCAGCAGCGCCCGGACCCCCGTCAGCTTCGCCTTGTTGTCCACGTCGGCGAAGGCGCGCACGTGCGACGTGCCGTAGTGCGCCGCCAGAGCGAGCGCCCGGCGCACGTTGTCGAGAATCCAGCCTTCGTCGTAGCGCGCCTTGACCTGGGCCGCGCGCTCGATGGCGGTCATCGCCTTGCCCATGTCGGCGCCGTGATAGTCCTGCATCGCCCGATCGTCGAGCATGGCCAGGGTGTAGACCTTGTCCAGATGAAGGTGCGGATTGACGAAGGTCTCGGTCACCAAGCCTCCGCCGGCGTCGATGGTGGTCTTGGCCGGCCGATCGATCCGTTCGGCGACGGCCACGATGCGTCCGCCGGCCACGGCGATGTCGACCGGTCCGTCGTCATCATGCCGCAGGCGTGCCCGGCGGATCAGCAGGTCGAGGTCGTCGGTCATGGGCAATCTCCCTGGCGCCGGGGACTCACGGCGGGCCGAACGCGTACATGCCCGAAGCCCCGCTCACGAACAGCCAGCCGCCGGCCGGCGCCGGGTTGACGCCGATAGGGTCCGCCAGATCGAGGCGGCGGTCGGCGACCTCCGTACCGGTGGCGGCCTCCAGGAAGCGGACCTGCCCGGCGAGGGTCGCCAGCGCGACGGCCGTCCCGTCGGACATCGGCCGGGAGGCGAGCTGGGCTTCGGCGTGCGTCTCCCATACGACGGCGCCCGTCGCCGGATCGAGCGCGACCACTTCGCCGACGCCGCACGCCACGTACACCAGGCCGCCGTCGCTCGACAGCCCGGCGATTCCGCTCGGCGCACCGAACTGCCACAACAACTCGCCGGTCGAAAGCGACCAAGCCTCGACCACCCCGTCGTAGGTGCCGCTCCACACCTGGTCGGTGCCTTCGAGCAGCACCGGCGGCACGGAGGGGTCGCTTCCCAGCGTCGCCGTCCACTGCGGGACCAGCGTCGCCCGGTCGACGACGGTCAGCGTTCGCTGCGCGCCGACGAGCGCCAAGGTTCGCCCGCCTACCGCCGGCGGGAAGTAGAAACCGTCGATCCCCGTCAAGTCGGCGGTGGCGAGCACGCCTCCGGTCGCCGGATCGATAGCGTGCAGGAGTCCCGTATCGGTGGCGAGGTACAGGATCCCGTCGGGGGAGATCACGGGTCCGCCGGCGCCGTGGCCGAGCAGCGCGTCCGGTCCGAGGTTCCACACCGGCGTCCCGGCGGCGTCGAAGGCGGTGAGCTCCCACGTGTCGACGGCGACGATGGCGTAGAAGATACTCTGCGTGGCGTGGAGCACCGGCGCGGCGGTGACTCCGCCGGCGAGTGGCGCCTCCCAGAACAACTCGCCGGTCTCCCAGAGCCGCGCCCGGAGCATGCCGCCGCCCGCGGCCCGGCTCGCCCCCTGGAAAACGAGGCCGCCTCCGGCCGCCAGGCCCGTCGGGACCTCGTCGGGGTCGAGTGGCTGTATCCATCGCGGGTTGGCATCGAGCGGTCCGAGGCCGGCGTAGACGGCGCCCATCTGAGTCGAATCGCCTCCGGTCATCGGCCACCACCCGGACGGGTCGGGGGGAGGGAACGACGGAGGCTCGGAGGGTAGCGGCTCCGTCGGTTCGGGAGGAAGCGTTTCGCCGGTCGTTGCCGTGGCTGCAGACTCGGTCGCCTCGGGTGTCGACTCCGGCGTAGCGCCGGACAGCGCACCCAGCGCGCACACGATCGCCGTCAGGCCGACGGCCCCCGCGACGAGGACCACCGGCCACCGGCGCGGCCGGCGGCGCTCGACGCCTGCCGGCGGCGCGCGCATCGCCTGCATCAGCGAGGCCGCCGTCGGGAGACGCTTCTGCGGGTCTTTGGCCAGACCGCGCTCGACGGCCGCCTCGACGCGTGCCGGGAGATCGGCCCTCAGCGTCCGCAGGCGCGGCGGCGGCGAATGGAGTTGTTTGTGGAGCAGCGCCGGAGTGGTGTCGGCGTCGAACGGCGGCTCGCCGGCCAGCGCCTCGAACAGGATGACCGCCAGGCTGTACAGGTCGGAGCGGCCGTCGACCTGGAGGCCCTGAATCTGCTCAGGCGACATGTAGCGCGGGGTGCCGAAGAACGAGCCGCTGGCGGTGAGCGCGGTGGCCGAGCCCAGCCAGGCCAGGCCGAAGTCGATGATCACGGGATGGTCGTCGGCGCCGACCAGGATATTGCCGGGCTTGACGTCGCGGTGGATGACGCCGCGGGCGTGAGCGTGATCGAGCGCGGCGCCGATCGGCTCGAGCAGGCGGAGGGCGCGTTCGAGAGGCAGCGGCGCCTCGTCGGCCAGGAGCGCCTTCAGCGTGCGGCCTTCGACCCATTCGAAGGCGATGAAGGGCGTGCCCTCGTGCTCGCCGTATTCGTAGACGGTGGCGATGTTGGGGTGCCGGAGCTGCGCCGCCGAGGCCGCCTCGCGCTGGAACCGGGCCAGGAGCGTCGGCTCTTCGGCGAGGTGAGGAGCGATGAGCTTGACCGCCACGCGCCGTCGCAGCGCCGGGTCGAAGGCGCGGTAGACGACGCCCATCCCGCCGCGACCGACTTCGGCTTCGACCCGGTAGCGGCCGATCGTCTCGGGCGCCGGCAGGCGGGGCATGACCGGAGATTATAGGCGCGGGCAGGAGTGAGGGATCGCGCACGAGGACTTGCGCGGTCCCCGCCCAAGGGTTGGCGAGGAGTCGCAGCGCGTCCCACGCAGGTGCAGACGTCCTTCGACGGGCTCAGGACGCCTGCACCTCAGGCTCCCCGGGAGGCGTTCCTGACCTGCCGACTCCGATCCTGGCCAAGGGCCGCAAGGCACCTGACTGTGAGGTCGGGCGCGCCTCGACCCTTCGCCGCAGCTAGTCTTCGTCGCCGAAGTCGCTCTCGTCGCCGCCGTCGCCGGCCAGGTCGGGCAGGCTCTTCTCGATCGACTCGGGGTCTTCGCCGGCCTCGAGGCGATCCACAACTTCGTCGAACTCCTCCGGCAGGTCCTCCCCCAGCTCGTCGCCCATGCGGCGCATGGCACGGGCGATCGAGCGCGGGTCGTTCTCGTCGATGTCGCCCCAGTCGTCGGGGTCGGCCAGCGAATCGAGGCGCGACTCCTCGGAGCGCAGCACCCGCACGCGCTGGATGCGCCGCTTGAGGTTGGCGCTGCCGCAGTGCGGGCAGGTCACCGGGGTCTTGCCGTACTCGTCGTAAGACTGATAGAGGCTGACCCGCTTGCGGCAGTCGAGGCAGCGATAGTCGTAGGTCGGCATGGCCGCTTCGACCCGTGGATTATACTGAGCCGTCCAGGAGGCCTCAACGCATGCGCGACGACCTGCTTCGCCGCCAGGCCGCCCCCCTGCTGATCGTCATCTCCGGACCCTCGGGCGTCGGCAAGGACGCCGTGCTGCGGCGGATGAAGGAACGCGGCCTGCCGTTCCACTTCGTCGTCACCGCCACGACTCGCCCACGGCGGGCCGGGGAAGTCGAGGGGCAGGACTACCTCTTCGTATCCCAGGCCGAGTTCGAGGACCTGGTGCGCCGCGGCGAGATGCTCGAACACGCCCTGGTCTACAACGATTACAAGGGAATCCCCCGGCCGCAGGTGGCGCGAGCGCTGGCCAGCGGTCGCGACGTGGTGCTGCGCGTCGACGTCCAGGGCGCCGGCACGCTGCGCCGCCTGGCTCCGGAGGCGTTGCTGATCTTCCTGCTGCCCGCCTCGGAGGCCGAGCTCGAACGCCGGCTGCGCGCCCGGCGCACCGAGTCGGCCGACGACCTGGCGCTGCGCCTGCGCACGGCGCAGCAGGAGCTCGAGCGCCTCGACCTGTTCGACTACGCCGTCGTCAACCGCGAGTACGGCCTCGACCAGACCGTCGACACGATCCTGGCGATCGTCGAGGCCGAGCACCACCGCGCCCGCCCGCGCCAGGTTCGCCTGTGAGTCTGGCCGCGCCGGTCGAGCGCCTGCTGCGCCGGACGCCGGTCACCGCCGCCCTGATCGGCGTCACGACGGCGGTGTTCGTGCTTCAGCTCGCGATCCAACAACTCGCGGGGGTGGACCTTCTGCTGGCGCTCGGCGCCAAGTGGGGCGCGGGCCTTCGCGCCGGCGAGGTGTGGCGACTGGTGACGCCGCTCTTTCTCCACGCCGGCCCGCTGCACCTGTTCGTCAACATGTACTCGCTGTTCGCGCTGGGGCCGGTGGTCGAGCGGTTCTTCGGGAGGCCGCGCTTCCTGGCCCTGTATCTGATGGCGGGCGTCAGCGGGGTCGTGCTGAGTCTCGCTCTGAGTCCACAGCCTTCGGTGGGGGCCTCGGGCGCCATCTTCGGCCTGCTGGGTGCGCTGGCGGCGTTTCTGTATCTCCACCGCCCAGTCTTCGGACCGGGGGGCGAGATGATGCTGCGGCAACTGCTCATCGTGGGGGCGATCAACCTCGCCTACGGGGCCCTGAGCCAGAGCGGGACGGCGGACGCGTTCGGGCCGCGCATCGACCTGTGGGGACACGTCGGCGGCCTGGCCGCCGGGGCGGCGTGCGCCACAACCTTCGGCCCGCACCTGACGCCGGTGCTTGCCGATGGAGGGCGGGCCGGGCTAGCCGACGGCCGCCCGTGGCGAGATGTTCGCACCCGGGTGCTGATCGCGGGGCTCGGCCTGGCCGCAGCGGCGGCCGTCGCCGTGCTGGTGGGGGCTTAGCACGCGTCGCCGATCGACCCGGCGCGGCACGCCGAGGGTATAATCCGGCGTCACGTTCCGACCGAGGCCCCGCCCGACCCATGACACCAGCCTCCGCCGACGATGTCTTCGACATCACCATCATCGGGGCCGGTCCGACCGGCCTTTTTGGCGCCTTCTACGCCGGACTGCGCGAGCTGAAGGTCAAGATCATCGACGCGCTGCCGCAGATGGGCGGGCAGCTGATCGCCCTGTACCCCGAGAAGCAGATCTTCGACACGCCGGGCTTCTTCGCCATCCGCTCGAAGGAGCTCGTCGCCAACCTGGTCGAGCAGGCGCTGCAGTGGAAGCCGGCCCTGGCGTTGGGCGAGCGCGCCGAGCGGCTGGAACGGGTCCCGCTGCCCGGCGGCGCGGCCGACGAGACGTGCTGGCGCGTTGGGACCGACAAGGGCGAACACTTGAGCCGGACGGTCCTCATCGCCGCCGGCATCGGTGCCTTCGAGCCATCGAAGCTCGCCAACCCGACAGTGGCACGCTTCGAGGGCAAGGGGGTGACGTACCTGGTCTCGGACCTGGAGGCGTTCGCCGGCAAACGCGTGCTGATCATCGGCGGCGGCGACTCGGCTGTCGACTGGGCGCTGGCGCTCGAACCGCTGGCCGAGCATGTGACGCTGATCCACCGGCGCCAGGGGTTCCGCGCCCACGATTCGTCGGTCAACCGGCTGATGGAGTCGAAGGTCGAGGTGCGGGTGTTCTACGAGTTGCGCGAGCTGCGCGGCAACACCCGGGTCGAGCAGGCGGTGATCTTCGACAATCGGACGCAAGCCGAGACGACGCTCGATGTCGACGAGGTCATCCTGGCGCTCGGTTTCAAGGCCGATCTGGGGCCGATCCGCGAGTGGGGGCTGGAGACGATCGGCCGCAGGTACGTCAAAGTCAACAGCCACATGGAGACCAACCTGCCGGGCGTGTACGCCGCCGGCGACGTGGCGCTATCGGAGGGCGATGACCCGCTCAACCTGATCGTCGTCGGCTACGGTCAGGTGACGGTGGCGGTCAACTACGCCTACACCGTCATCAAGCCCGGCGGGAAAGTCTTCCCCGGCCACTCGAGCGAACGCTCGGGGTAGGGGTCGGGGCGAAGCACCGCCGGCGCCGCGAAACCCGGTGGCACGCTTCGCCCCGACGAGTCCATGATCGACGCCCACGTCTTTCCTCGCGTCCTGTCCGCGCTGCCGGTCCTGCAGAGGGCGAATCCGGAACTGGTGGAGGAGTTCCGTCGGGTGGCGACGCTGGCGCGCATCCCGCCCGGGCGCGACGTCTTTGTCCAGGGCGATCGGATCGAAGCCATTCCGCTGCTCCTGTCGGGCGTCGTGCGGGTCTACCAGATCGGCGAGACCGGCCGCGAGGTGACGCTGTACCGGTTCCATCCCGGCGAGTCGTGCGTCCTGACGGCCAACGCCGTGCTCAGCCGGCAGACGTTTCCGGCGATTGCCACCGTCGAGCAGGAGGCCGAGGCGGTGATGGTCCCGGCCGAAGTCTTTCGCGAGTGGGTCGCCCGCCACGACGTGTGGCGCGCTTTCTACTTCGAACTCGTCTCGCAGCGCCTGGCGAGCGTCATGGCGATCGTCGACGAGGTGGCCTTCCGACGGCTGGACGAGCGGGTGGCGGGGCTGCTGCTCGAGCGCTCGCGCCAGGCCAACCCGATTCGGATCACCCATCAGGAGATCGCGGCGGAGTTGGGCTCTTCGCGCGAGGTCATCAGCCGAGTGCTGGAGGACCTGGCGGGCAAGGGCCTGATCCGGGCCGAACGGGGCTCGATCGAGGTCGTCGCCCCGGACGAACTGCGCCGCCTGGCCGGGTGACTAAGTCACGGACAGCCCGGGGGTTTGGACCTAGACTGCTCCTCAGAATCCGGTATCGAGGAGACGGTAAGAAATGAATCCCTTCGTCAAGTTCATGGCATCGACCACCGGGCGGATCGTCCGGATCGTGGCCGGTCTGGCCCTGATCGCCTGGGGGCTGCTCGGCCTGGGCGGCACCACCGGCACCATCGTCGCGGTCGTCGGGCTGGCGCCGCTGGCGGCCGGCGTGTTCGACTTCTGTGTCTTCGCCCCACTGTTCGGCAACCCGCTCAGCGGGCGCAAGATCCGGGCCGGCTGAATCCTAGCTTCCTGCCCGACCGGGGCGTAGGAGCGAACGATGGTTCACTCCTACGCCCCTTTTTGGGACCTGACTTATCCGAATTCGCGCCTAATATATCGCCAGCGGATACATCCTGCGCAGATGTAACGGCTTGAGCAAGGAGTAGGCCCATGGCGAAAGCGGCCGAAGGTCCCGAGGGCTTTCTGCCCCAGACTCCGACGGTCTTCCACATCCTGCTGGCGCTGGCCGACGGCGAGAAGCACGGCTACGCGATCATGCAGGAGGTCGAAGCGACAACCGGCGGTGCGGTCCGCATGGGCCCCGGAACGCTCTACGGATCCATCAAGCGCATGCTGGCGGCCGGCCTGATCGAGCGGAGCGACGACCGACCCGACCCGACGCTCGACGATGAGCGGCGCCGCTACTACCGCCAGACCGGTCTCGGGCGCAGGGTGCTGCGGGCCGAGACGGAGCGCATGGCGGAACTGATGGCGCTCGCCCGCCGCAAGCGCGTTCTGGCCGGAATCGGATGACGGAGGGATCGATGCGAGGCCGTTCCTGGGCGCCCGTCCCCGTCGATCTTTCCGTCCGACTCTACAACCGGCTCCTGGCCGCCTATCCGGGACCGTTCCGAGCGGAGTATGGACGCCACATGGCGCAGGTCTTCCGCGACGTCTGCCGGCGCGACTATCAGCGCCACGGACTGCCCTCGATCGCCTCGCTGTGGGCGCGCACTTCGCTTGACCTGGTCCGGACAACGGTGGAGGAGCACATCGAGAGAGGTCTCGACATGAATCGCGAGAAGTTCGTGCGCTGGAGCGGTTGGGCCTTGATGGCCGGGGCGGTCCTCTTCGCTGCCGGCCCGATCATTGGCAGTTTCGATAGCTACGACATGGACCCCATCGGGGGGGTCGACGCCGTGTACGAGATCGGCCAGGCCGTCGGTTTGCTCTTCAGCCAGGTCCTGTTCGTCATCGGTCTGCTCGGCCTGCGCTCCGGCTACACCGGGCGCAGTGGCGGCCTCGGTGCCGGCCTGCTTGTGCTGGCCGTCCTCGGCAGTGTGGTCTCCCTTGGCGGATTGCTAGCGATGAGCTCGCTCGAGGGTGCATGGCAGGTCTGGATGGACGGGTTCCTGACCATGACGATGGCGCTGGCGGTCTTCGGCGTCGTCGCCGTGCAGCTGCGGGTGTTCTCCCGCTGGAACTCCGCTCCCATCCTGGCGGGGGTAGGCTTCCCGCTACTGTTCGGAATCGGCGTCGCGGGCGTCGATTCGGTCAACGGACAGGCCCCCGAATGGGCCTCCCTGTTGGCCGTGGGGCTCACCTGCGCCGGACTGCTGTTGATCGGATATCGTATGCAGGCAGACGCCAGAACGCCCCGCCAGGCCCAAACCTGAGGCGGAACGCGACAGGACACAGCGAGGGAGCCCAGCGGCTCCCTCGCTTCCGCGACTCGACAACATGTCACCCTCGAAGGAACCGCCGCAGCCCACGAAGATGGGAATCATGTCCTCGATCCTGGTCCACCTCACCCACGGCCCGGAACACGCGACCCGTGCCGCCCTCGCGTTCCTCGTCGCCAAAGCCGCCGTCCAGGAGGGTCATCAGGTCACGGTGTTCCTGGCCGGCGACGCCGTCCAGATCATGCGGGACGGCGTTCGCGACAGCCTCGTCGGCCTCGGGACGGGCAGCCTGCCAGACCACTACAACGCGGTCGCAGCCTCGGGAGCCAAGATCTATCCTTCGGAGACGTCGAGCAAGGCGCGCGGGCTGGAGGTACATGGCCTCCAGGGCAAACCGGTGGAGATGGCCACGCCCAAGGTTGTCGTGAAACTGGCCCTCGAAAACGACCGGATGTTCACGTACGAGCAACAAGGCGCGCCGTTCCGCGTGGCCCCTTGGGCGTCCTACGAGATGCTCAGGACGCCTGGGGAGCAAGACCGGGGGTCTCCTTCCGTCCGGGGTTCGAAAACGCGGGGGACGCGGCTTCTGGGGCTCTCACTCCCCGCGAGCGGGGGTGCCCAGGCAGCCCCCCGCGGGCTTCAGGCCCGCGGGGGCGCATTCACGGCGAAACCACCGGGATGGCCTCGCACGGGCCGTTGACGTTCATCTCCAGTTCGGCGATCCAGCCCACCACGCCCGGGACGTTGCCGTCGTTGCCGTCGACGAAGAGCCAGCCCGTCGGAGTACGACCGGTGACGGAGACGAACTCGCCCACCATCAGCGTGTGCGACACGGCCGAGGCCGGATCGGCGGCCGTGTGGACTTCCACCGGCCCCATCGACATCTGGTAGCACACGCCCGGCGCCGGCGCCCAGGGCTCGACCGGCACCGAGGCGCAGTCGCCGCTCAGGGCGATGGGGGCGCCGGGGGGAATCCAGCGCAGCCGAAAGACGCCGATGTTCGCCGCCTGCGCCACGCCGGGGTCGAAGCCGAGCCAGCCATCGGCCGTTCGACTGCCGACCGTCACCGGCCCGAAGTCCGGCGCGAAGACCCCGAAGACATCGGCCAGGAGCGAAGGTCGGGTGTAGACCTCGAAGGCGGCCGTGGCCGTCGCCGTGCACCCGCCGACGCCGGCCGGCAGCGCGGTAGGCGCGGGCGTGAACGTCGGCTCCGGCGGCGAGGTGGGCGTGGGAGCCTCGGGCGAGGGGGGAGTCGTCGGCGTCGCAGGCACCACGGGGACAAGCGAGCAGGCCAGGGCGGCGAGCGCGCCGGACATCCCCATCGCGGCGAACCGTGTTCTCATCCTGCCTCCTCGCGAGGACGGTGGACCGACCTCGGAGCATCGTAACACACCGAGGGGCGGCGGACTCACGGAGTCGGCGTCGGGCAGAGGCGTCCGGCGGCCGTGACGCACGGCGTCGGGCTGGGCGTCGGCGTGGCCGGCGAGGGCAGGATCGGAAGCAAGTCGATCGGGAGATTGAGCTCGACCAGGTCAAGGAAGACCCAGCAACCTGCGCCGAAGGGCGACAGAACCCGAATCCAGGTGCTCGTGCGGTTCCGGCCCTCCACCGGTACGACGGCCCCCTCGTTGAAGAAGGCGACGTCGGGGAAAGCCGTGCCGTCGCCGCTGCGGCAGCGGGCGTTCTCCAGGAAGGTCGCTATCGGCTTGGCGGGCGGGGTGGGCGTGGGCAAGGGAGTGGCGATCAGAATCTCCGTCGGCGCGGAGAGAGGTCCGAGAAGTTCATCTGTTTCGCCGCAGTCCAGGCGGATGGTGAACGACTCGCTGTAGAGCGGCTCGGACGGATTCGCCTCGTCGGGCGGGTCGAACAGCTTGAGGAAGTAGTTCGTTCCGTCGGCAGGATAGAGCAAGGAAACGAACATTCCCTCCCCGCGTCTCTTGGCGCGCACGTCTCCTTCGTTGTCGACGACCCAGGCTCCCCACCCCGGGTCGAGACCGTCGAGCGTTAGCAGGCTGTGGTCCATGCCGGACGGATCGGAATCCTGCGTCGGGAGGCAGACCGGCAAGGGCAGCAGCAGCCAGGGGGTTCGTGCGAGGCCCGATCTCGACCGGGTAGGGCTCGCCTGCTTTCTGGAACTCTCCCCACGGCCGGCGACGCGCACGTCGGGATCACAGTTGCCGTTGGTCAGCGGCTTCGGCGGGATCACGACTTCGCCGTCAGCAGTGTGGTCGCTCATGAACACATCGGCCACGATCACCCAGTATGTGCGGGCGTCGGCGATCTGCGCGCCGGATGGCAAGGACGCCATGACGGCGAAGGCCAGGCTGGCCATCGGCCCCATGCCGATCGACTCGACGGTTACGTTGGTGTCGGGGTGCGTCCCGCCAGCCCCCAGGAGATAGGCGACCTTGTTCTGAATCCCGCTGTTGGTGTGGACGCAGCCGTTGTCGGCCGGATTGCAGGAGGACGTGTATTCGCTCAGGTGGTCCGGATCGCCGAAGGCCGGTGGATTGCTCATCGAGCGGAAAGTCCCCAGCTCCTCCGCCACGGTCCAGTTTCCATCGGCGCGAGCCCCCATGATGTCGGCGAAGCTCTCGTTGAGGGCGCCGGACTGATTGGCGTAGATCAGGTCGGAGGACTCGTTGATCACGGCATGGGCGAACTCGTGAGCGAAGATGTCGGTCGTGATCGAGCCGTCGGTGAACTGAAAGAGATCGCAGTACGAGGAATACGAGGCCGTCCCCGACTTGTTGGAGTGAGCGTAGGCGTCCATCGGCTCGCCGTTGTCGTCGTACGAGTGGATGCCAAAGGTGTCGTGGTAGAAGAGCCAGATCTGGAGAGCCGTGTTCCAGACGTCCTGGGCTTCGGCGTCGCCCTGGGCGAAGTCGTAGACGCCTTCCTCCGAGCCGATCTCTTCCGAGGAGTCGGGGAAGTCGTAGCACAGGGTGTCCGCGGCGTTGGTGTACTCGGCGTCTTCCAGGTCGATATCGAAGTCGTCGGTGTGTTCTTCCTGGAGCGCGCAGCGGAACACCACCTCGCCGGTGTGCGCGTCGACCAGGAGGATGGAGGGCTCGTTCCCGCCGCGGGCGACCCGCCAGACGAGCCGCGGGGCGGAGGGGACCGGATCGAGCAGCGCCGGATCGTAGACCATCAGGGCCGACGGGGCCAACTGGCCGGCCGCCGGCAGGCCGCGGTCCTGCTCCGCCACCTGCTCGGCGTCCTCGGCGGCGAGCGCCGGAACGACGTTCAGAACGACGCCGGCCGACAACAGCCCTCCGACCGTGCCGACGACCTCGTCGCCGTCCAGGTTGACCACCAGCTCGCCTCCGTAGACCGGCAGGCCGCGGTAGGTCTGCTGGAAGGTCACCCGCTGATCGTCCGGCCCGCTGACGCGAAGGACCTCGAGCGCAAGGTTCTCATCTCCCTGGAGGTATAGATCGGCGTTGGCCTCCAGGAAGCTCGTCGCCCGCTCGACGGGGCTGTCGCCTTCGGTCGGGAAGCGTCCCACAACCCCGCGCGGGAAGCCGCTCTGGAAGGAGAACTCGGCCGGAACGGTCGAGGAGTCGCGCAGGCGCTGGTAGGCCGACCCCTGCAGCTCTTCCAAGGTGGGCGGGCGACCCGGCGATGACGGCGTCGAGTTGCTCGATCCGACGCCCGGCTCAGAGAGCACGCCACGCCGGTGGCGATGGCGGCTGCCAGGGCGAGAAGGGCGGCGCGTGACATTGGTCCTCCTTGGGCGCGCCGGCTCGCCGACTCCCGGCGGAGACTGGCCCGCGGCTCGCATCGAGCCACGCCGCCGGGCCTGCCGGAGGCACCGACTGCGGGCTGTTCAGGCTTCGCGCCCAGCGTAGCTGGCGAACGTCGCGAAATCATATTAGAAATCACCTGAATTTCCAGGCCATGCAGCTCGGTTGGCTCTGGCCCTCGAGCCACGCCTCTAGGGTGTACTGTTTCGCAATTGTGTTGACAGGGATCGAGGGTCATGTGACGTATCCTTCCCGTTGCACAGTATCCCCACATGGGGAGACGGGGAGGAGGTCGCATGACCCTCGACGACAGGGTACACGCCTTCCGGCTTCGATTGCTGGCCCGGGCGCAGCAACTCGACAACGTGGCGAAGGCCTGCCGGGAAGCGGGGGTGTCTCGAACCCTGTTCTACCGCTGGCGGGCCCGTTCCCTGGCCTACGGGCCGGACGGGCTGCATCCCCGCCG
>Ga0209172_10003087_pt1 | contig 26712 bp, 23 predicted proteins | sample LarsenN4metaG_FD_184113 | JGI IMG/M metagenome (GOLD analysis project Ga0209172, IMG submission 184113) | Hot spring sediment bacterial and archeal communities from British Columbia, Canada, to study Microbial Dark Matter (Phase II) - Larsen... ... | reverse complement strand
GCTCGCGCGCGCTGGCGACGATGGCGCCCTGCTCGCCGAGCTTCAGCGCCACCACCTCGGCGCCGAGGCCGAGGCAGTGGTCGACGATGGCGTCGGGCTCGGTGAAGCCGGTGAGGGCAACGACATCGTCGTAGCTCGGCAGGCACAGGTGCGCCAGGCGCATCACGTCGGTCATCACCGCGCGAGCGCGCGCCAGCGGCCACAGCTTCAGGCGCAGGTTGGTGTCGAACGAGACCTTCACGCCGGCGGCGCGCGCCATCTCGATGGCCGCGTAGCCGGTGTCGCACGCCTGCGCGCTGATGGCCAGCGAGATGCCCGACAGGTGCAGCAGCTTCGTGCCTTCGATCGTCGCGCGGGGCAGGCCGGAGGGCGCGAGGCGGCTGGCCGCCGAGCCGCTGCGGAAGAAGTGGAAGTGGTGACCGCGCTCGTCGTGCGTGACGAAGTAGATCGCCGTGTAGGCCGCCGCGTCGGTGGCGACGCCGCGGTGGTCGACGCCCTCGCGCTCCCACAGGTCGCGCAGCATGCGGCCGTAGGGGTCGTCGCCGAGCGCGCTCACGTAGGCGACGCGCGCGCCCTGCCGCGCCGCGGCGATCGCGAAGTTGCTGCTGTCGCCCCCGAAGCCCTGCAGGTACGCGCGGCCGTTCTCGGCGCCGGTCTGGTTGAACTCCACCATCGGTTCGCCGAGCGAGACGATGTCGAAGCCAGCCGGTCGCGTGTCTTCAGATCCGCCCATGCTCAGCCAATCCTTTGCGCAACGACTTCCCGGCAAGGATAAGCGGGGCCTGTTCCGGTTCGCGTGCGTCGCTTCGCGAGCACGTCTTCGACGGCGAGCCCCGCGAGCGGACCGCCTGCGGCAACGGCTGAAGGGCGTGCAGGCGTGCGGGCGCCGGCCCGTGCCGCCCGACCTCAGCCGCGGCGGACGGCGCCGATGCCCACCGCGATGCCGGCCACGATGAGCACGAACGCCACGGCGTGGTAAGCCTGCGGCCACTGCCCGAGCGCGATGCCCGACAGCACCGCCGCGAAGAGCGGCGTCAGGTTGTTGAAGATCGAGGCCAGGGCCGGCCCGCCTTCGGCCACGCCGAGGCCCCAGCAGCGGTAGGCGACGATCGAGGCGCCCACCGAGACGTAGGCCAGCGCGGCCAGCACCGGCCAGCCCCATTGCACCGGCGGCGCGCCGAGCGCCTGCTCGCCGAGGGTGAAGGCGCTGGCGGCCAGGCAGCCGAACACCACCTGCACCAGCAGCAGGCCGGCCCAGTCCCACCCCTGCGCCGCCGTCGGGCGCGCCTCGCCGCGCATCGACGCGGGTGGGCGAGCGAGCAGCCAGCTGTAGAAGGCCCAGCCGATGATGGCCGCGAGCATGAAGAGGTCGCCGGGCACGAACTGCACCTGCGTCAGCACCGCCGGCGAGCCGCGCGAGATGACCACGAGCACGCCGGCCAGCCCTAGCGCGGCGCCTGCCCACTGGCGGCGCGTCGGGTGCTCGCCGTAGAAGAGGGCGCCGACGGCGAGCATCCACACCGGCATGCTCGTGGCCACGAGCGTCACGTTCAGCGGCGTCGAGGTCACGAGCGCCAGGTACTGCAGCGAGTTGAACAGGCCCACGCCCAGAACGCCGAGCGCCAGCAGGTATGGCCAGCGCGCCGCCACGTGCGACCACGGCACCAGCACCCGCCAGCCGAGCGGCAGCAGCAGCACGAGGGTGATCACCCAGCGCATCCAGTTCAGCGTGAGCGGCGGCACGAGGCCCACCATCAGCCGGCCGACCACGGCGTTGCCGGCCCACAGCAGCGGCGGCAGCGTCAGGTAGAGGACGAGCAGGGGCCGAAGCGGGGTCTGCATGTGCGTCCGTGTCAGCCCTGCGCGTCCTCGTCCCGCGCCGCCGGACAGGCCGCGCCGCAGTTCCAGCACAGCTCGAACGGGCCCTCGACGATCTCGCCGCAGCCCGGGCACGACCAGCGGCGCTCGGGCGGGTGCATCCAGCGCTCGAACACCGCGCTGGCCTCGGCGTGCCGATGGTCGTCGTCGAGCCAGACCTCGGGCAGCGCCTGGTCGGGCGGGATCTCGCCGGCGATGCCGCAGGCGTGCGCGCGCAGCACGCGCGCGCTGAAGCCGGCGGCGGTGAGCTGGTCGGCCCACAGCGTGGCGAGGGCGAGGTTGGGGGCCTGGAGCAGGCGCTTCATCGGGGTGATCGGTGGCGACGCGGGTGGGCGTGGCCCGCGTCGAGATTGCGGCAGGATGTTGCCATGACGGACCGGCTCCACTCGCTGCCCGACTTCCTGCGGCCGCTGCTGCCGCTGGCGGCCGACGCCGTGCTCGTGCTGCATGCGCTGTTCATCGGCTGGGTCGTGCTGGGCGCGCTGGCGGTGGGCCACCGGCCGTGGCTGGCCTGGCTGCACGTGCCGGCGCTGGCCTGGGGCGTATGGATCGAGTGGTCGGGCCGCCTGTGCCCGCTGACCCCGCTGGAGTGGCGGCTGCGTGCACTCGCAGGGGAGGCCGCGCCCCGGCCGGAGCGCGGCTTCATCGAGCACTACCTGACCGCGGCGATCTATCCCGAGGGCCTGACACGCGAGTGGCAGTGGGCGCTCGGCGCGTTCGTGCTGCTGCTCAATGGCGCGCTGTACGGCGGGCTCTGGTGGCGCCGGCGTGCAAGGCGTTCGCGCATCGCTTAACCTCGGCGCCGCTGCGAGCAAGCCGATGCGGCGCGCCGGGCGCGCATCGCCGCCCGGCGGGCGTGCGACGTGCGCGCAACGTCGGCGCTGCGCACCGGCCGGGCAACGGCCGCACACTTGTCGCGCTCCGGCCGCACACCGGCCGGGCAGCGGCCGCACAGAGACCGTCCATCGATCCATCCACCCGAGGAGAACCGCCCCATGTCCGTCAAAGCCATCCAGATCCGCGCCCACGGCGGTCCCGAGCAGATGCAGCTCGTCGACGTCGAGGTCGGTGCCCCCGGCCCCGGCGAGATCCGCATCCGCCACCACGCCAGCGGTCTCAACTTCATCGACGTCTACCAGCGCACCGGCCTGTACCAGCTGGCGCTGCCGCACACGCTGGGCATGGAGGGGGCCGGCGTCGTGGAGGCGGTGGGCGAGGGCGTCACGCACCTGAAGGCCGGCGACCGCGCCGCCTATGCGAGCAACCCGCCCGGCAGCTACAGCCAGGCGCGCGTGATGCCGGCGAAGAACGTCGTCAAGCTGCCCGAGGGCATCGCGTTCGACACCGCGGCCGGCATGATGCTCAAGGGCCTGACGGCGCAGTACCTGCTGAAGAAGACGCGCCCGGTCGAGGGCCTCGAGAAGGGCGACTTCGTGCTCTTCCACGCCGCCGCCGGCGGCGTGGGCCTCATTGCCTGCCAGTGGGCCAGGGCGCTCGGCCTGCAGCTCATCGGCACGGCCGGCGGGCCGGCCAAGTGCGCGCTGGCCCGGGAACACGGCGCCGCGCACGTCATCGACTACACGAAGGAGGACTTCGTCGCCCGCGTCAAGGAGATCACCGGCGGCAAGGGCGTGAAGGTCGTGTACGACTCGATCGGCAAGGACACGTTCGAGAAGAGCCTGGACTGCCTGCGGCCCTTCGGGCTCATGGCCAGCTTCGGCAACGCCAGCGGGCCGGTGCCGCCGTTCTCGCCGCTGATCCTGGGGCCGAAGGGTTCGCTCTACGTGACGCGGCAGACGCTGTTCACGCACATCGCCACGCGCGAGGCGACGCAGGCGATGGCCGACGACCTCTTCGCCGTCGTGCTGAGTGGTGCGGTGAAGATCCGCATCGACCAGCGCTACCCGCTGGCCGAGGTGGCGCAGGCGCACCGCGACCTCGAGGCGCGCAAGACGACGGGCAGCACGGTCCTGGTGCCCTGAGGCGCGGGCCCCGCGCCGGGCCGGCCAGCGCGGGGGTGCCGGCGCCGCCGGCGGCCGCTGCGAGGCAGGCCGCGGCCGGCCGCGGGCGTGGGCTAGTTCGCGCCGAACTTGTAGTCGGTCTTCGCCTTCGCCCGCAGCTCTTCCTGGAAGGCCTGCAGCTTCATCTGCTCCATGCGCTGCTTGATCTGGCCCTTCACGTCCTCGAAGGCGGGGAAGGGCGCGTCGCGCGTGTCCTCGAGGCGGATGATGTGGAAGCCGAACTGGCTCTTCACCGGCGCGTCCGTCATCTCGCCCTTCTTCAGCGCCACGAGGGCCTTGCCGAACTCGGGCACGTAGCTGTCGGGCTTGGCGAAGTCGAGGTCGCCGCCCTTCTCGCCCGAGCCGGTGTCCTTGCTGTGCTTCTTGGCCAGGTCCTCGAACTTCGCGCCGGCCTTCAGCTGCGTGATCAGCGCCTTCGCCTCCTCTTCCTTCTCGACGAGGATGTGGCGGGCACGGTACTCGGTGCCGCTGGCCTGGGCCTTGAACTTGTTGTACTCGGCCAGCGCGGCGTCGTCGCTCACCGGGTTCTTCTTGCGGTAGTCCTCGAAGAGCTCGCGGATCAGGATGCTCTGGCGCGCCAGTTCCATCTGCTCGCGGTAGTCGGCGCTGGCGGCCAGGCCCAGGCGGGTGGCCTCCTGCGCGAAGATCTCGCGCAGCACGACCTGGTCTCGCGCCTGCTGCATCACCTCGGGGCCGACCTGCTGGCCGGCACGCTGGGCCTGCTTGACGAGCGCGTCGAGGCGAGCCTTGGGCACGGGCTTGCCGTTGACGATGGCCAGGTTCTGCGCCGTCGCGGCCATCGGCGCGAGCGCCGCCGCGGCGGCGATGACGGCGATGCGGCAAAGGGGAGAGAGGGCGCGCACGGCGGGCGTGTGAAGCTTCATGGGGGAGGGCACTTGGCGGTGGGCGACGGGGCCCGGATCAGCGCGGGGCGCTGGGAGTGTGGGCTGCGGCTCGCTGCGCGTCGCTGGTTTCTCAGCGAGGATCGTCAGGCGCGCGGGCCTCGATCGCGAGCGCATGGATACGCTGCGGGGCCAGAGGCCCGAGGGAATCATACACGAGGCGATGCCTCGCCACCCTCGTGAGCCCGCGGAAGCGCGCGCTCGTGATGCGCACGGTGTAGTGCCCGCCTTCGCGGGCGCCGGCGTGGCCCGCATGCAGGTGGCTGTCGTCTTCCACGGCCAGGTGGGTGGGGTTCAGTGCCGCCTGCAGGCGGGCTTCGATCTCGGCGCGGGTCATGGATGAGGTTGCGGCGCGTGCTCGGCGGGGCGGGCCGGTGGTCCGGTGGATCGGTGGATCGGTGGATCGGTGGATCGGTGGATCGGTGGATCGGTGGGTCGTATTCGGTCGGGCGTTCAGGTGGCGTTCGACGCACGGGCGCAGGCGGGACTCACGGGGTTGCACCGGCCGGGACCGCATCGGTGCTGGCGGGCGCCCTGCTCACGACGAGCAGGACACCTCCAGGTCCGAGGCCCAGTCGGGCGGGAAGCCCGCGTCGGCCTCGTGCCCGGGCTGCTCATCGTACGGGCGCTCCAGCACGGCATGCAGCCGCCGCACCTCGCTGAAGTCGCCCTCGCGGGCGCGGCGGATGGCCGTCTCGGCCAGGTGATTGCGCAGCACGTACTTGGGGTTCACGCGGTTCATGGCCGCGGCGCGTTCGGCATCGTCGCGGCCCTCGGCGCGCAGCCGCTCGCCGTAACGCGCTGCCCAGGCGTCGAAGGCGGCGCGATCGACGAAGAGGTCGCGCACCGCGTCGTTCGGCGCGCCGGCCGCGGACGAGAACACGGCCAGCCGGCGGAAGGCGATGGTGAAGTCGGTGCGGCCGGCGGCCATCAGGCGCAGCAGGTCGTCGCACAGCTCGCGGTCGCCGTCGCGCGCCCCGGCGAGGCCGAGCTTGGCGCGCAGGCCGCCGAGCATGGCCTCGGCGAACGCCTCCTTGTACGGCTCCAGCGCCGCCAGCGCCGCCTCCTGCACCGCCGGTGGCATGTCGTCGCCGGCGGGCGCGCCCAGTTCCTCGGCGAGCAGCGGCAGCAGGGCGTGGGCCAGCGCGTGCAGGTTCCAGTAGGCCACGCTCGGCTGGCGGGCGTAGGCGTACCGGCCCTGCTGGTCCGTGTGGTTGCAGATGTGGCCGGGGTCGAAGCCGTCCATGAAGCCGAACGGCCCGTAGTCGATCGTCAGGCCGAGCAGCGACATGTTGTCGGTGTTCATCACGCCGTGGCAGAAGCCCACGCATTGCCACTGCGCGACGAGCCGGGCCGTGCGCCGCGCGACCTCGGCGAGCAGCGCCGCGATGCGGTCCTTGCGCCCGGACAGTGCCGCGAAGTGCTGCGCGATCGCCGTCTCGGCGAGCGTGCGCAGCGCGTCCACGTCGGCGGCCGTGTGCATGAAGTGCTCGAAGTGGCCGAAGCGCAGGAAGCTCGGCGCCACGCGCGTCACGACGGCGGCCGTCTCCACGGTCTCGCGCCGCACCGGCAGCGCGCTCGCGGTGATGCACAGGGCCCGCGTCGTCGGGATGCCGAGCGCGTGCATCGCCTCCGAACAGAGGAACTCGCGGATCGACGAGCGCAGCACCGCCCGCCCGTCGCCCATGCGCGAATAGGGCGTGAGGCCGCTGCCCTTGAGCTGCACCTCGAGCGGACCGCCGGGCGCTTCCACCTCGCCGAGCAGCAGCGCGCGCCCGTCGCCGAGCTGCCCGGCCCACACGCCGAACTGGTGGCCGCTGTAGACGCTGGCCAGCGGCCGCATGCCCGGCCAAGGCTGGCCGCCGCTGAACGCGGCCAGCGCCGCGGGGGTATGCCACCAGTCGGCCGGCCAGCCCAGCAGCGCGGCACAGCCCGGGCTCACGGCAACCCAGTGCGGGTCGGGCAGCGGGTCGGAGGGCAGCTCGGTGGAGAAGCGGGGGCCGAGCTCGGCGAAGCGATGGCGCCAGCGCAGGGTGTCGTGCATGGGACCGTCCAGTGTAGGAGGCGGGCGTCGCCAAGGTGACTCCTCATCGGGGTTGACCCCCTCGTGACGCGGGGCATGTGCGCGCCACCGTGCCGGCCTCTGCCACCCCTCGCCTCGAGGTCGCCGACCGCTGCCTCGTGATGGGCCGCGGGCAGATCGTCTTCGAGGGCACGCCGGCCCAGCTGCGCGCCGACGCCGCGGTGCGCAAGGAGTGGCTCGAGGTCTGATGGCAGCGCGGCGGCCGGAAGAAGGTGGCTCGCAGCCGCGGGGCCGTCGCCGGATGCCTAGGCCGACGGTTTAGGCGCGGCCGCTGGCACCGCGCCGGCTGCTGCGCTAGGCTCGCCCACCGCGTTCGCGGGAGGGCAGCGTGGACGATCATCGCCCGGGTTCGGCCGTCGATGCCGAAGAGCTCGACGAGCGTCGGCTGCAGGTCATCGCGGCCCAGGTGTCGGGCGTGCGCTGGCAGGTCGCGCTCACGATCGTCGTCATCGCCGCGGTGGCCTGGCCGGCCGCGCCGCCCGCGCTGGTGGCGGGCTGGGCGGCGCTGGTGCTGGCGAGCCGCGAACTGCGCTCCCGTGCGCTGCTGCGCCTGGCGGCCGACAAGACGACGCCGATCGCCACGCGCCTGCGCCACACGGTGGCCTGGAACGCCGTCGCCGGCATCGGCTACGGCGCTTCCGGCCTGTTCATGGTCTGGCTCGACACCACCGGCGACGCGGTTCTGACGATGATCCTCGTCTCGCTCGCCGCCGGTGGCGTGTCCGTCAGCGCCACCGTCATCCGGGCCTACGTGGCCTACGCGGCGCCGATGTTCGTGCCCGTGGCGCTGATGTGGGCGCTGGCCGGCCCCTGGCTCGGCTTCGCGGTGGCGACGCTGGTGCTGCTCTTCTTCGGCGTGCAGATGCGCTTTGCGCGCGACAACCTGGCGACCTTCGAGCAGTCCTTCCGCATCCGGCAGGAGAACCAGGCCCTCGTGCAGCGCTTGGCCGCCGAGCGCAGCGAACTGGAACGCACGCGCGATGCCGCGGTGCAGGCCAATCTCGAGAAGAGCCGCTTCCTCGCCGCTGCCAGCCACGACCTGCGCCAGCCGCTGCAGGCGCTGACCCTGAACAGCGGCCACCTCGCCCGCCTTCCGCTCGTAGACGACGCGCGCGCGATCGCCGCGGACATCGGCAGCAGTGTCGAGCAGCTGCGCACGATGCTCGATGCCCTGCTCGACCTGTCCAAGCTCGATGCCGGCGTGGTGGTCGCCGCGCCCCGGCGCGTGCGCCTGCAGCCTCAGATGCAGGCGGTGGTGGCGGGCTTCCGGGCCGCCGTCCTGGCGCGCGGGCTGGCGCTCGAGTGCGAGTGTCCGGCCGACCTCGCGGTGCTCACCGACCCCGAGCTGCTGCGCCGGATGCTCGCGAACCTCGTCGACAACGCCGTCAAGTTCACGGCCAGCGGCCGCGTCGTCGTCAGCGCGGAGCCCGTCGGCGATCAGGTCGAGATCGCCGTGTCGGACAGCGGGCCCGGCATTGCGGCCGAGCACCAGCGGCTGATCTTCGAGGACCTGGTGCAGCTGCCGGTGGCCGGGATCGAAAGGCCGAGCGGCCACGGCCTGGGGCTCGGCATCGTGCGGCGTGCGGCGACGCTGCTGGGCACCGAGGTGCAGCTCGATTCGGCACCGGGCCGCGGCGCCAGCTTCCGCTGGCGCGTTCCGCGCGTCGTGGCGTCCGAGGCGCCGGCGCCGGCCGACGAGGTGGTGCCTGCGCTGCACGGGCTGGTCGTGCTGGTCCTCGACGACGACGCGATGGTGCGCGGTGCCTACGCTGCCGCGCTCGGCCGCGCCGGGGCGACGACGTTGACGGCCGCGACGGCGGCGGAGGCGCTGCGCCAGATCGACCGTTCCGATGCCGCCGTCGTCGACTGGCGCCTTGGCGAGCCGGGCGACGGGTTCCAGGCCGTCGAGCGGATGCGCGCGCTGCGCCCCGGGTTCGCGGCGGTGATGGTCACGGCCGACACCGGCCGCTCGATCGCCGAGGCGGCCGCGCGTCATGGCGTCGCTCTGCTGCGCAAGCCGGTGGACATGGCGACGCTCGCGCGCGCGCTGCTCGAGGCGATGGCGCGCGAGCGGGCCGGGCCCGGGCGCGATCAGGGACCCTCGAGCGCCGAGGTGGCGTCGGCCGCCAGCACGCGATAGAGGGCGTCGGTGCGGTTGCGGGCACCGAGGGCGCGATAGACCATCGACAGGTGCACCTTCACCGTGCCCTCGGCGATGGCGAGGCGGCGTGCGATGAGCTTGGTCGGCAGCCCCTGCACCGCGAGGCCGAGCACCTGGCGCTGGCGCGGCGAGAGCTCGTTGGCGACGAAGCCCGCCAGGTCCTCGCGCGGCAGTGCCTCGGGCTCCCCGGCAGGCGCCGCGTCGTCGGCGAGCAGCAGCTCGGCGGGCAGGTAGATGCGGTGCCGCAGAACGACCCGGAGCGCCGCCTCGATCTCCTCGAGGCCGTAGGTCTTGGGGATGTAGCCCGAGGCGCCGGCCTCGATGATCTCGCGCACCCGCTGCGGCGTCGTCTCGGCCGACTGCATGCACACCGACGCGGCCTCGAAGTGGGACTTCACCGCCTTCAGCGCCTCGACGCCCGAGAGCCCCGGCAGGTGGTAGTCCAGCAGCACGAGATCGGTGCCGGCGCCCGGCAGCGCGAGCGCGGCCGCCACGTCGCGCACGGCCTCGAACTCGAACGGCTGGCCGGGCTGCACCTCGCCGGCGACGTGTTCCATCAGGCGGCGGGTGCCGTTCCAGACGATCTCGTGATCGTCGACGAGCAGGACCTTCATCGCGGACCTCCCCCGGCGCACGCTCGCGCGGCCGCGCCGCCCCGAGGCTAACCGACGGGCCGCACGTGCGCCACCCGCTCCGGGCGATCCGAGTCACCCGAGTCACCGGAGCCACCCGCCTCGCAGGCCACGCGCAACTTCGGCTGTGCGGTACGGGCGGGTGACAGAGCGCCTCCTTCTGCCTGATTACGACTTCGGGTAGTGCCTGCGTCCAATGGCGCAGCCCCACGCGGCCGCGAACACTGCCGGTCATGCCGGCCGGGGGTCGGCATCCACTCGAGGGAGATCGAGATGATGTTCTGCAACGCGATGCGCGCCGCCTGCACGTCCGCAAGGTCGGCGAAGCCGGCCCTCTCACGCCGCCCCGGGCCGGCCCACCGGGCCGCCGGCCAGCGGGTCGCCGGACCCGCCGCCCGATCCCGGGCACCGGCCCGGGGATCGGCCACCGTGATGGCTGTCATGGTGGCCGCGAGCCTGGCCGCGTGGAGCACGGCCGCGTGGGCCCAGCCCGAGCCGGCGCTGGCCGAGGTGCCGTTGGCGCGCCTGCAGTCGATGGTGCTGGCGTGCGATCTGAAGGCGCCTGCGCGCGCGCCCGCCACGGCCGCCACCGCGTTCTGCACCGCCGCGGCCGACGAACTGCGGCGGCGCGCCTTCGGTGGCAGCCGCGAGCGGCTGCTCGCGTGGTGGCAGGCATTGCGCACGGGCCAGCCCGGCGCGCCCGCCGCAGCGCCCTCCACGCGCCGCCCGGGCACGCCGGCCGCCGCCGGGCGCCCGGCAGCGTCGGCGGCGTCTTCAACGCCGGTCAACGCGACCTCCATGCGCTTGCAGGACGCGACACCCGCGCAGCTGAAGGCGGCCTACCTGCAATGCAACCGCCTCGCCGAGACGACGCTGCTCGACTTCGGCACGGCGGCGACGTGCTCGATGGTCTACGAGGCACTGAAGGAACGTGTCTTCGGTGGCGACTTCCAGCGCCTGCTGCGCTGGTCGCGCGAACAGCGGGCCGGCGCCACCGCCGCCACGGTGGCCACCGGGGCGGGGCACTGATCCACGCGCGCCTCGCGGTGCGTTTGCGGCACCGGCGGACCGGCGGACCGGCGGACCGACGTCACCGGCGGCATGGGCGGCATCGGCGGGATGGGCGACAGGGGCGACATGGGCGCCCCGAGCGCCAATGGAGGCCTCGAGCCGAGTCGGCGATCGCCCGCGTTGTCCCGCGCGCGGCGCGGCCGGTCCCGCTGCGTTACGCTGACCGGCACTTTCGTCGTCTCGAGGGAGGCTGCTCGATGTCGGACCGCGCCGGTGCCGCTGGAACTTCGCCAGACGCGCGCGCGGACTGGTCGGTGCTCTGGGACCTCGCGTTGCGGCGAGCCGATCGTCGGCGCTCGGGCCGCCCGCCGCTGGCGGGCGGCGAGGTGGCCGGCATCGCGAGCGAAGTCGCGGCCGTGGATCCGGCCGCGGCCCGGCTCCTCGCGCTGTACGAGCCGCTGCTGCAGCGCCAGGCGTCCTCGCCCGCGTGGGTCATCGCGCACCTCGGCCAGAGCCTCGACGGCTTCATCGCCACGCACAACGGCGACTCGCGCTACGTCACCGGCGCGCAGGACCTGGACCACATGCACCGCCTGCGCGCCCTGAGCGACGCGGTGATCGTCGGCGCCGGCACCGTGGCCATCGACGACCCGCAGCTGACCACGCGCCGTGTCCCCGGCCCCAACCCGGTGCGCGTGGTGCTCGACCCGATGCTGCGTGCGCCGCACACCGCGCGCGTGCTGCAGGACGGGGCGGCGCCGACGCTGTGGCTGTGCGACGGGCGCTGGCACGATCCGGCGCTGGCCGAGCGCGTGGCCGCGCGCGTGCTGCCCGTGCCGGGCCTGGCCGCGGACGACGGCCTCGTCGATGCCCGCGTCGCACGCCGGGCGCTGGCGGCGCAGGGCCTGCGCGTGCTGTTCGTCGAGGGTGGTGGTGTCACGGTCTCGCGCTTCCTCGCCCAGTGCCAGCTCGACCGCCTGCACCTCACGCTGGCGCCGGTGCTGATCGGCGAGGGCCGGCGCGGCGTGCGCCTGCCGGCCAGCGGAACGATGGCCGACTGCCTGCGCCCGGCCGGGCGCACCGTGGCGCTCGGCGACGACGTGTTGTGGGACTTCGCGCTCTCAGGCCCGGCCGGGGCGCACGGCGAAGAGGTCGACATGGCCGACGCGCAGATGCGTCGTCGCGACGGCGGCGGCGCGTAGCGTGCGCCACCGTTCGATGTCGGCGGCGGCCTGCGGGTGCTGCTCGCACGCGGCGGCGGCCATGCCGTCGACCACCGCCGCCTGCAGCGGGCCGCCCGCCAGCCCCCAGTCGCTGCGCGCCGTGCGCACCACGTAGCCGGCGGCCTCGAGCAGGTCGCGGGCGACCTGCGGTGCCCGGGGTCCGAGCGCCGGGCCGAAGCCCTTGTCCCGGCCCTGGTGTTCCGCGAAGGACCGTGCCACCGCGCCGTCGCCGGGCAGCGCGGGGTTCCATTCGATGCGTCCGTCGACGACGAGCGCGAACGACAGCGGCGCCGAGGTCGGCCGCAGATGGCCGACGAGCGCCGCGAGCCAGTCGTGCGAGACGAGATCGAGCAGCGCCGTCGCGCAGACGAGCCCGGCCTCGGCGAACGGCAGCGTGCCGAGGCCGCGTGCCAGGTCGACCCGGTGCCGCTCGACCGTGGCCTCGAAGCCACGGCCGCGCAGGACCAGCAGGCCGCCGCGCTCGACGACCTCGGCGCCTTCGCGCTGCGCCCAGGCGGCCAGCGCCGCGGGCCACGCGCCCAGCAGCGCCTCGTCGTGGTCCCAGGCGTGCCAGTGCTGCCGGCCACCCAGGCGCGGCGCGAGGGCGCGCAGCGTGGCGCCCGTGCCGCAGCCGAGGTCGAACACCGTGAGCGGGCCCGTGCCGTGGGAGGCGAGGGGCAGGCCGCCCGCCGCGCCCGCCTCGGCCAGCGCCGCGGGGCCCCACAGCGCCTCGGCCGCCGCGTCGCGGGCCATGCGGTCGGCCGGCTCGCGCAGGTGCAGCCATTGCGCCGAGAAGGCGCCGGCCGGAGCCGCGCCGCGCCCGCTCATCGCCCGGCCGACGTGCGGCGCAGCAACTCGTCCCAGCGCGCGGCGGCGCTGCGCCACGACGGCAGGCGCGCGCGCACACGCAACGCATCCGCGCGCATGCGGGCGCGGCGCGACGGTTCGGCGAGCAGCGACGACAGCGCGGCGTGCCAGGCTGCCACGTCCCCGGGCGGCAGGCACAGGCCGCCGCCGCCGGCCAACAGCTCTCGCGCCGCGCCGGTGTCGCTCGCGAGCACGGGCAGGCCGTGGGCCAGCGCCTCGGCGACGACCATGCCGTAGCCCTCGAACAGCGACGGCAGCACAAAGAGATCGGCGCGGTCGTAGTGCGCCGGCAACGCCTCGGCCTCGACCGCGCCGTACCAGTGCACGCGCTCGTGCAGGCCGAGGGCGACGGCGGCGTCGCGGGCCGCCGCCGCTTCGCGCGGGTCCATCGTCAGGCTGCCGACGCAGTGCAGCGCCCAGCGCAACCCGGCCAGGGGGGCCAGCGCCTGCAGCAGCGCGCGGTGGCCCTTGCGCGGCGTGACCGAGGCGACGCAGAGCAGGCGGGTCACCGGTGCCGGGTCAGGATCCCGCTGCGTCGCAGGGGGCTGCGCGGGCGCGGCGACGTCGCAGCCGGGCTCGATCACCGTGACGCAGCCGGGTCCGCGGTGCCCGGCGAGACCGAGGTGCGCGATCAGGCCGGCCGTGGCTTCGCTCGTGACGACGATGCGGCGGGCCGCGGCCAGCGCCCGCCGCTCGCTGTCGACGAGCGCCGCGGCCGCCGCCGGATCGAGGCCGGTCTCCAGGCCGAGCGGGTGGTGGACGAGCGCCACCCAGCGCAGCCGGTCCGCGTGCCGCAGGGCCACCTCCGGCAACGCACCGAAGGCGAGGCCGTCGGCCACCACCAACGCCCCGGCGGGGAGCGAGGCGACGGTGTCCTCGGCGCGCGCACGTGCCTGCGCGTCGGGCCACGGGTACTCGCCTCCGAGCGAGGCGACCTGCACCTGCCACCCGAGCGCGCGCAGTTCGCCGGCGAGCCGGCGGTCGTAGCGGTAGCCCCCGGTGGGCGTGTCGAGGTCACCGGGCAGCAGCAGCACGCAGTCACGCATGGGGCATCGGCGGGGCGTGGAGTCGGCGGGTCGGGACGACGTGGTGGCGGGAGGGGCAGGCGAGGCAGGAGGGTCAGGAAAGTCAAACGGGGCCAACGGCATCGTGCCGGCCGGGGCCGGTCCCGCCGCGCCGGTCAGGGCAGGGCACCCTCGTAGCTGGCCCAGGCCACGTGGGATTCGTGCAGCGTGACGCGCATCGACGCCAGGCCCTGCGGCCCCCGTGCGCCGTGCCCCAGGTCACCCGCGGCGATGCGGGCCGCGAGGCGGTCGAAGAGCACGCGGGCCATGAACTCGGTCGTCGTGTTGCGGCCGGCGAACTCGGGCACCTCGTCGAGGTTGCGGAAGTTCAGCTCGGCCAGCACGGCCTTCAGCACCTCGGCGGCCCGCCCGATGTCGACGACGACGCCATCGGCATCGAGCTCGCGCCGCATGAACGTGGCATCGACGACGTAGGTGGCGCCGTGCAGCCGCTGCGCCGGGCCGAACGTCGCACCCGCGAAGCTGTGCGCGATCATGAAGTGGTCGCGGACGTTGACGCTGTACATGGAGTCGGCCTTCCGGGGGAGGAACGTTGAACGCGGCCGTGTCGGCGGCTCACGCGGGGGCGTAGTCGATGCGCTGGCACAGCGTGCCGGCGGCGCCGTCGGCCAGGCGGGCCAGCACGTCGGGCAGCGCGGCGAACGGCGCGTGATCGGTGACGAGCGCGTCGAGCGCCGGGTCGGCGAGCAGTGCCAGCGCCAGCGCCATGCGCCGGCGGTGGCTCCAGCGGCTGCGCCGGGCGGTGGCCACGTGGCCCACCTGCGTGCTCCTGAGCGTCAGGCGGCGCGAGTGGAACGCCTCGCCGAGCGGCACGGCAACCTCGCGCCGGCCGTACCAGCTCATCTCGAGCACCGTGGCCTCGAACCCGGCGACGCGCAGCGCGGTGCGCAGCCCGGCCTCGCTGCCGCTGGCATGCAGCACGAGATCGGCCTGCGGCGTCGCGTCGGCCGGCGCGGCGAAACGGGCGCCGAAGCTTTCGGCGATCGTGCGCCGCTCGGGCCGCACGTCGATCACCTCGACCGAGCAACCGGGCACGCGCGCCGCGAGCCGGGCCGCGAGCAGGCCGACGACGCCGGCGCCGACGACCGCGACGTGGTCGCCCAGGCGCGGCGGCGCATCCCACAGCGCGTTGACGGCCGTCTCCATGTTGGCCGCGAGCACGGCGCGCCCGGCGGGCACGGCCGCGGGCACCTCGTGCACGGCCGCCACCGGCACGACGTAGCGGGTCTGGTGCGGGTGCAGGCAGAACACGGTGCGCCCCGGCCAGGGCGCCGGGCCGGCCTCGACGATGCCGACGCTGCAGTACCCGTACTTCACCGGCGCTGGGAAGTCGCCCGCCTGGAACGGCGCGCGCATGCGCTCGGCCTCGCTGGCGGGCACCTCGCCACGGAAGACGAGCGCCTCGGTGCCGCGGCTGACGGCGCTGTGCAGCGCACGCACGAGCACCTCGTCGTGGCCGGGCGCGCGCAGCGGTTCGCGGCGGATCTCCGCGCGGCCGGGTTCGACGACCCAGCAGGCGTCGGCGTGGTCAGCGTTGCGCATGTCGGGGTCGGGCCGCAGAATCATCGCACGTGAGCCCTCCCGTTCCGGCGAAAGCGACGACGCGCGCGGCGGCGATGGCGCCGGCCGTGCCCCCCGCGGTGCGGCGCGAGCTTGGCGTCGCCTTGGGCCTGTTCGCCGCGGCGGTGCTCGGGGTCGCGGCGGCCACCGGATGGGGCGCGGCCTACGCGGCCAAGGCGGGCCTGGCGATGGCCGTCGCCATCGGGCTGGTGGCGCGCGGCCTGGCGCGCGAGCGAGCAGGCGGGCAGGATGGTGCGAATGGCGCGGCTGGCGCCGGTGGCGCCGGCGGAGGCCTGGGCGCGGCGAACCGCGTCACGCTCGCGCGGCTGGCCCTCGCGATGCTGCTGGCCGGTGCGGTCGGCGAGAGCTTCGACCCGATGCCCTGGCTGCCGTGGGCGATCGTGCTCGTGGCGGCAGGGGCGGCCGTGCTCGACGCGGTGGACGGCCCGCTGGCGCGCCGGCAGGGCCGGGCCACCGCATTCGGCGCGCGCTTCGACATGGAGTGCGACGCGTGGTTCACGCTCGTGCTGAGCGCGCTCGTCTGGCAGGCCGACCGCGCCGGCGGCTGGGTGCTGGCATCGGGCGCGATGCGCTACGCCTTCGTCGCCGCCACCTGGGGCTGGCCATGGCTCGCGCAGCCGCTCGCGCCGAGCCGGCGTCGGCAGGCGGTGTGCGTGCTGCAGATCCTGGCGCTGCTCGTGGCGCTGGCGCCCGTGGTGCCGCGCGAGGTCTCGGAGGCGCTGTGCCTCGCGGGGCTCGCGCTGCTGGCGCTCTCGTTCGGGTGGGATGTCCGCTGGCTGGCGCAAGCACGCGCGCGGGCGCCGGAGGCGGCCGAGCGTGCCGATCACGCCGATCACGCCGACCGCGACGACCGCGACGACCGCGCCGGCCGCGCCGGCCGCGCCGGCGCGTGGCGACAGCTGGCCGGCTGGGCCGTCCGTTTCGCGATGGCGGGCTTCGTGCTGAACACGTTGCTGACCTTCGAGAGCCGGCTCGATGCGATGGGCGTGCACTGGAGTCCGCGCCTGAGCCTCGAGCTGTGCGTCGGCGTGCTGGGGCTGACCGCGTGGGTGGCCTGGCGCGGCCGGCCCGGCCGGCGCTTGCTGTGGGCGCTGGCCCTCGTCGTCACGGCGCTGGCGCTGGCCCGCTACGTGGACGTGACCGTGCCGATGGTCTTCGGGCGCCCGCTCAACCTGTACTGGGATGCGCCGCACGCCTGGCAGCTGCTGGTGCTGGCCTGGTCCTCGTGGCCGGCGGCGCAGGTGCTCGCGGTGACGCTCGCCGCCGGCGTCGCGATCGTCGTCGTCGCGTGGCTGGCGCACTGGGCGGTCGGCACGCTGGCCGCATGCCTGCAGGCGCGAACGGTGCGTCCCTGGCTCGTCGCCGGCGGGCTGCTGCTCGGGGCCAGCTTCGCGGCCTACCCGTATGTCGGCGCCGACACGCGCTGGTTCTTCTCGCTGCCGGTCACGCCGTCGCTGGCGCGGCAGGTGCACCTGCTGGCGCAGGGGATGTCGCGCGAGCGCACCGAGGCGCGGCTCACGCCGAGCCCGGCCTTCGACGGCAATCTCGGCGCGCTGCGCGGCGCCGACGTGCTGCTGCTCTTCGCCGAGTCGTACGGTGTCACCGCCTTCGAGCAGCCGGCACAGTCGGCAGCGCTGGCCGGCGCGCGTGCCCGCCTGGCCGAGGCCGTGCGGCGCAGCGGCCGGCACGTGGTCTCGGCGCGCGTGCGCTCGCCCACCTTCGGCGGCGGCTCGTGGCTCGCGCACGCGGCACTGCTGGCGGGCGTGGACACGCGCGACCCGGACGACTACGACCTGCTGCTCACGACCCGGAGGCCGACGCTGGTGTCCCACTTCGCCCGCCACGGCTGGCGCACCGTCGGCTGGATGCCGGGCATGCAGCGGCCCTGGCCCGAGGGCTCGTTCTACGGCTTCGAGCGCTATGCCGACGCGACGCAGGTGGGCTACACCGGGCCGGCCTTCGGCTACTGGCGCATCCCCGACCCGGCGTCGATGGCGCTGCTGCACGCGCAGGAGCTGGCCGCGGAGCCCGCGGCCACGGCCGGCCGGCCCCGCGCGCCGCGCTTCGCCGTCTTTCCGACGCTGCAGACGCACGCGCCGTTCCACCCGCTGCCACCGTACCTGAAGGGCTGGGAGCGGCTGGCCCGCGGCGACGCCTACACCGCGGCGCACCTGGCCGAGGCGCTGGCCGCCCCGGGGCAAGGCGGTCCGACCGGAGGCTGGGGCCCGGCCTACGCGCGCGCGCTGGCGCAGACCTTCGAGTGGCTCGGCGACTATCTCGAGGAGCGCGCCACGCCGGGCCTGCTGACCCTCGTGGTCGGCGACCACCAGCCGCTGGCCGCGGTGAGCGGGCCCGGTGCCTCGTGGGACGTGCCGGTGCACGTGATCAGCGCCGACGAGGCGCTGCTGCAGCGGTTGCGCGCGCTCGGCTTCGTCTCAGGGCTCGACCCCGGCCCGCGCGCGCTCGGCGCGATGCACGAGCTCACCGGCCTGCTGCTGCGCGCCTTCGACATGCCAGGCGTAGACGTCGCCGGAACCGCAGCCCCGACCGGCGCCGGGCGACGCTGAGGCGAGCCAGCGCCGCATCGCCTCGGCGTCGAGGGCCTCGGGCTGGAGCCACTGGAAGCGCTCGCCGGCGCAGGCGCGATAACGATGGGGGCCGAGCGTCTCGAGGCGGTCGATGCAGGCGATCGCCACGTCGGGCAGCGCCGCGAGGTACTCGAACGACAGCGCCGGCAGCGGCTGCGTCAGGCCCTGCAGCACCTCGAGCTCGAAGCCCTCGACGTCGATCTTCACGAAGTGCGGCCGGCCGTGGCGGGCGACGAGGGCGTCGAGCGTCGTCACGGGCACCGGCACGGCGTCGCCCCAGCGCACGCCGCGGAAGGCCGGCGTCGCGCCGACGCGCTCGGCCCACTGCGGCGAGAGCGTGGTCACCGTCGGCGTGAGCGTGCTCACCCGCAGGCCGGCCTCGCCCTCGGCGCGGCCGAGCGCCGCCGGCACCAGCGTGACGCCGGGATCGCGCCCGAACAGCCAGCGCAGCACGCGCAGGCAGTCGGGCTGGGGCTCGACGGCGACGACGCGCGCCCCCAGCTGCCGCCAGACGATCGTGCGGCTGCCGACATGCGCGCCGATGTCGAAGGCGAGGGCGCCGGCCGGCACGAGCGGGCGATAGAAGGCCCGCAGCCGCGCACGGCGGCCGGGGATGCCGTGGTAGATCCACAGCGATCGCAGCAGGCCCCAGGCGCGGGCCACCGCGCGGCCGATCGTGCGGATCATGCGCCCGATCGTGCGGGTCGCGCGGCCGGGCGCGGCGCCGGGCGTGCGGCTCGCGGCTCGTCCGAACGCTGCGCGGGCGCGCGGTCGCGGGCACGCCCGCGCCGTCGGCCGGTACAGCCCCCGCAATCCAGGCCCGCGCACCTGCCTCGTCGCTGTTCACGCACCCGCATGCGGCCGAGTATGCCCAGGCGCGCCACGTCCGCATTTGACGCCCTCCGGCCCCGCCGCTAACGTGCTGCGGGCCCGCCCCGAGCCCGCCGCGGCCGGCCCCGGCCAACGCACCCCCGTCCGCGAGCCCGCATGCTGAAGAACACGCCCACGCGTTACGGCTTCGTCACCAAGCTGCTGCACTGGTCGGTGTTCGCGCTCATCGTCTACCAGTTCGTCGGCGCCAACCTCATGGGCCGCCTGGGCCGCAACGGCACGGTGCTCGGCCTGAACCAGGACCACTTCTACAACTGGCACAAATCCATCGGCCTCGTCGTCCTGGGCGTGGCCGTGCTGCGCATCGCGTGGCGGCGCACGACGCCGCTGCCCGAGTGGTGCCCGGCGTTGACGCCGGCCGAGCGCGCCATCACGCAGCGCCTGGAGGCGATGCTCTATGCGCTGATGTTCCTGCTGCCCGTCACCGGCTACCTCTTCGTGATGGCGGGCGGGTACGGCGTGCGCCTCTTCGGCGTGCACGACCTGCCCAACCCGATCGGCAAGCAGCCGGTGCTGGCCTTGTGGGCGCAGGGGCTGCACGTGTTGCTCACCCATGCCCTCGTCGTCGTGGCCGCGTGGCACGTCGGGCTGGGGTTGAAGAAGCACGTCTACGAGGGCACGCGGTTCCTGTACCGCATGCTGCCGTTCACGCGCGAGTGACCGGGCGCCTCGCCCGCCGGCGCGGGCATCCGGTCCGTGCTGCCGGTGCGCGGCGGCTAATCGCTTTCCCGGAGGCAGGCTTGTCGCCGCAGGGACAAGACTGTCTGCCGGCCCTGCCTAGAATCAGAATCGAACGACCGTTCTCTTTTCTGCCGACCCCGCCTGAGGAGACGCCATGGGCGCCAAGTACGAAGTTCGCGGCAACGTCGCCGTGGTCACGCTGGACAACCCGCCGGTCAACGGCCTGGGCTACGACACGCGGCGCGAGTTCAGCGCCGGCATCGAGCGCGCCGAGGCCGACCCGGCCGTCGCCGCCATCGTCATCACGGGCGCCGGCAAGGCCTTCTCCGGCGGCGCCGACATCAAGGAGTTCGGCAGCCCGAAGGCCGTCGCCGAGCCGAACCTGCTGACGCTCATCCGCCAGCTCGAGAACTGCACGAAGCCGGTGGTCGCGGCCGTGCACGACGTCTGCATGGGCGGCGGCCTGGAGCTCGCGCTCGGCGCGCACTACCGCGTTGCCGCGCCGGGCTCGAACGTCGCGCTGCCCGAGGTGAAGATCGGCCTCATCCCCGGCGCCGGCGGCACGCAGCGGCTGCCGCGCGCCCTGGGCGTGGAGCCGGCGCTGAACATGATCGTCAGCGGCGAGCCGGTGAAGAGCGAACTGCTCGCCTCGGTGCCCGGGCAGAAGCTGTTCGACCAGATCGTGCAGGGCGACCTGCTCGACGGTGCCTGCACGTTCGCGGCGGCCAAGGCCACCGAGCATGCCGGCGGCGCGAAGCCGCTGCCGCGCGTGCGCGACCTCAAGGCGCAGCACCCGAACCCCGACGCCTACTTCCAGTTCGCCCGCAACATGGTCAAGGGCATGGCGAAGAACTTCCCGGCGCCGCCCAAGTGCGTCGACGCCGTGGAAGCGAGCCTGAAGAAGCCCTTCGACGAGGGCATGCTCTACGAGCGCGAGATCTTCATGGCGCTGATGCTCACGCCCGAGTGCAAGGCGCTGCGCCACGCCTTCTTCGCCGAGCGCGCGGCGAGCAAGATCCCCGACGTGCCCGAGGACACGCCGCAACGCAAGGTCGAGAAGCTCGCCGTCATCGGCGCCGGCACGATGGGTGGCGGCATCACGATGAACTTCCTGAACGCCGGCATCCCGGTGACCATCCTCGAGACGAAGCAGGAGGCGCTCGACCGCGGCATCGCGACGATCCGCAGGAACTACGAGGCGCAGGTCAAGAAGGGCAAGCTGAAGCAGGACAAGTACGAGCAGCGCATGAGCCTGCTCAAGACCACGCTCAGCTACGACGACATCAAGGACGCCGACATGGTCATCGAGGCCGTGTTCGAGGAGATGGGCGTCAAGGAGGCGGTGTTCAAGAAGCTCGACGAGGTGATGAAGCCCGGCGCCATCCTCGCCAGCAACACCAGCACGCTCGACGTCGACAAGATCGCCTCCTTCACGAAGCGGCCGCAGGACGTGATCGGCACGCACTTCTTCAGCCCGGCCAACGTGATGAAGCTGCTGGAGGTGGTGCGCGGCAAGGCGACGGCCAAGGACGTGCTGGCCACCGTGATGTCGCTGGGCAAGAAGATCAAGAAGACGGCGGTCGTCTCCGGCGTCTGCGACGGCTTCATCGGCAACCGCATGATCGAGCAGTACAGCCGCCAGGCCGGCTTCCTGCTGGAAGAGGGCTGCACGCCGCAGCAGGTGGACAAGGCCATCGAGAAGTGGGGCATGGCGATGGGCCCCTTCCGCATGGGCGACCTGGCGGGCAACGACATCGGCTGGGCCATCCGCAAGCGCCGCTACGTCGAGAAGCCGCACATGCGCTACAGCAAGACGGCCGATCTGCTGTGCGAGCTCGGCCGCTACGGCCAGAAGACGGGCGCCGGCTGGTACGACTACCAGCCGGGCAAGCGCGACGCGATCCCGAGCCCGGTGGTCGTGGAGATGATCGAGAAGCACCGCGCCGAGCTCGGCATCAAGCCGCGCAAGATCAGCGACGACGAGATCGTGCATCGCCTCGTCTACGCGCTCGTCAACGAGGGCGCCAAGATCGTCGAGGAAGGCATCGCCAGCAAGGCGAGCGACATCGACATGGTCTACCTCACCGGCTACGGCTTCCCGCTGCACCGCGGCGGACCCATGTGCTACGCCGACACGGTGGGCCTCTTCAACGTCGTGCAGACGATGAAGAAGTTCGCCGCCAACCCGCACGACGACCAGGCGTTCTGGCAGCCGGCGCCGCTGCTGGCGCGGCTGGCGGCCGAGGGCAAGACCTTCAGCTGACCGGGCGGACGGGAGTCTTCGGCGGAGCCGGCCGTGCGCATGCTGCGACGCGTGCTTCTCGGGCTGCTGGCGCTCGTCGGCGTGCTGGCCCTCGTGCTCGTGGCCAACACGCTGCGACAGGGCTCGCGCCAGGCGACGTGGCCGGCGCTCGCGCCGTTGCCGGTGGACAAGGCGGCGGTCGCCGAGTCGGTGGCCGCGGCGCTGCAGACGAAGACCGTGAGCGGCCTCGTCGACCCGGCGGGCACCGCGGCCGAGTTCGAGAAGCTGCACGCGCACCTTGCCGCACGCTACCCGCGCGTGCATGCCACGCTCACGAGGGAGGTGGTCGGCGCGGCCACGCTCGTCTACCGCTGGCGCGGCAGCGACGCATCGGCCAAGCCCGTGGCGCTGCTCGCGCACCAGGACGTGGTGCCCATCGCGCCCGGCACCGAAAGCCTGTGGAAGCAGCCGCCCTTCGGCGGCGTTCAGGCGGACGGGGCCGTGTGGGGCCGCGGCGCGCTGGACAACAAGAGCAACGTCATCACGCAGCTGGAGGCCGTGGAGGCGCTGCTGAAGACGGGCTTCGTGCCGCGCCGCGACGTCTACCTCGTCTTCGGCCACGACGAGGAGGTCGGTGGCACGCGGGGCGCGGTGGCGGTGGTGGCGTTGTTCAAGCAGCGCGGCGTGCAGCTCGATTTCGTGCTCGACGAGGGCATGGCCATCACCGAGGGCATCCTCCCTGGCGTCGCGCGGCCCATCGCGCTGATCGGCCTGGCCGAGAAGGGCTCGGTCACGCTGCGCCTGGCGGCGCAGGCGCCGCCAGGCCACTCGTCGATGCCGCCGGCCCCGGGCGCCGGGGCCATCGGCATGCTGAGCGCGGCACTGACGCGGCTGGACCGCGAGCGCCTGCCCGGCGGCATTCAGGGCGTCGCGGCCGAGCTCTTCGACGTCATCGCGCCCGAGCTGCCGTTCGGCCAGCGGCTGGCGATGAGCAACCTGTGGCTGCTGCGGCCGGTCGTCGAGCGCATGCTCGCCAGCGGCGCGGCCACCAACGCGCTGATGCGCACGACCACCGCGCTCACGGTCGTCAATGCCGGCAACAAGTTCAACGTGCTGCCCGGCCGCGCCGAGGCAGCGGTGAACTTCCGCATCCTGCCCGGCGACACCGTGGCCTCGGTGCAGGCGTTCGTGCGACGCGTCATCGCCGACGACCGCATCGAGGTGAGCGTGATCGAGACGGCCTTCGAGCCCTCGCGCGTCTCCTCGCGTGAGGCGGTCGCCTACAAGACCGTGGAGCGCAGCATCCGCGAGGTCTTCCCCGACGTCGTCGTGGCGCCCGGCCTCACGCTCCAGGGCACCGACTCGCGCCACTTCGACGCGGTGGCCGACCATGTCTACCGCTTCATGCCGATCCGCTTCAGGACCGAGGACCTCGCCCGCCTGCACGGCACCGACGAGCGCATCGGCATCGATCAGCTCGCGGACATGGTCCGCTTCTATCAACGCCTGCTGCAGCTTGCCGCGGGTGCGTCACCGCAGGAAGGAAAGCCCTCATGACCGAAGCCGTCATCGTCTCCACCGCCCGCACGCCGCTCGCCAAGAGCTGGAAGGGCGCCTTCAACATGACGCACGGCGCCACGCTCGGCGGCTTCGCGGTGAAGGCCGCCGTCGAGCGCGCCGGCATCGACCCAGGCGAGGTCGAGGACGTGCTGATGGGCTGTGCCAACCCCGAGGGCGCCACCGGCATGAACATCGCGCGCCAGGTGGCGCTGGCCGCCGGGCTGCCGATCACCGTGAGCGGTGCCACCGTGAACCGCTTCTGCTCCAGCGGCCTGCAGACCATCGCGATGGCGAGCCAGCGCGTCATCGCGGGCGAGGGCGAGGTCTACGTGGCCGGTGGCGTCGAGAGCATCTCGTGCGTGCAGCAGGAGATGAACAAGCACATGATCGTCGACCCGGCGCTGCAGGCGAAGAAGCCGGAGATCTACTGGAACATGCTGCAGACGGCCGAGAACGTGGCCAAGCGCTACAACATGCCCAAGCAGCGCATGGACGAGTACGGCGCCGCCAGCCAGCAGAAGGCCTGCGCGGCGCAGGAGAAGGGCCTGTTCGACGCCGAGATGGTGCCGGTCACGGTGATGGCCGGCATCGCCGACGCGCAGCTCGGCCTCATCAGCAAGCAGGTGACGGTGAAGGCCGACGAAGGGCTGCGCCCCGGCACCACCTACGAGGGCATCAAGGACATCCGCTCGGCCGTGCCGGGCGGCGTGGTGACGGCGGGCAATGCCAGCCAGTTCAGCGACGGCGCCGGCGCCTGCGTGGTCGTCAGCGACAGCTACGCGCAGAAGAAGGGGCTGAAGCCTTTGGGCCGCTTCCTCGGCTTCGCGGTGGCCGGCTGCGAGCCCGACGAAATGGGCATCGGCCCGGTGTTCGCGGTGCCCAAGGTGCTGAAGCGCCTGGGCCTGAAGGTCGACGACATCGACCTGTGGGAGCTGAACGAGGCCTTCGCGGTGCAGGTGCTCTACTGCGCCGACAAGCTCGGCATCCCGATGGACCGGCTCAACGTCAACGGCGGCGCCATCGCCATCGGCCACCCCTACGGCGTCAGCGGCCAGCGCCTCACCGGCCACGCGCTCATCGAGGGCAAGCGCCGCGGCGCCAGGCGCGTGTGCGTGACGATGTGCGTCGGCGGCGGCATGGGCGCGGCGGGCATCTTCGAGGTCCTCTGAGCCGGCGAACCCGGCACGCCCGCCCAGGAGGCCACGCATGGAAGTCCTGCGCACGCCCGACGAGCGCTTCACCGGTCTGCCCGGCTGGCCGTTCGAGCCGCGCTACCTCGAGCAGGCGGTCGATGGCGCCGGCGTGGTCAGGCGGCACTACGTCGACGAAGGCCCGCGCGATGCGGCCGTCACGGCGCTGTGCCTGCATGGGCAGCCGACGTGGAGCTATCTCTACCGCAAGATGATCCCGGTGTTCACCGGCGCCGGGCTGCGCGTGGTGGCGCCGGACTTCTTCGGCTTCGGTCGCTCGGACAAGCCGGCGGACGAACCCGGCTCGCCGGGCGCCAGCTGGTACACCTTCGATCGCCATCGCGACGCGATGCTCGACTTCATCGAGCGGCTGGACCTGCGCAACGTGCTGCTCGTCTGCCAGGACTGGGGCGGCCTGATCGGCCTGACGCTGCCGATGGCCCAGCCCGCCCGCTTCACGCGCCTGCTCGTGATGAACACGGGCCTGGGCACGGGCACGGTGACCGAGGGCTTCCTCAAGTGGCGGGCCTACAACAACACGCAGCCCGATCTCGCCATCGGCAAGCTGATGAAGCGCGGCTGCCCGATGTTGAGCGACGCCGAGGCGGCGGCCTACGACGCGCCATTTCCCGACATGCGCTTCAAGGCTGGCGTGCGCGCCTTCCCGAACCTCGTGCCCGACCGCGACGACGCGCCCGGCGCGGCGCTCAGCCGCGAGGCGGCCGCGTTCTGGAGCGAGCGCTGGACGGGCGAGAGCTTCATGGCCATCGGCATGCAGGACCCGGTGCTCGGCGAGGCGCCGATGCGCTCGCTGGCGCGGCGCATCCGCGGCTGCCCGCCGCCGATGGAGGTGGCCGAGGGCGGCCACTTCGTGCAGGAGTGGGGTGTGCCGATCGCGCAGGCGGCGCTGGCGCACTTCAGGCTCGGCTGAGCCGCCTGCAAGCCGCCGGCCCTGCCACTTGCGTTTCCGCGCTTCGACGACGCTTCCGCATGCAGATCGACCTGCCCACCCTGCGCGGCTTCTTCGCTTCGGCGCCGTTCATGGTCGACCTCGGCATCGAGCCCGTGGCGGCGGGCGAGGGCCGCGTGACGACGGTGCTGCCGCTGGCGCGCCGGCACCTGCAGCACACGGGCCAGGTGCACGCCGGCGTGATGGCCTCGATGGCCGACCACACGATGGGCGCCGCGGGCCAGACGATGGCCGCCGAAGGCTTCTGGATCATCACCGCCGAGCTGAAGACGAGCCTGCTGCGCCCCGGCAAGGGCGAGCGGCTCGTGTGCGAGGCGTGGGTCGTCAAGCCCGGCCGCACGCTCACCTTCACCGAGGCGGAGGTGTTCGCCGAGGCGGGCGATGGCGCGCGCACGCTGGTGATGAAGGCCTCGGCGACGATGGCGCTGGTGCCGGCCGAGCGGCCGGCCCGGCCTTGACGCCGGGGCGACGGAGCCGCGCATGTCGCTGCCGAATGCCATGGCCTGACGGCGGCCCTTCACGTCATCCGACTCGACCAAGGCCCACGCGATGCGCGAGACCCTCGACTTCCTGCTGCACGACTGGCTGCGCGTCACCGAGCTGACGGCGCGGCCGCGCTTCGCCGAGCACTCGGCCGAGACCTTCGCGCAGGTGCTGGACACCTGCGAGCGCATCGCGCGCGAGAAGTACGCGCCGTTCAACCGCCTCGTCGATGTCGAGGAGCCGCGCTTCGACGGCGAGAGGGTCATCCTGCCGCAGGCCACGCACGATGCCTGGGCGGCCTACGCGGAGAGCGGCATGCTCGCCGCGGCGCAGGACTACGAGTTCGGCGGCATGCAGCTGCCCTACGCCGTGGAGGCGGCGGCCGACGCCTTCTTCGCGAAGGCCTCGGTCAGCATCGGCGGCGGGCTGCTGACGCGCGGCAACGCGAGCCTGCTGATGGCGCACGGCACCGATCGGCAGAAGCAGGTCTTCGCGGCCACCGAGTTCAGCGGCCGCTGGTCGGGCACGATGTGCCTCTCCGAGCCTCAGGCGGGCTCGAGCCTCTCGGACATCCTGACGCGGGCCGAGCCCGATGGCGACGGCTTCGAGGCCGACCCGCTCGGGCCGCGCTACCGCCTGCGCGGCAACAAGATGTGGATCTCG
>Ga0209172_10003084_pt1 | contig 26735 bp, 22 predicted proteins | sample LarsenN4metaG_FD_184113 | JGI IMG/M metagenome (GOLD analysis project Ga0209172, IMG submission 184113) | Hot spring sediment bacterial and archeal communities from British Columbia, Canada, to study Microbial Dark Matter (Phase II) - Larsen... ... | reverse complement strand
TCCGGCTAACGGTTCCCGTCATCAGGGTCCGTAGAGGACTTGCACCTCCAAGTCACCAATAGGCCACCATAGCCGATTGGATGGCGCTTATGCGCCACGCGCCCTGCCGGGCGCACCACCACAAAAAGGGCGGGGATTTCCCCGCCCTTTTCTCTATTGCGGCTCCTCCTGAACCGGCGGAGCCGCCCCGTTCCCCTCTTTCGCAGGCGCCGCCCCGGCCGGCTCCGGTGCCGGCGATGCCTCCGGCACCGCCGGAGGAGTGCTTTCCCCCTCGGCAGCGGGCGTCGGCTCCGGCTCCCCGGGTCCAGCGACTCCCGTGAAATTCTCGAAGGCCGCCGCCTCCTTCTCGATGCTCTGGTCCACCTTCCGCTGGAGGCCGGCGATGTTCGGCTCCTGCCCCATGGCCTGCTGGTACTCGCCGGCCGTCAGGACCCCCTTGTTCCGCATGAGCCGCAGAATCATGTTGGAGCGCTTCAGCACCTTCCCCAGATTCTTGTATGGATTGTAGGCCACCCGGGGCCCCGGCAGCATGGCGGCCAGGAAGGCGCACTCCCGGGGGGTCAGGGCCGACGCCGGCTTGCCGAAATAGTAGCGGGCGCCGTGGCCGATGCCGTAGACCATGGGTCCCAGCTCCACCACGTTCAGATAGAGCTCGATGATCCGCCCCTTGGTCAGCTCATCCTCCATCCGCCTGGCAAGGATAATTTCCTTCACCTTGCGGGTGATGGTCTTCTCCCGGGAGAGGAAGAGGTTCTTGGCCACCTGCTGGGTGATGGTGGAAGCCCCGCGGGCCAGGCTCTTTTTTTCGAGATCGTACTTGATGGCGTTCTTGATGGCCTTCACGTCGATCCCCTCGTGCTTGTAGAAGTTGGCATCCTCGGCCAGGATCACTGCCCACTTCATCTCGGACGGAATGCTCCCCGACGGGGTCCAGTACCGGTTCTTGGGCCCCACCACAAAGGGGTGGTAGTCGCCGTGCCAGTCCTTCACCTGGATGGTCATGCTCATCCGGCGGTCCTTCAGCCCGGCCACCGAGGGGAGGAGCATGATGGAAACGGCGATGTAGACTCCGTAGAGCACCACGGCCCCAAGGACCAGACAGATCACTCTTTTCGCGGTCACGGCGCTTCGCCCCCCAGTCCCCTTACCCGGGCCATCTCCGCCGCCATGAGGATGGCGGCCTTCATGCTCTCGGCCGACGCCCGGCCGGTCCCCGCCAGATCGTAGGCGGTGCCGTGATCAACGGAGGTGCGGATGATGGGAAGCCCCAGGGTTACGTTGACCCCATCGTCGAAGTGGAGAAGCTTCAGGGGGATGAGCCCCTGGTCGTGGTACATGCAGACCACGGCGTCGTAGCTCCCCTGGACGGCGAAATGGAAGAGGGTGTCGGCGGAGAGGGGGCCGACGGCATCGATCCCTTCCCGGCGGGCCGCCGCGATGGCGGGGGCAATGATCCGCGCCTCCTCGTCCCCGAACATCCCCCCCTCCCCGCAGTGGGGATTGAGGGCCAGGACCGCGATGCGGGGATTGCTCCTGAAGTAGCGCTCCACGTCCCGGTGGGTGATCCGGATCGTCTCCAGCACCCGGTCGAAGGTGACCAGCCGCGGCACATCGGCCAGGGCCTCATGGATGGTAACGAGGGTGACCCGCAGCCGCGAGCCGGCCAGCATCATGACGACCCGCTCCGTTCCCGCCAGCTCGGCAAGGAGCTCCGTGTGCCCCGGATACCGGTGTCCGGCCCGGTTCAGGGCCTCCTTGCTGATGGGGGCGGTCGCCATGGCGTCGGCACGGCCGGCAAGGCAGAGCCGCGCGGCCTCGCAAATGGCCTGGTACATGGCCTCGCCGCTGGCAACGGTTGGCCGGCCATAGGGGATCTCTTCCCCGGACAGGGAGGAGACCTCCTTGAGCAGGAGCACCCCCTCCCCGGAGACTCCGGAGGCAAAGTCGTCCCTCCTCTCGAGCCGCTGGCCGGTGCCGGCAACGGCAACCCCCCGGGCCATGGCGGCGGCGTCGCCGATGACAAGGTGACGGCAGCAGCGCCGCACCGCTGGATCGGCCAGGGCGGCGGCAATAATCTCGGGGCCGACCCCGGTGGGGTCCCCCATGGTAATGGCAATACGAGGTATCATGGCGGACATGGCTGAATGATAGCAGGATTCCGTGCAGGCATCAGAGAAAAAAAAAGAGCGGCTAAGCCGCTCTTCCCGGTGGAATGCTGATGGTCGCTACTTCCGGGCAGCCTTCCCTGCCACCTGCATCCGGATCAGTGCCCGCTCAAGGGCGGCCTCCTGAACCTTGTAGCTCTTGTCTTCGGGGCTGAGACCTTTCAGGGCCGCTTCCGCACGCCCCAGGGCCGCCTTGGCCCGCTCAAGGTCGATCTCATCGGCCCGCTCGGCGGTCTCCACAAGCACGGTGACCTTGTCGTTCTCCACTTCGAAGTAGCCCCAGTTTAGGGCCAGATGGTGGAGCTGCCCCCCCTTTTTGTACGTCAGCTCCCCGATCTTCAGAGAAGTGAGGAACGGAGCGTGGCCCGGAAGGACGCTGAACTCGCCGAGGGCACCGGTGGCCGTGATCTCATCGACCTCTTCGGAGAGAATCTTTTTGTAGGGAGTTACCAGATCGACTTTCAGTTTTTCAGCCATCTATCTTCATCCTTTTGGCAGGGAAGCCGCCGGGGCTCCCCTGCGACGAGGTCGTGTAATCCTAGGCAGCAAGCTTCTTGGCCTTTTCCAGGGCCTCTTCGATGGTGCCGACCATGTAGAAGGCCTGCTCGGGAATGTCGTCGTGCTTGCCGGCGACGATCTCCTGGAACCCCTTGATGGTATCCTTCAGCTCCACGTACTTGCCGGGGCTGCCGGTGAAGGCTTCGGCCACGTGGAACGGCTGGGAGAGGAAACGCTGGATCTTCCGGGCGCGGGCAACGATCAGCTTGTCCTCCTCGGAAAGTTCGTCCATGCCGAGAATGGCGATGATGTCCTGGAGGTCCTTGTACTTCTGGAGGACGTACTGGACCTGGCGGGCGATGTTGTAGTGCTCCTCGCCGATGATCTGGGGATCGAGAATCCGCGACGTGGAGTCGAGGGGGTCAACGGCCGGGTAGATGCCGAGCTCGGCGATCTGACGGGAGAGAACGGTCGTTGCGTCCAGGTGGGCGAAGGCCGTTGCCGGTGCCGGGTCGGTGAGGTCGTCGGCCGGAACGTAGATGGCCTGAACCGAGGTGATGGAGCCCTTGGTGGTGGAGGTGATCCGCTCTTGGAGCTCCCCCATCTCGGTGGCCAGCGTCGGCTGGTAACCGACGGCGGAAGGGATCCGGCCGAGGAGCGCGGAAACCTCGGAACCCGCCTGGGTGAAGCGGAAGATGTTGTCGATGAAGAGGAGCACGTTCTGCCCTTCCTCGTCCCGGAAGTACTCGGCGATGGAGAGGGCGGAGAGGGCAACCCGGGCACGGGCGCCGGGAGGCTCGTTCATCTGGCCGTACACGAGGGCGGCCTTGTCGAGAACGCCGGACTCCTTCATCTCCATCCAGAGGTCGTTACCTTCACGGGTCCGCTCGCCGACGCCGGCGAAAACGGAGAAGCCGCCGTGCTGCTTGGCGATGTTGTTGATGAGCTCCATGATAAGAACGGTCTTGCCGACGCCGGCGCCGCCGAAGAGGCCGATCTTCCCCCCCCGGGCGTAGGGAGCCAGGAGGTCGACGACCTTGATGCCGGTGGTGAAGGCCTCAACCTTGGTGGACTGGTCCACGAAGGCGGGGGCGTCACGGTGGATGCCGTACTCCTTCTCGGCACCAACCGGACCCATTTCGTCCACCGGCTCGCCGATGACGTTGAGGATGCGGCCCAGGGTCTTGCGCCCCACCGGCACGGAGATCTGCTTGCCGGTGTCGAGGACTGCCTGGCCCCGGACGAGACCGTCGGTGGAGTCCATGGCGATGGTGCGGACAGAGTTCTCACCCAGGTGCTGGGCCACTTCGAGCACCAGGTTGTATTCCTTATCGTCAATGGCCGGGTTGGTGACCCGAAGGGCGTTGTAGATGGGAGGCAGTTTGCCCGGCTCGAACTCGACGTCGATAACCGCGCCGATGACCTGCGAAATTTTACCGAAATTCTGACTCATGGTGCCTCTTCCTCCTGCGGCCCGCGGGGGGCCTTCTATTGTTTAATCGTGAGATTGATTATCCCTTGATCGACTCGGCGCCGGAGATGATCTCCATCAGCTCGGTCGTGATGGCTGCCTGACGGGCCCGGTTGTACTGGAGGGTCAGCTTGCCGATCATCTCGGTGGCGTTCTTGGACGCGCTGTCCATGGCGGTCATGCGGGCACCGTGCTCGGACGCCACCGACTCCAGCAGCGCCTTGAACAACTGGACCTCGATGTGCTTCGGAAGGAGTTCGCTGAGCAGTTCTCCCTTGGAGGGTTCGTAGATGTACTCGGGAGCATGCTCCTCTTCGTCGGTCTCCTCCGGAACGATGGGGAGCAGCTGCTGCAGGGTGATGTCCTGGGACATGACGCTTCTGAACGCATTGAAGAGCAGATAGACTTCGTCGTACTCCTCCGCCAGGTATCCTTCCACGAGCTCCTGGGCCAGGAGGGCGGCGGTGGGATAGCTGAGGTTCGAGAGGACGTTGCCGTAGTGCTTGTGGATCTTCTGGCGGTTCTTGAGGAACTCATACCCCTTGCGGCCGACGGTGGTTACGGAGATTTCGGCGAATTCGCCCTTCTTCTCCCTGATGAAGCGCTCGGCGGCCTTGCAGATGTTGGCATTGAAGCCGCCGCAGAGGCCCCGGTCGGAGGTGACCACCACAAGGAGGGCCTTCTGGCTGACCCGCTTCTGGAGCAGGGGGTTTTCGCTCCCCCCCTGGCTCTTGGCCAGCCGGCCGAGAACTTCCGCGAGCTTCTTCGCGTAGGGGCGGGCGGCAACCACGTTTTCCTGGGCACGGCGCAGCTTCGCGGCCGAGACCATCTTCATGGCCTTGGTTATCTGTCTGGTGTTCTTGACCGAGACAATACGCTTTTTGATGCTTTTCAGGCTTGCCATAGGTGGAGGACCGTCCTTAGTTTACGCGGTAAATTCCTTCTTGAATTCGTCAAGGGCGGCAACAATCTTGCCCTTGAGGTCGTCATCGATCGCCTTCTTGTCGCGCAGCTCGGCGAGGATATCGGCCTTCCTGCCGTCGAAGAAGGCGTAGAGCTCGCTCTCGTAGCGGCGGAGGGAAGCGACGGGGTAGTCATCCACATAGCCGTTGTTGGCGGCGAAGATGATGAGGACCTGCTTCTCGTTGGGAATCGGACGGTACTGGGGCTGCTTGAGAATCTCCACGAGGCGCTCGCCCCGGGCCAGCTGCATCTGGGTAGCCTTGTCCAGGTCGGAACCGAACTGGGCGAAGGCAGCCATCTCGCGGTACTGGGCGAGGTTCAGCCGGAGCGTACCGGCAACCTGCTTCATGGCCTTCACCTGGGCGGAACCACCGACCCGGGAAACCGAGAGACCGACGTTGATGGCCGGGCGGACGCCGGAGTAGAACAGGTCGCTCTCCAGGTAGATCTGGCCGTCGGTAATGGAAATGACGTTGGTCGGAATGTAGGCGGAAACGTCGCCGGCCTGGGTCTCGATGATCGGCAGCGCGGTAAGGGACCCGGCGCCGCAGTCATCGGAGAGCTTCGCGGCCCGCTCCAGGAGGCGGCTGTGGAGGTAGAAGACGTCGCCCGGATAGGCTTCGCGCCCCGGCGGACGGCGGAGAAGCAGGGAGAGCTGCCGATAGGCAACGGCCTGCTTGGAGAGGTCATCGTAAATGATCAGGGCGTGCTTGCCGTTGTCCCGGAAGTACTCACCCATGGTGACGCCGGTGTAGGGGGCGATGAACTGGAGCGGAGCCGGCTCGGAGGCGGAGGCGGAAACGACGATGGTGTAGTCCATGGCGCCGTACTCCTGGAGCTTGCTCACCACCTGGGCAACGGTGGAACGCTTCTGGCCGATGGCGACGTAGATGCAGATGAGGTCGCCGCCCTTCTGGTTGATGATGGTGTCGATGGCAACGGCGGTCTTGCCGGTCTGGCGGTCGCCGATGATGAGCTCCCGCTGGCCGCGGCCTACCGGAACCATGGCGTCGATGGCCTTGAGGCCGGTCTGCATCGGCTGGTGGACCGACTTCCGCTTGACGATGCCGGGGGCCTTCACCTCCACCTTGCCGAAGGTGGTGGTGTTGATGGGGCCCTTGCCGTCGATGGGCTGGCCGATGGCGTTGACTACGCGGCCGATGAGGGCCTCACCCACCGGAACCTCGACGATCCTGCCGGTCCGCTTGACGCTGGCGCCTTCCTTGATGTTCTCGTTGTCTTCACCGAGGATCGCCGCACCGACGTTATCCTCTTCGAGGTTGAGAACCATGCCGGAGACCCCGCCGGGGAACTCCAGGAGCTCGCCGGCCATGGCCTTGTCCAGGCCGTGGATGCGGGCGATACCGTCACCGACGGAGATGATGGTGCCGGTCTCGGCCACCTCGACCTCCTTGCCGTACTCCTTGATCTGCTTGCGGATAATTTCGCTGATTTCTTCGGCTCTGATTTCCATGGAACCTCTCACCCCTTCTGTAATATATCCTGAATCCTGTTCAACTGGGTCCGTACGCTGCCGTCAAAAACCTTGTCGCCGATCCTGGTGACCACTCCGCCGATAAGGGAGGGATCCACCTGGACCGACAGCTGCACCTGCTTCCCCGTTGCCCTGGCCAGCGCCCCCTTCATGCTCTCCACCTGGGCATCCTCCAGGGGAAACGCAGAGGTGAGCACCGGCCGGATGACCCCGGAGAGTTCATCGGCAAATGCGGCGTAGCTGTGGGCTATCTGGGGAACCAAACCGATTCTCCCCCGATCGAGGAGAACCTGAAGAAAGTTGGAGACCGTTGCGGAGGGATTCAGCTTCGCAAGGATGTCCTTGAGAATCTCCCTCTTGGCTTCAATGCGGTACGCGGGACTCTTGAGGACGGAGCCCAGGTCGGCGTTCCCGTCAAGCAGGGCCGCAAACTGCCCCAGCTCGGCGCCGAACCGGTCAACGGCACCCTCCTCGGACCCGAGCTGCACCAGCGCCTTGGCGTAGCGACGTGCAATAGCGTTCGAGATCAATGTAAGTTCTCCACCTTGGTAAGATAGTCGTTAACCAGCCGATCCTGGTCTTCTTTCTTGATGGTTTCCCGCAGGGACTGCTCGGCCATCTGCACCGCAAGGCGGGCGGCCTCCTCGCGGAGCTCGGCCTTGGCCTTGAGAACCTCCTGGGAAGCGGTGGCGGCGGCCTGCTCGCGGATCTTGTCGGCGGTCGCCTTGGCCTCGGCGATGATCCGCTCCTTCTCCAGCTCCCCCTCCTTGCGGATGGCGGCGTAGATTTCGTCGATTTCCTGATTGGCCTTCTCCAGCTTCTCGCTGTACTCGGCAAACTTCTTCTCGGCGGCGGCCCGGGCCTCCTCGGCCTCGCGCAGGGCCTTCTCCACGCCGGCGGTCCGCTCGGCCAGGGCCCCCTTGGCGTTGGCCTTCTTGAGGGCCCAGACGATGATGCCGACAAGGGCGACGAAGTCGATCACCCGCCACATGAAGTCTTTCATCTGCTTGCCGGTATCGACGTGGTGAGCACCCTCCCCCCCGCCGGCGGCAAACCCCAGGGCCGCCATGCCGGCCACGGCAAGGCAGACCGCAGCGGTCATGATCATGGGCTTCAGTAGCCCTTTTTTCCGAAACGCATGTGCCATGTTACAGACTCCTCCCGAGGACTTTCTCGCAGATTTCAAGGGACAGGGAACGGGCCTGAACCGTCAGGAACTCCTTGGCGTCAGCGGCTTCTTTCGCTACCCTGGCCTTGATGGAGGAGAGGGAATCGGCGGCTTCCTTGCGGGCCTTCTCGATGACGGCAGCCTCCTCCCGGAGAGCTTCGCCGCGAAGGGCGTCGCGCTCGGCATTGGCCTTGGCCTTAATCTCGCGCAGGCGGGCTTCGTAGAGGGCCATCTTCTCCTGCACGTCCTTGTCAACCGCCGCGGCCCGCTCCCTGGCACCGTCAATCTGGGCCTTGCGGTCCGCCATGACCTTCCTGATCGGCTTATACAGAAAGATGTTCAGAACCAGCATGAGAAGCAGGAAGTTCACCAACTGAATGACAAAGGCAAGATCTAAACTTATCACGCTACCACTCCGTAAAATTTACCGCTGTATTTTGTGTTTCGTGGCTCACTTGGTACATGTATCAAAAAAATATGCGGTCATAGGGCCGCAAAACAGACGTTAGCTATCACACGGCTTACGGCATGTCAAGAACTTTATCCGGACCGCGCCCCTGCCGACGACGGCAGACGCCGCACCGCCGGCACCTCAACCCAGCAGGATATCGACGATTCTCGCCAGCTCGTCCCGGCTGGCGTAGGCAATCTCGATCCTCCCCCCCTTGCCGCTTTTCCGCACGGCAACCCTGGTCATGAAGCGCCGCTGCAGCTGCTCCACCAGGTCGGCGGCATGGACCTCGACGGCCCCGGCCTTTGTCTTGGGCTTCTGGCCGCTCTTCAGCCGCTTCACGAGGCTTTCCGCCTCCCGAACGGTGAGCCCCCCCCTGACGATGGCGTCCCGGGCCTCCCGCACCTGCTGGTCCGAATCGAGGGAGAGGATAGCCCGGGCATGGCCCATGGCGAGGCGCTCCTCGACGATGTCCCTCTTCAGGTCGGGGGGGAGCTTCAGGAGCCGCAGGGAGTTGGCCACGGTGGAGCGGTCCTTGCCGACCCGCTTCGCCAGCTCCTCCTGGGTCAGGCCGAAGTTCTCCATGAGGGCGTGGTAGGCCTCGGCCTCCTCCACGGCATTCAGGTCCTCCCGCTGGATATTCTCGATGAGGGCCATCTCCAGGGCCGTATCCTCGGAGACGTCCTGAATGACCACCGGCACCTCGCGGAGCCCCGCCTTCTGGGCGGCCCGCCAGCGGCGCTCGCCGGCGATGAGCTCGTAGTGGTCCCCCTTCTTCCGCACCACCAGGGGCTGGATGATCCCCTTCTCGCGGATGGAGGCGGCGAGCTCCTCCAGCTTCTCCGGGGTGAAGGTCTTGCGGGGCTGGTTGCGATGGGGACGAATCTCTTCGATGGGGCAGGAGAAGTAGCGCTTCCCCTCCTCCTCCACCACAGGGAGAAGGGCCGCCATCCCCTTGCCGAGTCCGGTCTTCTTAACCATGGTGCGCCTCCCGTGCCATGAGCTCCCGGGCCAGTTCCATGTAGGTGACGGCCCCCTTGGAGGTGATGTCGTACAGGATGATGGGACGGCCGTGGCTCGGGGCCTCGGAGAGCCGCACGTTGCGGGGGACCACGGTCTGGAAGGCAAGGGAGCCGAAATGGGTCCGGATCTCCTCGCTCACCTGGCGGGAGAGGTTGATGCGGCCGTCGTACATGGTGAGGAGTATCCCCTCGATGGCGAGCCCCGGGTTGAGCCCCCTCTGGACCAGCTTGATGGTCTTGATGATCTGGGAAAGCCCCTCCATGGCGTAGTATTCGCACTGGAGAGGTATGAGGACCGAGTCGGCGGCGGTCATGGCGTTGAGGGTGAGGAGCCCCAGGGAGGGGGGACAGTCGATGATGATGTAGTCGTAGCGGTCATCGAGGCGTGCCAGGGCCTCCTTGAGCTTTCGCTCCCTCCCCTGGGCGGACACGAGCTCCAGCTCGGCGCCGGCCAGGTCGGTGGTGGAGGGGAGAAGGTCCAGACAGGCGAGTTCCGTCCCGACAATGATCGAGGCCGGGTCGATGTCGTTGATGATGGCGTCGTAGACCGACTCCGCGAGGCTCCCCTTGTCGACGCCGACGCCGCTGCCGGCATTCCCCTGGGGGTCCATGTCCACAAGGAGCGTCCGCTTTTCCGCCGCGGCCAGGGAGGCGGCGAGGTTGACGGCGGTGGTGGTCTTGCCGACCCCGCCCTTCTGATTCGCTATGCAGATTTTCTTTGCCATCTCGGATAACCGTCGCGGGAAAGGTAAGAGGGGAAAGCGGCTGGAAAGGCGAGATAGTTACCATATTTTCCCAGCTTTGTGAAGGCATTTTTCCGGCCTTGCGCCGGCGCCCGCGGGGCGGGGCATCAGGAGGGGGGTGCGTCGAGGAGGCCGGCCCCGCCCAGAATGCCGACAATTTCCTTCCCGTCGACCGGCTTGGTCAGACAGCAGAGGACATCCAGTTCCCGGCAGCTCTTCAGGTCGCTCTCCTCCCGGGACGAGCTGATGACGATGACCGGAATCCCCCTGGTCCTTTCGTCGGCACGGAGGGCCCTCAGGACCTCGATCCCGTTTACTTTGGGCAGCTTCAGATCGAGGAGGATGAAGGCCGGAGCCAGGAGCCCGCCGCCGCGCTCCGGACAGCCGGGGCCCAGAAGATAGGCCAGGGCCTCTTGGCCGTCACGGGCAACGACGACCTTGTCCATGCCTTGGCGGCGCAGGGCGCGCAGCGCAAGAAATTCATCATCGGCATTGTCCTCGACCAGCAGAATTTCCATGGATTCCATTGAATGACTCCTCCCATCTCACGGATTATTCTTGCAACCACTCATCTAACACAGGATTGCCCGCCGCGCACATTCAGGAAATCCCCGCCGGCTGCCCCTTGCGTAGAACCCGCTTGTCGCCGACCCGGATGGTGAGCTTCTCCTGGTCGAAGAATTCCAGGAGAGGGATCATGAACTTGCGCGAAAGCCCCGTGATCTCCCGGAACTCCGGCGGGGTGATCTCCCCTTTCTCCCGCAGCCGGGCGACGAGCTTCTCCCGGATTTCGCCAAGGGGGGACGGCGCGTAAAAGACGTCGCCCTTCACCTTCACGGCCCGCCCCTCCCGGGCAAGGATGTTCAGGTGCTCCAGGAGCTCCTTCTCACCGCAGCGAAGCTGTTCGCACAGCTCCTTCACGGTGGGGGGTTCGGCGCCGCCCCGCTGCAGGGCCTCAGCGATCCGCCCCTGGAGGCCCGCCTGGTCCGCCGTCGGCTTTCCCCCACGGCCGGGCAGCTTCACCAGCTCCCGCTCCGCCACCACCTTCCCCTCCTTTTCCAGGGAGGTCAGCAGCGGGGTAAAGAACCGCGGGTCGCTCCGCCGGGGGAGGCGGGTCTTCAGCTCCTCCTTGCCGATCCCCTCCCGCAGGGGGTTCTCCCGCAGATACCCCTCCAGCTCCCCCAGAAGATGGGCCTTGAGGGAGCTGAATGCCTCCCGGGAAAGGAAGATCCGGGGCTCCCGGACCACCTGCACCACCTCGCCGGCCGAGAGGAGCGCGGCCAGGGCACCTTCGGTCTTCCGGGGGGAGAGACCGCTGCGGACGGCGATCTCCTCGAAAGCGATGCCGGAGAGGAGGCTTCCGGCCGCCAGGAGCCTCACCGTATCGGTCTCGGCATGGCCCTCCAGCGCCTGAAGAAGCGCCAGGGCCTCATCGGAGCGGCGCCGGCGGCGGGGGGGCATCGGGTCCAGGACCCGGCCGCCGCCCACGGTGACCTGGGGGGAGGAGGAACGGAGCACGAAGGGATCGCCGGGAAGCAGCAGCACCGGATGCTTCAGGCGCAGCTGGACAAAGGCCGACTCCCCCGGCGCCAGGGCATCCCGGTCCAGGAGGATCACCTGGGCCGCAACCTCGTAGGTGGCCGAGTGGAGCCGAAGCGCGGCCCGGTGCCGGAGCTCCTTCGGCGCCGAGGGGAGGAGGTCGAGGCGGGCATCCACGGCCCGGGTGGTCCGGTAGACCCCCCGGGGAACCAGGATGTCCCCCCGCGCCACCTCACCATGGTCAACCCCCTGGAGGTTCACGGCCACCCGCTGGCCGGCGCCGGCTGAGTCCCCCTTCCGGCCGTGGGTCTGAACGCCCCGCACCCGGGCCTCCCGGCCGGAGGGAAGGAGCTCCGCCTCATCCCCCACGCGGACCTCGCCGGCCAGGAGGGTTCCGGTCACCACGGTGCCGAACCCGGCAACGGTAAAGACCCGGTCCACGGGGAGCCGGAAGGGACCTTCGCTCCGCCTCTCCTCCGCCTGGGCCGCGAGCCGGGCCAGCTCAGCCTTGAGCTCGTCAATGCCCGCGCCGGTCCGGGACGAGACCGGCACGATGACCGCATCCCCCAGAAAGCTCCCCGCCAGATACTCGCGCACCTCCTCGGCCACGAGGCCGAGCCACTCGGGGTCCACCAGGTCGCTCTTGGTGAGGGCCACGAGCCCCTTTTTCACCCCCAGGAGCTGGCAGATCTCCAGGTGCTCCCGGGTCTGGGGCATGACCCCTTCATCGGCGGCGATGACCAGCATCACCAGATCCATCCCCCCCACCCCGGCCACCATGGTCCGGACGAAGCGCTCATGTCCCGGCACGTCAACAATGCCGAACCGGACCCCGCCCGGCAGTTCCAGGTGGGCGAATCCCAGCTCGATGGTGATCCCCCGCTTCTTCTCCTCGGGAAGACGGTCGGTGTCGATGCCCGTAAGGGCCCGGACGAGGGAGGTCTTGCCATGGTCGATGTGGCCGGCGGTGCCGAGGATGAGATGTTTCATGGTGTGTCCTGCTCCCTGAACTGAAGCTGATACAGCCGCGCGTAGACCCCTCCGGCGGCCAGAAGCTCCCGGTGGGTCCCCTCTTCCACCTTTTCTCCCCGGTGGATGACGGCAATCCGGTCCGCATCCTGGACCGTGGAGAGGCGGTGGGCCACCACCAAGGAGGTCCGCCCTGCCATGAGCGCCCGGAGCCCCTCCTGGATGATCCGCTCGGATTCACTGTCGACGCTGGAGGTGGCCTCGTCGAGGACGAGAATTTCCGGGTCGAAGGCCACGGCCCGGGCAAAGGAGATGAGCTGACGCTCGCCGGCGGAAAGGTTCACCCCCCGCTCCCGCACCTCTTCGTCGTACCCCTTGGGAAGGGCCTCGATGAACCGGTGGGCCCCCACGAGCCGGGCCGCCTCCTCCATCCGGGCGGCGGCCCCCTCATCCCCCAGGTGGATGTTGAAGCCGATGGTGCCGGTGAAGAGGTACGGCTCCTGGAGGACCACGCCGATCCGGCGCCGCAGCTCGGGGAGCGGCAGCTCCCGGATGTCGGCGCCGTCGAAGCGGATGCTCCCCCGGCTCACGTCGTAGAAGCGGGAGAGGAGGCGGGTGACCGTGGTCTTGCCGCCGCCGGTCTCTCCCACCAGCGCCACCTTCTCCCCCCGGCGGATGGTGAGGTCGATCCCCCGCAGGACGTACTCGTCGTCCCGGTAGGCGAACCAGACGTCCCGAAAGGCGATGGTGTTAATTCCCCCCTCCCCCCCAGCCCCTCTCCCGGGGGGAGGGGCTGGCCGAAGGCCGGGTGAGGGGCATCCGTCCCTCTCCGTGTCCAGCAGGTTGAAGATCCGCTCCAGGGCCGCCATGGCCCCCTGCATGATGGAATATTTGGCCGAGAGGTCCCGGATGGGACCGAAAAACTTCTCGATGTACTGGATGAACGCCACCAGGGCGCCGAAGGTGAGGGCCCCGCTGACGATCTCCCCCCCGCCGTACCAGACGATGAGCCCCACGGCCACGGAGGAGAGGGTCTCCACCAGGGCGTAGAGGGAGGCGTCCCAGGTTATGACCGGGAGGTTGGCGTCCCGGTAGGCGGCGTTGAGCCGGGTGAACTCCCGCCGTTCGGTCTCCTGCCGGTTGAAGAGCTGAACCACCGCCATGCCGCCGATGGTCTCGGCCAGGAAGGTGTTGAGGTTCGCCAGCCGGGCCCGCACCTCCCGGAACGCCTTGCGCATCCTGACCCGGAAGGTGAAGGCGACCCAGATGAGCACCGGCAGGACCGCGAAGGTAACGAGCGACAGCTTCAGGTTCATCCAGAGCATGACGCCGACGATGCCGGCCAGGAAGATAATGTCCCCCACCACCGTGATGATTCCGGCGGCGAACATCTCCCCCAGGACCTCCACGTCGCTGGTGAGGCGGGTAACGAGGCTCCCCGTGGGGGTCCGGTCGAAGAAGGATACCGGGAGCCGCTGGACGTGGCTGAACAGTTCCACGCGAATATCGAACATCACCTTCTGCCCCAGGTACTGGAGGAGCCAGACCTCAATAAACGTCAGGAGCGATTCAGCCAGGATCAGGGCGAGAAAGCCGGCCGCCACCAGGGGGAGCCCCTCCATGCGGCCGGTGACGATGTGCTCGTCGATGGCCACCTTCATGACCCACGGCTGGGCCAGCCGCGCCGCCGCCGCAAGGGGAAGGAGGCAGAGGGCGGCCACGGCGAGCCACCGGTAGGGGAGCACATGGCGGACAAACCGCGCCATGAGCCTGCCGTCGTAGGCCTTGCCGATTATCTCGTCTTCGTAGGCGCTGCCGAAATGCATGGTCCCTGCCTGAATGGGGCAGCTGCCGCCCCCTAGGGGCGGCGCGGAGCCCGGACGAATGATGCCCGGGAGCGGTAGGAATCCCATGTCCCGATGGCGCCGTTGAGGAGCCTCACGCTGCAGCGGAGCTCCTGCCCCATGACGGCGTCATTTCTTACCCTGAAGACGACCGGGTACTCCAGGGCCTGTCCCGAGTCAATGGCGACGTCGTCGAGAACAAGGGCGCCGCCCCCTTCGTTGCGGAAGCCGCTCCGGGCGAAATCCACCGGTTCGTAGGCACCGTCGGGAAACATCAGTCGCAGGGCAACGCCTTCGGCCCTGCGGCCCCCCACGTTGAGGAGGGTGACGAGATATTCGACCTGGTCGCCGGGGGTGAGCTCCGTCGTGTCCGTTTTGACCACGGCCCTCAGCAGCGGCCCGGAAATCTCTGCTCCCGCCCCTTGAGCCGCAACCGGAGCAGCGGCTGCCGGCAACGGCGCGGCTGGGCGCTTCGCCGGCACGTTCTCCCGAACCGGCTGTTCCTTCCGCCGGGACAGCCGGACCCGCTCCGCCTCCTCCCGGGCGCGCCGCTCGGCTTCCGCCTGCTCCCGGGCGCGCCGCTCGGCTTCCGCCTGCTCCCGGGCCAGCCGCTCGGTCTCGGCCTTCCGCCGGGCAGCCTCTTCGCGTGCGGCCTGCTCCCGCGCCACTCGCTCCCGTTCCGCCTGCTCCTGCGCACGCCGCTCGGCTTCCGCCCGCTCCCGGGCCAGCCGCTCGGTCTCGGCCTTCCGCCGGGCGGCCTCCTCGCGCGCGGCCTGCTCCCGGGCCACTCGCTCCCGCTCCGCCTCCTCCTGCGCACGCCGCTCGGCTTCCGCCCGCTCCCGGGCCAGCCGCTCGGCCTCGGCCTTCCGCCGGGCAGCCTCCTCGCGCGCGGCCTGCTCCCGGGCCACTCGTTCCTGTTCAGACTTCTCCCGATCGGCATTTTTCTCGGGCAGGCCGGCTGCCTCATTCTCAGAAGCGGCACTGACAGCGGCCAATGTCCCCGCCGGCAGGGCGTCCAGCTCGTCGTCGCCGCGCGAAAGCTTCTCCCCCCTGCGATAGCGGACCACGAGACCCATGAGCTCCTTCTCCGCCTTGGCCGAAAGGGAAGTGCCGGGATACTCCTGGAGAAGCCGCGTCATGGCCCTGGCGGCATCCTCCTGGTTCCCCGCCCTGAAGTGGGCGCGGGCAAGATAGAAGAGAGCCAGCTCCCGAAGCCTGGTGCCGGGATAGGCCTCCAGCAGGTGGCCCAGGGTCCGGGCCGCCTGCTTGCTGTCCCCCCCCGAAAAGGCCTCGAAGCCGGAGGTGAACAGCCGCGAATCATCACCTCCGAACGACGGCACGGCCGCAAGCAGCAGCACGGTCCCCCCGCACAGGATGCGCTTCGCCTCTCCCCACACCCGCCGCCACAGCTCCATATCGGCCACCTCCCCCATCGACCCGTTGCCGGCGGCCATTCTACGTCATTTTGGCGGCATACAGAAACAAAAAAGCCCATGGAAACACCATGGGCCGCGGGCACGTGAATGGGCAACGGGGGATGCCGGGTCATCGCCCCTTTTTGAGGTCGATGAGAATCAGCTTGGCAACGGCCTTCAGGGTCTCGAAAACCCCTTCGCCGGTGGCGGCGCTCGCCTCGAAGTCGGGAACCCCCGTCGGGTTCAGCTCCCGCCGGAGCTCCTCGACGGGGAGGACATCCGGAAGGTCCCGCTTGTTGTACTGTATGACGTAGGGGAGCTTGTCCAGGTCGTACCCCTGCTCCTTCAGGTTGCAGCGGAGGTTGTCCAGGGACTCGATATTGGCGTCCATCCGCTCCTCCTGGGAATCGGCCACGAACACCACGCCGTCCACACCCTTGAGGATCAGCTTGCGGGAGGCATCGTAGAAGACCTGGCCGGGGACGGTGTAGAGGTGAAAGCGGGTCTTGAAGCCGCGGATCTCCCCCAGGGCCAGGGGGAGAAAATCGAAAAAGAGGGTCCGCTCCGTCTCCGTGGCCAAGCTGATCATCTTCCCCTTCGCCTCGGGGGCGGTCTTCTGGTAGACGTACTGGAGGTTGGTGGTCTTGCCGCAGAGGCCCGGCCCGTAATAGACAATCTTGCAGTTTATCTCGCGTGAAGCGTAGTTGATGAAGGACATCCGCCGTACCCCCGGGCCGTCAGTTGAAGAGATTGTCGATGTCGTCGTCGGTGATCTCGGCGAAGGGGAACTCCTGGATGCCGCTGCGCTCTTTCTCCTCAGCTTTTTTCATGAGCCGGTCGAAGATGCCGGTCAGCTCCTCGGAGGCCTTCTTGACCCGCAGCCGCACGAGCCCAAGGGACGAACGGCTGTCAAAGAGGACCACAAGGATCACCCGGCCGCCGACAATGGAGATGTGGAGGTTGTCCTTCTCCCCCTCGTGGAAGAGGATGGAAAACTCCTTCTCGCCGATGAGCTTGGCAAGGCCGCCGGTGGCCGCGATGTTTCCCGCGGTGAGAGAGGCCAGCGACGTGGTGTCGAACCGCTCGGTCTCGCCGCAGCCGGCGATGAGCTGGCCGTTCTTGTCCACCAGAAAGATCACCTTGGCGTTGGCCTCCCGCAGGAGCTTCTCGATCGCCAGCGTGATCTGTCTGAACTCCTCATCGTACATAACCATCTGAGGGTCTGCCATTATGCACCCCTTCGCCGGGCTGTGGAATTTTCACCGATACCGGATGGGTTATAACAAAATTTTGACACTGGTTCAAGGAGAGAAAGCGGCGCCAGTGGGGCGCCGCCCAGCACGGACAGCGTCAATCCCGTTATAGCCACCAGATTTCTTTGCAAAACAAAGGCCAGCATCTTCGCGCAATTCCGCCGGCGACGCCCCCTTAAGCGCCCGAGCCGCAAAAAAAAGCCCCGGCGACATCTCGTCGCCGGGGCTCCCTGGCACTGGCCGGTGCCGGTTGCGGCTACTTCTCGCAGGTATCCTCGAAGTTGAGGGCCGCCAGCTTCTGGTAGTAGCTGAAGTGGGCCTTGGACCAGGCGGCCGCCTTCTTCATGAGCTCCTCGTACCCCTTCGGGTTGTTCTTCTTGAGGACGCGGTAGCGGTTCTCACTGTTGACGTACTCGTCGAAGGCGATGGTCGGGGCCTTGCTGTCGAGCTGGAGCGGGTTCTTGCACTCGGCGGCCAGCTGCGGGTTGTAGCGGTACAGTGGCCAGTAGCCGGACTGGACCGCCCGCTTCTGGGCGTCCACGCCGCGGGTCATGTCGATGCCGTGGGCGATGCAGTGGGCGTAGGCGATGATGAGCGACGGGCCGTCATAGGCCTCGGCCTCCAGGAACGCCTTGATGCACTGGGCCGGGTTGGCGAGGGAGACGGTGGCCACGTAAACCGAACCGTAGGCCATGGCCATCATCCCCAGGTCCTTCTTGGAGACCGGCTTGCCGCCGGCGGCGAACTGGGCCACCGCGCCAAGCGGGGTCGACTTGGAGGCCTGGCCGCCGGTGTTGGAGTAGACCTCGGTGTCGAGGACCAGCAGGTTGATGTTCTTGCCGCTGGCAATGACGTGGTCGAGGCCGCCGTAGCCGATGTCGTAGGCCCAGCCGTCGCCGCCGATGCACCAGACCGACTTCTTGACCAGGTAGTCGGCCACGGTGAGGAGCCGCTTGGCATCGGGCTCGGGGCAGCCGGCCAGGGCCTTCTTCAGCTCCGCCACCCGGGCCCGCTGGGCCTCGATGCCGGCCTGGGTCGACTGGTCGGCACCCTTGATCTCGTTCATGAGGGGCACCGCGCTCGTGCAGGAAGAACAGGCGCAGGAGGAGGAGAGCTTGTCGACCAGCTCAAGGGCCATGGCGTTGAATTTGTCCACGGCCAGGCGCATGCCGTAGCCGAACTCGGCGTTGTCCTCGAACAGGGAGTTGGACCAGGCCGGACCGAGCCCGTCGGCCCGCTGGGCGTAGGGGGTGGTGGGGAGATTGCCGCCGTAGATGGAGGAGCAGCCGGTGGCGTTGGCGATGACGGTCCGGTCGCCGAAGAGCTGGGTCAGCAGCTTCAGGTACGGGGTCTCGCCGCAGCCGAGGCAGGCGCCGGAGAACTCGAACAGCGGGCGGACCAGCTGGGAGCCCCGGACCGTGTCCAGCTTGGCCACGGTGGGGTCCACGTCCGGGATGGTGAGGAAGAAGTCCCAGTTCTCCACTTCCTGGGCCCGGAGGGGGGGCTGGAACGCCATGTTGATGGCCTTGTGGTTCGGGTCTTCCTTGCTCTTGGCCGGGCAGTTGTGGACGCAGGCGCCGCAGCCGGTGCAGTCTTCCGGGGCCACCTGGATGGTAAATTTCTGCCCCTTGAACTCGGGGATCTTGCAGTCAACCGACTTGAACGCCGCCGGAGCGCCGGCAAGGGCGGAGGCGTCATAGGCCTTCATCCGGATGGTGGCGTGGGGGCAGACGAAGGAACAGATGCCGCACTGGATGCAGAGCTGCTCGTCCCACACCGGGATCTCCACGGCGATGTTCCGCTTCTCGAACTGGGAGGTGGCTGTCGGGAAAGTGCCGTCGGCCGGCATCCTGGACACCGGCAGGTCGTCGCCGAGGCCGGCGATGATCGGTGCGGTGGTCTCCTGGACAAACCGCGGAGCCTTGGGGCTGACCACGGGAGGCTTCTGGAGGGTGCTGGTGGCCTTCTCCGGCACCGTCACCTCGTAGAAGTTGTTGAGGCCGGCCTCAACCGCCTTGTAGTTCATCTCGACAACCTTCTCGCCCGCCTTGCCGTAGGTCTTCTTGATGGCGTCCTTGATCTCGGCAATGGCCTGCTCCAGCGGAATGATATTGGAGATCTTGAAGAAGGCGGTCTGCATGATGACGTTGATCCGGGGACCGAGGCCGATCTCGTTGCCGAGGCGCACGCCGTCGATCACGAAGAACTTGAGCTTCTTGTCGATGATCTGCTGCTGCATGTCGGCGGGGAGCCTGTCCCAGATCTCGTTGCGGTCATAGGGGGCGTTCAGGAGGAAAGTGGCCCCCTGCTTGGCCTTGGCCAGCATGTCGTACTTCTCCACGAAGGCGAAGTTGTGGCAGGCCACGAAGTCGGCCTCCTGCACCAGGTACGGCGCCCGGATGTACTTCTTGCCGAAGCGCAGGTGCGAGGTGGTCATGGAGCCGGCCTTCTTGGAGTCGTAGACGAAATAGGCCTGGGCGTTGTTGTCGGTCATCTCGCCGATGATTTTGATGGAGTTCTTGTTGGCGCCCACGGTGCCGTCGGAGCCGAGGCCGAAGAACATGGCCTGATAGATTCCTTCCATCGGGTTGAAGAAGGAGGGATCCACGGGGAGACTGCTGTTGGTCACATCATCGTTTATGCCGACCACGAAATGGTTCTTGGGCTTGGCGGCGGCCAGGTTGTCGAACACGGCCTTGGCCTGGGCCGGGGTGAACTCCTTGGAGCCGAGGCCGTAGCGCCCCCCCACGATGACCGGATAGCCGTCGAACTGGAACTTCCCGTCGGCCATGGCCTCGCCGATGGCGGTGCGGACATCCAGATAGAGGGGCTCGCCCAGGGCGCCGGGCTCCTTGGTCCGGTCGAGGACGGCGATCTTCTTCACGGTCTTGGGAAGGGCGGCGATGAAGGCGTCGATGGGGAACGGCCGGTAGAGGCGGACCTTCACCACGCCGATCTTCTCCCCCTTGGCGGAGAGGTGCTCCACGGTCTCCTGCACCGTGTCGGCGCCGGAGCCCATGATGACGATGACCCGGTCGGCGTCGGGAGCGCCCACGTAGTCCACCAGCCGGTACTGGCGGCCCGTGATCTTGGCGAACTTGTTCATCTCCCCTTCCACAATCTCGATGCATTTCGGGTAGAAGGGGTTGACGGTCTCGCGCCCCTGGAAGTAGACGTCGGGGTTCTGGGCGGTGCCGCGCATGACCGGGTGATCCGGGGAGAGACCCCGGGCCTTGTGGGCGGCGATCAGCTCGTCGTCCAGCATGGCGCGCATGTCGTCGAAGGTCAGCTCCTCCACCTTGAGGACCTCGTGGGAAGTGCGGAAGCCGTCGAAGAAGTGGAGGAACGGCACCCGGGAGCGGAGCGTGGCGGCCTGGGCGATCAGGGCGAAGTCCATGACCTCCTGGGCGTTGTTGGAGCAGAGCATGGCCCAGCCGGTGGAACGGCAGGACATGACGTCCGAGTGGTCGCCGAAGATGGAGAGGGCCTGGGCCGCGATGGCGCGGGCCGAGACGTGGAAGACCGTGGAGGTCAGCTCGCCGGCGATCTTGAACATGTTCGGGATCATCAGGAGCAGGCCCTGGCTGGCGGTGAAGGTGGTGGTCAGGGCCCCGGCCTGGAGGGCGCCGTGCACGGCCCCGGCGGCGCCGCCTTCCGACTGCATCTCGACGACCGACGGGACGGTCCCCCAGATGTTTTTCTCCCCCATGGCGCTCTTCATGTCAGAGATCTCTCCCATGACCGAAGACGGGGTGATGGGGTAGATGGCAATGACCTCGTTGGTGGCGTGCGCCACATGGGCAGCCGCGGTATTGCCGTCAATGGTTACCATTTTGCGACTCATGCTCTCCTCCTCTGGTATAAATACGAAACAGCATTAAACTGTCGTCGTGCCGAGCTTCGCCTACAATTCGCTTCGCCCCTCCAGGGCCCGCTGGACCGTGGCGGCGTCCACATACTCCAGATCGCTCCCCAGGGGAATGCCGTGGGCGAGCCGCGTGACCCTGATGCCGAGGGTCTTGATCTGCCGCGCAAGATAGAGGGCCGTCGCCTCCCCCTCCACGGAGAAGTTGGTGGCGATGACCACCTCCCGCACCTTGCCCCCTTCAAGCCGGCGCATCAACTCGGCAATCCGGAGCCGGTCGGGGGTAACGCCGTTCAGCGGCGACAACGCCCCCTGAAGGACGTGGTAGCGCCCCCGGAAGGCCCGGGTCCGCTCCACCGCCAGGAGGTCCTGGGGCTCCTCCACGACACAGAGGGAGGTCTCGTCCCGGTCGTCGCCGCAGAGCCGGCAAGGGTCCTCCTCGGTGATGCCGAAACAGACGGAACAGAACCTCACTCGGCCCAGCACCTCGCCGAGGCTCTCGGCCAAGGCGGCGGCATTGTCCGGGTGCTTGAGCAGGTGAAAGGCGAGCCGCAACGCGGTTTTCTCGCCGACTCCGGGCAACTTCCGCAGCTCCGCCAGGAGCCGCGTAAATGAGCTTGACGACTGTAGCATAGTTCCCACCAAAGATAAAACAATTTTTTATTAAAACGAAAATAAAACTTTTTACTTAAGGTAAATTTTCGCCGCTTTTCGCGAATTCCGCTAAAGATTTTTTAGTCTGCCTAAAACGTCGACCGCCGGCGAAACACCGGCCGGGCCACCGCACCCTTGAAAATCAAGCAGAGTTATCATTTCGGCGCCGGACACAAAGAAGGGGCGGCGGCATCTCAGCCGCCGCCCCGAAAACCGGCTCGTCACGGACCAGCAAGAGCAGTCGCGTCCCCTAGAAAAGGCCGGGAATATTGAGCCCCCCCGTAATCTTCCCCATCTCCTCGGAAAACTTGGCCTGAACCTTTTTGAGGGCCTCGTTTACGGCCGCGACAATGAGGTCCTGGAGCATTTCCACATCGTTGGGATCGACCGCTTCCGGCTTGATCGTCAGGGAGACAAGCTGGTTCTTGCCGGTCACCACCGCAGTCACCGCTCCGCCGCCGGCCGTGGCCTCGGCGGTCTGCCTGGCGGCCTCCTCCTGCAGTTTCGCCATCTTCTGCTGCATCATCTGGGCCTGTTTCATGATACCTGCCAAACCTTTAGACATCTGTTCCTCCGTGGTTTCGTGGAATAGGATTTACTCCTGGTCAAAGAGTTTTGCTGAAATTAAAACGTCGTTAGCGGGACTCTTTCCGCTCCAGCGGCACAACCTCCGCAAGGGTGCCGCCAAAGATATCCAGTGCCTCGGCAACCGCGGGGTGGGAGGCGGCGGCCTGCCTCAGAACGGTCTGTCGCTGCTCCTCCTCAGCCCTTTTTTTTTCCAGGAGATTTGGAGGAGCTTCCGCCGCGCCGGGCGCAAGGGGACGCAGAACAATGGCGGGCTCGCCCTTGAAGAACCGGCGCGCCTGCTCCTTCAGGGCCGCCTGGGAGTCACTGTCCTTGAGACTGGCAAGGGCAAAGGCCCCTTCGGGAAAACCGATCTCAAGCCGCTCTTCCGTGACGGCCAGGGGGCTCCCCTGCTCAAGCATGGAGCCGAGCCGCGGCTTTCCCCCCTTGACGAAAGCGACGAAATCGGCCCAGGAGTCGCCGGTTCCGCGCCGCTCCGGGGCAGGCGCCGGTTCCGCGCGGCGAGGAGCGGGCGCGGACGGTGCCGCCTGCCGCTCCGGCGGCCGTGACGGCGGAGGAACCGACGGGCGCTCCGGGCCACGGGGCGCAACCGAAGATGCGGTCGATGCCTGGGGAGCCGGCCGCCACTGGGCCCGGGCGTCGGCAACGCCCCCTCCTCCCCCTTCCCCGATCCTGTTCAGCCGCTCCAGGAGCTCGTCCACCGGCACGGCCGGCGCCAGGGTCGCCATCCTCACCAGGGCCATCTCCAGCACAAGCCGGGGGAACGATGTCTGGGCCAGCTCCCCGTCCGCCTTCAGCAGGACGGTCAGATGCCGCTGAAGATCGCCGAGGGGGACGCCGTCCGCCTGCTGCCGCAGGGTTGCCAGTTCCGCCTCGGAAAGGTCGAGGAGGTCGGAGGCATCATCCACGGCCTTGAGGATCAGGAGGTTGCGGAGATGGTCGATGAGTTCGCCGCAGAACTGGCGCATGTTGTAGCCGAACTCGTCCACCCGGGCCACAATGCCGAGGGCCGCCCGGGTGTCCCGGCCGAAGACCGCCGCCGTGGCGTCCAGCAGCAGCCGCCGGTCCACGACCCCCAGGAGGCTGACCACCTCCTCGTCCCGCACCTGGTCGCCGCAGAAGGCAAGGACCTGGTCCAGCACCGAGAGGGAATCGCGCATGCTCCCGTCACCCTTGCGGGCCACCATGGCGAGGGCCCCGTCGCTGATGGCGATCCCCTCCTGATCCACAATGTGCCGCAGCCGCCCCACCACCTTGCCGAGGGGAATCCGCCGGAAGTCGAACCGCTGGCAGCGGGAAAGGATGGTGATCGGCACCTTGTGGGGCTCGGTGGTGGCGAAGATGAACTTGACGTGGGGAGGGGGCTCCTCCAGGGTCTTCAGCAGGGCGTTGAAGGCACTGGTGGAGAGCATGTGGACTTCGTCGATGATGAATATTTTGTAGCGGAGCCGCGACGGCAGGTACTTGACGTTCTCCCGCAGCTCCCGGATGTCGTCGACGCCGGTATTGGAGGCGCCGTCGATCTCCAGGACATCCACGGCGGTTCCGGCGGTGATCTCCGTGCAGGCGGGGCAGACATTGCACGGCTCGGGACTCATCCCCTGCTCGCAGGTCAGGGCCTTGGCCAGGATGCGGGCGGATGAAGTCTTTCCGACCCCCCGGGCGCCGGTAAAGAGGAAGGCATGGGCAATGCGGCCCGAGTCGATGGCGTTCTGGAGGGTCTGGCTGACGTGCTCCTGGCCGGTCAGGTCGCTGAAGGTCTGGGGACGCCACTTTCGTGCGAGAACGAGATAGGACAAGGGTTCAACACCTCACGACGCGGTCGGATGCTGCGTGCTCGGAAAGGGGGGAGGGTGTAGCGGGGAGCGTTGCGGGCACAACTGATAGCTGGGCTTCCCCGCGGCACACGGTGTCAGTTACTGCCGTTGCTTCCTTCCGGACCTGGCGGGGTTCATAACCTACCGTTGCGCGGGACCCAGCTATCAGCTCTGCCCGCAAAAGCTGCTTGGCCCGGAACTGAGCTCCGGGCCTCGGTGGCATCATCACACAAGCCCCGGCGGACTTGTCGATTTCGATTATGGCGGAGAGAGAGGGATTCGAACCCTCGGTACCTTTCAGTACACACGATTTCCAGTCGTGCTCCTTCGACCTCTCGGACATCTCTCCGGAACCATGGACTATAGTATAACCCCCCCGGTTTGTAAAGCCCCTTTTTTCTCCGGTTTTTTACCCAGCTCCCGGCCGTTGCCGGGTGCTCACAGACTTGCCAGTTCCCGGCGGAGCTGCTGCTCGCGCCACATGGCCCCGTAGAGCCCGTCGCGGGCCACGAGGTCGTCGTGGCTCCCCTCTTCGGCAATGACCCCGTCCTTCAGCACAACGATCCGGTCGCACTCCCGCACGGCCGAGAGCCGATGGGAGACGACGATGACGGTCTTGCCTCCCCAGCAGCCCGAAAGCCCCCCGAGTATCGCCTCCTCGGTCTGGGCATCCACGGCCGAGAGGGGATCGTCGAGAATCAGGATGGCCGGGTTCTTGAGGAGCGCCCGGGCAATGGCGGCGCGCTGCTTCTGCCCCCCCGAGAGGGTCACCCCCCGCTCCCCCACAACGGTATCGTAGCCGTCGGCAAAGCGGAGCACGTCCCCCTCCAGGCTCGCCAGCCGCGCCGCCGTCGCGATCTCCTCCGGAGTCGCCCCTTCCCTGCCGTAGGCGATATTCTCGCCAATGGCACGGGAAAAGAGAAAGCTCTCCTGGGGGACGAAACCGATGGCATCCCGAAGACGGGCCAGCGGCATCCGGTTGATGTCGACCCCGTCGAGGAAAATCTGGCCGTCCGCCACGGGATAGAGCCGGGCCAGCAGACGGACCAGGGTCGACTTGCCGCTCCCCACAGGCCCCACGATGCCGAGGCGGGAGCCGGCGGGAATGGCAAGCGAAATACCGTCAAGAACCGGTGCCGACGCCCCGCCGTAGGAGAATCGCACCCCCCGGAGCTCGATCTCGCCCCGAACAGGTCCTCCCGCGGTGAATCCTTCCGGCTCCGCAACCTGGGGAGCGGCGTCGAACACCTCGTTGAGGCGGGCCATGGAGGCGGCCCCCCGCTGGATCAGGTTGAGAATCCAGCCAAATACTATCGTAGGCCAGACCAGCATGGCCAGATAACCGTTGAAGGCAACGAAATCCCCCAGGGTCATGGCGCCGTCGATGACCCGCTGCCCCCCCAGGAAGAGGACGACAAGCGTGCCGAGGGCCGAGGTGGCTGCCATGACGGGGAGCAGCAGCCCCCGCAGCCGGGCCATGGTCATGTTCCGGGCCAGATAGCGGCGGCCCGCCTCCTCGAAGGCGGCGATCGTCGCCTCTTCCCGGCAGTAGGAGCGCACCACCACGGCCGCGGCGATGCTCTCCTCCGCCTGGCTCGTGAGGCGGGCCAGCTCCTCCTGGGCCCGCTTCGAGTGGTGAAACATCCGGCGGGTGATCCGCTTGGCGGCGACAATCATAAGGGGAAACGGGATGACGGCCCAGAGGGTGAGGGAGGCGTTGATGCTCGCCATGAGGACGATGGCGGAGAGGTAGACAAGGGCGGTATTGATGACGTTCAGGACCCCGAAGCCCAGCAGCATCCGGATATTGGTCAGGTCGTTGGCGAAGCGGGACATGAGGTCGCCGGTCCGCTCCCCGGCGAAGTAGGGCATGTCGAGGGAAAGGAGCTTTCCGTAGAGATCCTCGCGGATGGCGAACTCGATCCGCCGGGCGGCATGGAGGAGCGTGGTGCGGGAGAAGATCCGGATCACGCCGTGGAGAAGAGCCACCACGATGATGGCCCCGCCGTACCAGGCGGCGGAGCGGGAGGCCGCGACCGGGTCCCGGAGGCTCTCCACCGCCAGCTTCAGTAGCCACGGAACCAGGAGGGCAAAGACGTTTGTCCCGAGCAGGCAAAAGGCGCCCAGAAGGTACATCCCGCGGCATTCCCGCATATAACCGTAGAGTCGTCTGAGCTCGCCGATGGGTCGCCTCCCGGAACAAATCGTCGCTGCGGACCTTGTAATCCATTTCCGGCCCGTTGTCAAAGCACGCTCCATGGAGGGGGAGAGGGGACCGCTTCAGCAGACCGCCCCGCCGGCCAGCCCCCCATTGACAAACCGACACCCCCCATGGTATCGATAAAGTTGTCTTACCAATCCAAAAAGCCACGCTTTCTTGGGCAGCTGCAAAGGCCCCCTGCAGTCACACACCGTTCTACTTTGACGTTGACAAGGCAGCTGGCGCTATGATACTTCGTATTTAATTGGACTAAAAAGAGAGCCCCTCTCAACCCCGCCAGACAGGGATGCCAGGGCATAATTTTTTAGTTAAAATAAAATTATTACTTGGTTTCATGCCGGAAACGACAAAAGCGGAGCACGCCCCCCTCCCCCCCTCGCGCCAAGACTGTCGCTCCCGTTTACCCATCGGCCACTGTCCCCACGCCCCAGGAGATCTCCATGAAGCACTCCAAGATGCGTCTCTCCACGGAGACCATGAATCTCGACTTCGTGAAGAAGGTGGAAGCCCTGTCGGGGAGCTCGGTGCGGCGCTGCTTCCAGTGCGGCAAGTGCTCGGCGGGGTGTCCCATGCGCTCGTTCATGGAGCATCCCCCCA
>Ga0209172_10003079_pt1 | contig 26792 bp, 22 predicted proteins | sample LarsenN4metaG_FD_184113 | JGI IMG/M metagenome (GOLD analysis project Ga0209172, IMG submission 184113) | Hot spring sediment bacterial and archeal communities from British Columbia, Canada, to study Microbial Dark Matter (Phase II) - Larsen... ... | reverse complement strand
CGGTCTCTGGAACCGCGACGCTGCCGGGGCCTGCGGCCCTGGGAGGCGCGGCCTGCGTGCCGGGCGCCCCGGCGTCGGGCGTCGACGCGGCACCGGCGTTCGATGACATGGCCACTGGCGCGGGCGGCGTCCATTGCCGCGGCGCATCGGCCGACGACGGTGACGATGGCGGCGTCGGCGGATTCGTCGGCTCGACTGCCGCAAGTGCCGTGGTGGCCGCTTGCCCCCCGCGCAGCGGCCGAGGTTCCGGAGCGCCGGAGGCGCCGGCCGGTTCGATCGGGCCGGCGTCGGCGGCCCGGGTCTGCAGCACGACGACCCGGCGCGCGAGAGACGGCCTGTCCGCCGGCACGAGCGCCTGCCGAGGTCCGGGCTGCGCCATCCACGCACCGAGCAGCCACGCGTGCAGCAGCAATGCCACGAACACCGCGCCGGCCCATGCCCTGCGGGTGCCGCGCCGTGGCCGCCGGGGTGTCTCCCGTTGGCCGGAGAGCCCGCTCGATGGCCTGCCAACCGCCGTGGAGGGCCCTCCCTCCGGCAGAGGGTCACGGTGGGGGTTAACGCGTGGGGTCGTGCCGCGGCCGTGCGGGGGAGCCATCGCACAATAGTGCCACCCGCTGCCCCGGCTTCGCCCTCCCCCGGAAGATGAAACTCGCCACCCTGAAGGACGGGTCGCGCGACGGCCAGCTCGCCGTCGTCTCGCGTGACCTGGCCAGCGCGCACTTCGCCAGCGGCATCGCCACGCGGCTGCAGCAGGTGCTCGACGACTGGAACTTCATCAGCCCCCAGCTCGAGGACCTGTACACCACGCTCAATCTCGGCAAGGCGCGGCACGCCTTCCCGTTCGACCCGCGTGCCTGCATGGCGCCGCTGCCGCGCGCCTATCAGTGGGCCGACGGCTCGGCCTACCCGAGCCACGTGCGGCGTGTCCTGCACGCGCGCGGCGCCGAGGTGCCGGCGGGGCTGCTCGAAGTGCCGCTGATGTACCAGGGCGGCAGCGACGACTTCCTCGGCGCGTGCGACGACGCGGTCTTCGCCGACGAGGCCTGGGGCATCGACATGGAGTCCGAGCTCGCCGTGGTCACCGGCGACCTGCCGATGGGGGCCGCGCCGGATGCCGCGCTGGAGGCGGTGCGGCTGTTCATGCTGGCCAACGACTGGAGCCTGCGTTCGCTCGTGCCGGCCGAGGTGGCCAGCGGCTTCGGCTTCCTGCAGAGCAAGCCGGCCACGGCCTTCGCGCCGGTGGCGGTGACGGCCGACGAGCTCGGCCCGGCCTGGCGAGGCGGGCGCGTGCACCTCAAGGTGGTCACGCGCCTCAACGGCCGCCGCCTGGGCGAGGTCGAGGCCGGTGGCGGCATGCACTTCCACTTCGGCCAGCTGCTCGCCCACCTCGCCCGCACGCGCAACGTGCGCGCGGGGTCCATCGTCGGCAGCGGCACTGTCAGCCACGACGACGAGGAGCAGGGGGTGTCGTGCCTGGCCGAGTTGCGCGCGCTGGAGATGGTGCGCGAGGGGCGTGCCATCACGCCATGGATGAAGTCCGGCGACGTCGTACGCATCGAGGTCGTGGACGCGAACGGCCAGTCGGTGTTCGGCGCAATAGAGCAGCAGGTGCGCTCGCCGGTGGCGTCTTCGCGGGCGCCTGCCGAGGCACCGTCGCCGTCCGGCAACAGCACGGCGGTCTGAGTGCACCCGATCGCGCGCGCCTTCCCGGGCGACCGCCCGGCCCGCTGGGAGGGGGGCTGCACGGGGCGGTGCTTCACGGCGGTGGCGGCGGCGGCCCTGCTGGCGGGCGTGTTGGCGATGCTTCCCGGGTCCGGGATGGCGCAGGTGCGCAAGTCGGAGGCGGCCGCGCCGGCTGGTCCCGCGTCCGCGTCGGCTTCCGCCCCGTCCACGGCCGCGTCGTCGCCTGCAGCCTCCGGGCCAGCCGAGGCAGCTTCCGCACCCGCCGTGCCGGCGTCCTCGCCATCGATGCCGTCCGCACCGGCCCCGGCGGCCTCGGCCCCAGCCGCGCCCCCGCCGGCAGGCGCGGCGTCCACACCCGCTCCGGCTGGCGCGGCCTCCACTCCCGCACCGGCGGCCGTGGCGCCGGCGCCCGCGCCGGCCGCATCACCCGCCTCCGCGCCCGAGCCCGCGCGTGCGGGCACCGCCGCGGCGTGTCCGCCCGCGCTGGACATGCGCCTGCCCACCCGCGGACAGGACCGCGGCCTGCTGTGGCGCATCAGCCGTGGCGGCCAGGTGTCCTACCTCTACGGCACCGTGCACGTCGGCAAGCCGGCCTGGCAGGTGCTGGGGCCGGTCACGGCCGGCGCGCTGCGTGCCGCCGACACGCTGGCGCTGGAGGTGGACCCCACCGATCCGGCGGTGCTCGCGGCGCTCGAGGACAAGACACCGGCGCCGCCGCTGCCCGAAGATCTGAAGAAGCGCCTCGTCGCGGCCACCGAGCGCGCTTGCGTGCCGCTGATGGCGCTGGCCGCGCTGCACCCGGTTCTGCAGGCGACGACGCTGACGGTGCTCGATGCGCGCTGGCTCGGCCTCGACCCGAATCACTCCGTCGAGATGCAGCTCGTGCAGCGCGCCAAGGCGCAGCGCAAGCGCGTCGTCTCGCTCGAGACGGTCGACCAGCAGAAGCAGGCGCTGGTGCCCACCGATGCCGCCGAGGCGGTCGCGATGATCGAGCAGACGCTCGACCAGCTGGACAGCCTCGTCAGCCGGCGGGTGCTCGAGCGCATGGTGCGCGCCTGGGAGCGGGGCGACCTCGAGGCGCTCGAGCGGTACGAAGAGTGGTGCGAGTGCGCCGCCACCGAGGATGATCGTGCCTACCTGCGGCGCCTGAACGACGAGCGCAACGTGCCGCTGGCCGACCGCATTGCCGCGTTGCACGGGCAGGGCCGGCGCCTCTTCGCGGCGGTCGGCGCGCTGCACATGACCGGGCCGGCCGCGCTGCCGCGGCTGCTGGCCGAGCGTGGCTTCCTCGTCGAGCGGGTGATCCTGCCACCGCCCGCCTCGGGGGCGCCGAAGTCGCGCCGCTGAAGCCCGTGCGCGGCGCGGGCCGCCGTGCTTGGTCTTCGCGGCGCGCTGCCCGCACAATGCACCGACGGACCGGGGACCTCTTTCCGGAACCCGCGCCCGCCGAACGACGACAACGACGACACGACACCCCGAGGAGCACGAGGCGATGACGAGTGCGAGCGACCCGACCCGGCTGGTCCCGGGCTTCGACTTCCTGCAGGGCCTGATGAAGGGGGGAGGCGTCGGCTTGCCGAGCATCGGCCAGTGGATCGCCCCGACGCTCGAACCGGCCGAGCTGCAGAAGCGCATCGACGAGCTTCGCACCGTGCAGTTCTGGCTCGAGCAGAACTCCAAGCTGATCGGCACCACGATCCAGGCCCTCGAGGTCCAGCGCATGACCCTCGCCACGCTGAAGGGCATGAACCTGCAGATGGCGGACCTGGCCGATTCGCTGAAGCTGCGGCCGACGCCGCCCTCGGCGCCGGAAGGCGCGCCGCAGGCCGAGGCCCCGGGCAGCGGCGCGCCCGGCGCGGGTGCGCGCACCGCCGCGAAGACCGCCACCAAGGCGGCCGGTGCGTCGAAGGCCGCCGGCGCGGATGCCACGGCCGCCGTCGACCCGATGCAGTGGTGGGGTGCGCTGACGCAGCAGTTCACCGAGCTGGCCGCCCGCGCCATGAAGGACAGCGGCGCCGAAGTCACGCGCAACCTGATGGGGGCGGCGGCCAAGCAGGGCCTGGGCGCGGCCGAGACCAGCATCGAGCGCATGATGGCCATGTCGAGCCAGGCCGCCGAGATGGCCGCCCGGACCGGCAGCGCGATGGCCGGGGCCGTGGGCGCCGCCGCGGCGCCGGTGGCGAAGGCGGCAAAGGCGGCGGCGAAGGCGCGCACATCCCGGCCGGGGCAGGCAGGCAGTGCACCGGCCCCTGCGGCGCCCCGCGGTGCGCCCCCGCGCCGCAAGACGGCCTGAGCGCCCGGCGGCCCCATCGAGCCACGCGCCGCATGAGCCCGTTCGTCGTCGGCCACGCCACGCACCCGCAGTGGAGCGGGGCGCTGGCCCTCGTCGTCGCGCAGCTCGAGGCGCAGTGGGCCGGGCGCGGCGAGCCTGCGAACGAGCCTCCGACACTGGGATTCGTCTACCTCACCGATGCCTATGCCGATGCGGCCGGGCCGCTGCTGGCGGCGCTCCGCCAGCGCTGGCCGGGCGTCGCATTCGTCGGCACCGTCGGCATCGGCGTGTGCGCCTCGGGCGTCGAGTACTTCGACGAGCCAGGGCTGGCCGTGATGCTGGCGGCGCTGCCGCGCGACCAGTTCCAGGTCTTCAGTGGCGCGGCGGGCTTGCGCAGCGCGCGTTCGCCGGCTCAGCGGGCCGCCACCGCGCTCGTGCATGCCGACCCTTCCACGCCCGATCTCACCGAGCTGCTGGCCGAGCTGGCCGACCGCACCGAGACCGGCTACCTGTTCGGCGGCGTGTCGGCGTCGCGCCGGCGCTCGGTGCAGCTGGCCGACGGGGTCTTCGAAGGCGGGCTTTCCGGCGTCGCCTTCGGTGCCGACGTGCACGTGATCTCGCGCGTCACGCAGGGCTGCACGCCGCTCGGGCCGGCGCGCCAGGTCACCGCCTGCGAGGGCACCGTCGTGCTGGCGCTGGACGGCCAGCCCGCCTTGCCGCAGCTGCTGCGCGACCTGCGCCTGCTCGACGAGCGCGACGCCGCGGGCGCGCTGTCGCCGCAGAAGCTGCGCGAAGCGGTGCCGCGCCTGAGACGCACGCTGGTCGGCCTCACCGAGCCGGCGACGGCCGAGCCCGTGGTGCCGAGCGGCCGGCCACCGGTGCCGCGCGGCAGCTTCGGCGAGGAAGTGCGCGTGCGTCACCTGATCGGTGTCGACCCCGGACGACGAGCCTTCGCCGTCGCCGAGCAGGTGCACCCGGGCATGGGCCTGACGTTCTGCGAGCGCGACGCGGCGGCTGCCCGGCGCGACCTCGTGCGCATGTGCACCGAGGTGCGCGAGGAATTCGAGTCGCGCGCCGAGGCGCTGCGCCCGCCGGCGCCGGCGGCCGGGCCGGCGGTGCCGGCCACCGGGGTGGGTGGCGCGGCCGAGGCCGCGGCCGCGCCGCGACTGCTGGGGGCGGTCTACGTCAGCTGCTCGGGGCGCGGCGGGCCGCACTTCGGTGGACCCTCGGCCGAGATGCAGATCGTGCGGCACGCGCTCGGCGACGTGCCGCTCGTGGGCTTCTTCGCCGCCGGCGAGATCGCGCACCGCCAGCTCTACGGCTACACCGGCGTGCTCACCGTCTTCTGCAGCTGATGCACCGCGATCGATGAACGCCGAGACCGCCACCCGTCCGCCGCAGGCCGTCGCGCCGGCGCACCTGCCCGGCGGCGCGAGCGCCGACGCGCCCGCCGACGCGCGCGCCGACGCGCCCGCCCACGCGCGCGCGTCGCGCCGCGCCGAGGTCGTCGCCGCGCTCGCGCCGCTGCTGCCGGCGCATGCGCTGCTGTGGCAGCGCGAGGAGACCGTCCCGTACGAATGCGACGGCCTCACCGCCTATCGCCAGCAGCCGCTGGTCGTCGCGCTCCCCGAGAGCGAGGCGCAGGTGGCCGCGGTGCTCAAGGCATGCCATGCGCTGAAGGTGCCGGTGGTGGCGCGTGGCGCCGGCACCGGGCTGTCCGGAGGCGCGCTGCCGCACGCCGAGGGCGTGACGCTGTCGCTCGCCAAGTTCAACCGCATCGTGGCCATCGACCGCGCCGCGCGCACGGCGACCGTGCAGTGCGGCGTGCGCAACCTCGCCATCAGCGAGGCCGTGGCGCCGTTCGGCCTCTACTACGCGCCCGACCCCTCCAGCCAGATCGCCTGCACGATCGGCGGCAACGTGGCCGAGAACTCCGGCGGCGTGCACTGCCTCAAGTACGGCCTCACGTTGCACAACGTGCTCAAGGTGCGCGGTTTCACGGTCGAGGGCGAGCCGGTCGTCTTCGGCAGCGAGGCGCTCGACACCGCCGGCCTCGACCTGCTCTCGGTGGTGGTGGGCAGCGAGGGCATGCTCGCCGTCACCACCGAGGTCACGGTGCGCCTCACGCCCAAGCCGCAGCTGGCGCGCTGCATCATGGCCAGCTTCGACGACATCCAGAAGGCCGGCGACGCGGTGGCCGCGATCATCGCCGAGGGCATCATCCCCGCCGGCCTCGAGATGATGGACAAGCCGATGACGGCCGCCGTCGAGGACTTCGTGCATGCCGGCTACGACCTCGACGCCGCCGCCATCCTGCTGTGCGAGAGCGACGGCACGCCCGAGGAGGTGGCCGAGGAGATCGAGCGCATGCTCGCCGTGCTGGCCGGCGCCGGCGCCACGCGCATGGAGGTCAGCAAGGACGAAGCGCAGCGCCTGAAGTTCTGGAGCGGGCGCAAGAACGCCTTCCCGGCCAGCGGCCGCATCAGCCCCGACTACATGTGCATGGACTCGACCATCCCGCGCAAGCGGCTGGCCGACATCCTGATGGCCATCGCGCAGATGGAGACGAAGTACGGCCTGCGCTGCTGCAACGTCTTCCATGCCGGCGACGGCAACCTGCACCCGCTCATCCTCTTCGACGCCAACGACCCCGACCAGCTGCACCGCGCCGAGCTCTTCGGCGCCGACATCCTCGAGACGAGCGTGGCGCTCGGCGGCACCGTCACCGGCGAGCACGGTGTCGGCGTCGAGAAGCTGGCCAGCATGTGCGTGCAGTTCAGCCCGGCGGAGCGCGAGCAGATGCTGGCGCTGAAGCGCGCCTTCGACCCCGCCGGCACGCTGAACCCGGGCAAGGTGATCCCGACGCTGCACCGCTGCGCCGAGTACGGCCGCATGCACGTGAAGAAGGGGCTGCTGCCCTTCCCGCACCTGGAGCGCTTCTGATGGCGTTGGCGGGCAGGGCGGGCGCGCCTCAGGGGGTGGCAGGCAGCACGCCGACGGCGGCCGCGTCGGGCATGGCGCCCGGCTTCGCGACCGCGGCCACCGCGGTGTCGTCGATGGCGACGGCGGGCCCTGCGCAAGCCGTCGCGCACGAACCCGCGCTCGCCCGCCTCGTCGACCAGGTGCGCGCGGCGCGCAGCCGCAAGGGTGCGCTCGACATCCGCGGCGGCGGCACCAAGGCCTTCTACGGCGAGCCGGTCGACACCGCCCGGCCGGTCGAGCCGCTGCCGCTGGCCGAGCTGCGCGGCATCAGCAGCTACGAGCCGAGCGAGCTGGTCGTCACCGTGCGCGCCGGCACGCCGCTGGCGGAGCTCGAGGCGGCGCTGGCCGAGAAGCACCAGTGCCTCGCGTTCGAGCCGCCGCGCTTCGGCGGCGACGCGGCCGGCGGTGGCGTGCCGGGCGGCACGGTCGGGGGCATGGTCGCCGCGGGCCTCGCCGGCCCGGCACGGGCGGCCGTCGGCAGCGTGCGCGACTTCGTGCTCGGTGCGACGATGCTCAACGGCCGTGCCGAGGTGCTGAGCTTCGGCGGCCAGGTGATGAAGAACGTGGCCGGCTACGACGTCTCGCGCCTGCTCCCGGGCTCGCTCGGCGTGCTCGGCGTCATCCTCGAGGTGTCGCTGAAGGTGCTGCCGCGTCCTCCGGCGACGACGACACTGCGCTTCGATCTCGACGAGGACGAGGCGCTCAAGCGGCTCAATGCGTGGGGCGGCCAGCCCTTGCCGCTGAACGCCAGCGCCTGGTGGGAGCGCACGCTCGTCGTGCGCCTCTCGGGCGCCGCGGCGGCCGTGCAGTCGGCTGCGAAGAAGCTCGGCGGCGAGGTCATCGAGCCCGCGATGGCCGAGGCCTTCTGGCGTGGCCTGCGCGACCACCGCGACGAGTTTTTCACCAGCGCCGAGGAGGCGGTGCAGGGCCACGCGAGCCTGTGGCGCCTGTCGGTGCCTTCGACCACGCCGCCGCTCAAGCTGCCGGGCGAACAGCTCGTCGAATGGGGTGGCGCGCAGCGCTGGCTTTGCACCGGCGCGCCGGCCCCGGCGGTGCGCGAGGCCGCCGCCGCCGTGGGCGGGCATGCGACGCTCTTCCGTGCGCGCGACAAGAGCGCGGGCGTCTTCGCGCCGCTGGCGCCGCCGCTGCTGCGCGTCCACCGCGAGCTCAAGCGCGCCTTCGACCCGGACCGGGTGTTCAACCCCGGCCGGCTCTACCCCGATCTCTGAAGCGCCGCGCAAGGACGGACCCTCACGCCGATGGACGAAGCGATGCATGTCGTGGACACCATGCGCGAGTACTACGCGCGCCGTGCGGTCTACTACGAGCGCGTGTACTTCAAGCCCGAACGGCAGGCCGAGCTGCGCGCGATCGAGACCTGGCTCGGGCCGCGCTTCGCCGGGCGCGACGTGCTCGAGGTGGCCTGTGGCACGGGCTGGTGGTTGCCGCATGCGGCGCGCGCGGCGCGTGCCTGGCTCGCCACCGACCTCAACGTGGAAACGATGGCGGTCGCGCGCGCGAAGCCGCTGCCGGCCTGCGTGAGCTTCGCGACGATGGACGCCTACACGTTCGAGGGCCTGCCGCCGCATCGGCGCTTCGACGCCGCGTTCGCCGGCTGCTGGTGGAGCCACGTGCCGCTGGCGCGCCTCGACGCCTGGCTCGCGCGGCTGTTCGCCCGGCTGGCCCCGGGGGCGCGCGTCGTCTTCCTGGACAACCGCTTCGTGCAGGCCAGCAGCACGCCGATCTCGCGCCGGGACGCCGAGGGCAACACCTACCAGGTGCGCGTGCTCGACGACGGCAGCACGCACGAGGTGCTGAAGAACTTCCCGAGCCGCGAAGAGGCCGTTGCGCGCCTCGGCCCGCGGGCGCGGGTCGTGCGCTGGAACGACATCGGGTTTCCGCTCGAGCACTACTGGGTGCTCGAGGCCGAGCTCGCCTGATGCTGCTGCTGCGCGGACTCGCGGCGCTGCTCCTGTGCCAGAGCGCGGGCGAGTTGCTGGCGCGTGCGCTTTCGCTGCCTCTGCCCGGGCCGGTGCTGGGGCTCGGGCTGCTGTGGGCGCTTCTGGCGCTGCCGCGCCTCGGCCCTGCGTTGGCGCAGGCGGTGGGGGCCGCCGCCGAAGGGCTGCTCGGCCACCTGTCGCTGCTGTTCGTGCCGCTGGGCGTGGGTGTCGTCGCGCACCTCGGCCTGCTGCGCGAACACGGCTGGGCGCTGGCGGGCGTGCTGGTCGCGAGCACCGCCGTGGGCATCGCGACGACGGCGCTGGTGCTGCGTGCGCTGTGGGGCGGGCCCGACCCGCGGGCCGACGGCGGCCCCGAGGAGGCTCGGGCATGAGTGGCTTCGTCGAGTTGTGGCTCTACCTCGCCGCGACGCCGCTGTTCGGGCTCACGACGACGCTCGTCGTCTACGTGCTCGCCCATGCCGCCTACGACCGACTGGGCCAGCCGCCCTGGGCGAACCCCGTGCTGTGGTCGGTGCTGATGCTGGCGGCCCTGCTGACCGTGACCGGCACGCCTTACCCGACCTACTTCTCCGGCGCGCAGTTCATCCACTTCCTGCTCGGACCGGCCGTCGTCGCGCTGGCCTGGCCGCTGTGGCAGCGCCGCGCCGAACTGCGGCGGCGTCCGGTGGCGCTGCTGGCCGCCGCGCTCGCCGGGGGTGCCGCGGCCGCGGCGAGTGCCGTCGGGCTCGGCTGGGCGGCCGGCCTGCCGGCGCCGCTGCTGGCCTCTCTCGCGCCGAAGGGCACCACGGCACCGGTGGCCATGGGCGTGGCCGACGCGCTCGGCGGCATTCCCGCGCTGGCCGCGGTGTTCGCGGTGCTCACCGGCCTCGTCGGCGCGGTGGGCGCGAAGTACCTCCTCGATGCGCTGGCCGTCCGGCACCCGGCCGTCCGCGGCTTCGCGCTCGGCACCGCCTCGCACGGCATCGGCGCGGCGCGCGCATGGCAGGTGCACCCGCAGGCCGGAGCCTATGCGGCGCTGGCGCTCGGGCTGCAGGTGGTGCTGGCCTCGCTCCTGCTGCCGCTGGTGGCGCGCCTGCTCTGAACCGACTTCAGCGACGACCGCATGCAAACCCACCTCGCGCCCGAGTACGAGAACACCCGCCAGGGCCGGGAGGCCGAAGCCATCCTGCGCAAGTGCGTGCACTGCGGCTTCTGCACCGCCACCTGCCCCACCTACCAGCTGCTCGGCGACGAGCTCGACGGACCGCGCGGCCGCATCTACCTCATCAAGCAGGTGCTCGAGGGCGCGGCGCCGACGCGCTCGACGCAGCTGCACCTGGACCGCTGCCTCACCTGCCGCAACTGCGAGAGCACCTGCCCGAGCGGCGTGCAGTACGGGCACCTCGTCGACATCGGCCGCCAGGTGGTGGAAGCGCGCGTCGAGCGCCCCCGGGGCGAGCGCGCCGTGCGCTGGCTGCTGAAGGAGGGGCTGACCTCGCCCGTGTTCGGCCCGGCGATGAAGGCCGGCCAGCTCGTGCGCCCGCTGTTGCCCGCGGCGCTGAAGAACAAGGTGCCCGCGCGCGCGCCGGCGCGTGCCAGCCTGTGGCCGCAGAGCACGCACAGGCGCAAGGTGCTGATGCTGCTGGGCTGCGTGCAGCCGGCGATGGCGCCCAACGTCAACAGCGCCACCGCGCGCGTGCTCGACGCCGCCGGCATCCAGACGCTCGTCGCCGACGGTGCCGGCTGCTGCGGCGCCATCCGCACGCACCTGGGCGATGTCGAAGGGGGCCTCGCGGACATGCGTCGCAACATCGATGCGTGGTGGCCGCTCGTGGAGGGCCTCACGAGCGAGGGCAAGGTCGAGGCCATCGTGATGAACGCGTCGGGCTGCGGCGTCACCGTCAAGGACTACGGCCACGCGCTCGCGCACGATCCGGACTACGCCGAGAAGGCCGCGCGCGTGAGCGCGCTGACGCGCGACCTCTCGGAGCTGCTGCCCGACCTGGTGCCCATGCTGGCGAAGAAGCTGCACGGCACCAAGGGCCGCAAGCTCGCGTGGCACCCGCCGTGCACCCTGCAGCACGGGCAGCAGTTGCGTGGCGGAGTCGAGCGTGCGCTGTCGGAACTCGGGTTCGACGTCTCGATGGCCGCGAGCGAGAGCCACCTGTGCTGCGGTTCGGCCGGGACCTACAGCGTGCTGCAGCCGGAGCTCTCCTATGCGCTGCGCGACCGCAAGCTGGCGAACCTGCAGCCCGCCGGGCCGGGGCAGGTGGATGCGATCGTCAGTGCCAACGTCGGCTGCATCCAGCACCTGCAAAGCGGCACCGAGACGCCGGTGCGGCACTGGGTGGAGGTGGTGGACGAGGGGCTGGCGTGAGACCTCGTGCCTGGCGTTGAGACCGCATCGAACGCCGCAGCCCTGGAAGGGTAACTACGTTGATCGCGATGCCGATGAAGGCAGAGTCGATGCTCTGCAGACGCGAAATCACCCGATCGAGACTACTTGCCCAGATTCGGCTGGCGGCAGGCTTGCCGCACCGATCATGTTGAACAGCAGCGTCGTGGTTGGCGCTGCGCTTTCGATCTGCTGTCGCAGGTACGGAACGAGCGCCAGGGCGTGGGTGCCCTGCGGCGCGAGCACCGCGATCCAGCGCAGATTGCGCCCCTGGCGCAGCTCGGCCCAGGTCCAGCCATGCGCAGAGCAGATCAGCTCGCCGAAGATGGCGGCCAAGCCGAGGAGTGCATCGACCTGATCTTCCTTGCTGCGCTGGAACCAGCTCGGGTTCAGCTGCTGGATCTGCGTTTGCACGGCCGCCAGCGTGGCTTCGGCGCTCGATCCAACTTTGATTCCCCACCCGGCGCGCATCGCCGTGCCGGCTTCTGCGATCTCCTCGCGCTCGCCCTCGGGCAGGGGTTTGGCTGTCAGCTTGGGCTGCCGGCGTCGCTTGCCCGTTGCGGCCACCTCGGGTGGGGGCGCAGGCCTGGGGACAGCCTGCGAGGGGTCGGCGATCACGTGGCCGATCAGTTCGAACTGCAGCCCCTTGAGCCCCAGCGCCTTGACGCGTTCCACAAATGGTTCGGTGACGTGCGGCCCGTACACACTGCCGCGCAGGCGAACGAACTCACCGGGCAAGGGCTGCGGGTGCACGAGGTTCAGCCACTTGTATACCCGCCGCTCGGGGAACCCCTCAATGACCGGCATGACCAAGAAGTCGGAGGAAGAAGGGTCTACGACGCCGTCGACGATTCCCAGTGTATGGACGACGAGCCACTCTTCCCCCTCTACGCGGATCGGGAGCAACTCGAGACCGCGACGATCTGGGAAGAGGGACTGGGCAAGCGAAGCAGGCAGGCATAGACCCGATGCCATTGACACATCGGGGCGCGGGAGTCCCTTGTAGTCGGGATTCCATTCGAAGTCTTCGACCACCCAGGTCTTCTCGAGTGGCTGAGGATCTAGTGACAGTGAAGCAACCTGCTCGAAGCCTCTGCCGGCCTTGATCAATGCAGGGTGGGTGTAGCCGTCCTTGGGCCAGACATTGAAGAGCTTCATCGCCACGTGTTCGCCCTCAGAAGGTGCCGGCTTGGATCTGCGCCGCGATTGACCGCAACTCGGCGGCCACTGTCGCAGTGTTCTTCACGGGCAAAATCCGGAGTGCGAGATTGACCTTGCCGTAGTAGAGAGGTCCATGCATCCTCCGATGTTGTGCGCACGGTACCCAGACGCCGTTGAGGGGTGAATCGATGTCGATGTTGACCGCCTCCAGTGCCAGGATATCGCGAGCCTCCTGCGCGTCTCGTGCCAAGAAGGCAACGATGTGGTGGGCCTCGTGGCACCCGGATGGAATCGGAGTCGTCTTGTTGCAAAGCATGTTCTTGCGCAGCTTGCTCCGAGCACGAAGCAGCAGCAGGTCGTCCGCGATCTGCTGGCCGACCTGCGCCGCCACCGTGCCCATCAGCACCACGGGTGCGGTCACCCTGCGGATCGCCTGCTCCAGCGCCCGCGCCTGCGTCTGCACCGACTCGCCGCAGCAGCTGCCTGCCGGCGCAGGCGCGCCATCGAAGCCAGGCATAGCAGCAGGCGCCGCGCGAGAAAGTCCCAGCAACTCGGTGAGCCAGACCGGTGGCGGAACTGGCGGTGCCTGAGCCCGTGCCGAAGGCAGCGGGAGCCATTCGTCGAGCCTCGATCGGAGTGAACCCGCCCGCCATGCGGAAGCTGCACCTGCGAGCCGGCTTGCCAGACTGATCCTGGACTCCGACACCTTGCTCTCGAGATCCTTCAGGGCGGCGATTGGCTGCGACAGCCCTCCGGAGTCCTCAATCCGAATCGGCACACCCGAGGCGTCGTATGCGAGCCGGATCCACGCGCCCGTGCCGAATCGGACCTCTTGCAGCAGCGAGCGCGCGTCGTGCTCGAAGGTGGCGTTCCAGTCTGGCAGCTGCGCAGTTCGGATCTTGCCGCGCAGGTCGAACGTGAACTGTGCGCTCGAGCCCGTGGTGCTCGACAGTCCGGTCAAGAACCCATGTTGTGTCGAGGTCGTGAGGGTCGCTGTCGTCGTCGCGCCCGACTCGGTGGTGGTCAGCTTGGTAGGTGTGCCCGAAGAACCGTAGGTGAAGGCCCATCGCCTCGCCTCGACTCCGTCGATCCGGTCCACGATCGAGGAGGGCAGGACGCTCGCGTTGTACCCCCACCCCGTCGCAAACGTACTCCCCGTCTTCACTGCATTGAACTTCGCCGCCCCCGTGGCATCCGTCGTCGCGGCCCAGCTCTCCCCGGTCAGCCTCCCTCCGGTGCCGTACGTGTACGCGGTGTTCTTCAGCGGCTCGGCCACCTGCGTGGGCAGGTTCCAGGTCGAATGCCACCGCGTGCTCACCACCCGCTCGGCCAGGTTCAGCGCCGGCCGCGTGGTGGCCGTGTTGTAGGCCGCCGGGTACGTCGCCCGCTCGGTCTCTCGCCCCTTGGCGTCGTAGGTGAAAAAGGTGATGCGCCCGTCGTGCTCCACGCGCCGGGCCACGTCGCCGGCGCTGGTGTAGGCGGTGCGCACGCTGGTGCTGCTGCACTGCGAGCAAGGCGCCGACACGCTCACCGGCCGCACCGCGCCGGCCACGGCTTCGTAGGTGTAGACGCTGGTCACCGGCGCCGCGCCGCTGTGGTCGGTGACCTGCGTGGTGTTGCCGCTGTACGCAAAGTCCACCACGTTCAGGCCGTTGGGGCCCGCGGAGCGCACGAGCTGGCCGCTGGTGTTGTAGGTGTAGGTGCCGATGCGCACGCCCAGCTCGTCGGTGCGGCCGGTGAGCCACTGCGGGAACTGGGTGTTCTCGTAGTGGTAGCGGCGCACGTGGCCGTCTTGCCAGACGACGCTGGTGGGCTGGTTCAGCGCCGGCACGCCGCTGCCCAGGCCGGCCGGCTCGTTGTGGACGTAGCGGATGGGGCTGGCGGCGCTGCCCGGCGCGGTGCCGCTCACGGCGCCGGGCGGCAGCAGCTCGGCCAGGCGGCCGGCGGCGTCGTAGGTGAAGCGCAGCTCGCGGCCGAAGTGGTTGCGCACCGAGACCAGCAGGCCCGCGCGCGGCGCGACGCTGGCCGGCGTGGTGGCGTCGCTGTAGGTCAGCGTGTGGGTCCAGCCGTTGCGCTGCACCACGCGCAGCAGGCGGCCGGCGGGGTCGTAGTGCTCGATGCTGTCGTCGGCCCACAGCTTGTACTGGAAGCCGGTCCGCGCTCCGGTGGTGGTGTCGCGCTGCTCGGTGAGGGTGTTGCGGTCGCCGAGTTGCTCGGTGGCCCAGGTGCCGGCACCGTCGGTGGCGTAGGTTCGTTGGCTCGCATCTTCTCGGATGACGTAGGCGCGGCCGCGGTAGCCCGCCTCGGGGTAGACATCGATGCGGCGCGCCCAGTTGTGCACCCAGTGGCTCCAGGCGCCGGGTTCGACATAAGGGCGCGCGCCGTGCGAGCGGAAGCTGCGCGTGAACGACAGCGGGTGGGCGCCGGCGCCTTCGTAGTCGACCTCGGTCTGCACCTTGGCGGCGATGCCCGGCAGCACGGCGTTGGCGGCGGGGCAACTGGCGTCGCGGCAGGCGGCACGGTTCAGCAGCGAGCAGGTCTCGGGCACTGCGCAACGCCACTCGCCGGCCGCGTTGCGCGTCAACTCCTGCCCCGCCGGGCACTCGCAGCGGCCGCCGGCGGCGAACACCCTGTCCGGCGGGCAGTCGGCTCGCATGTTGTAGTGGAATTCCGTCGGGTCGTCCCGGCAGGAGAAGTCCGCGCAGACGTTGCCGTTCCAACTCCAGCAGTTGGCGGTCTGCCGCCGGATGATCTTGAACGGCGTCTCGGACGAGGCATACGACGGCGGGCTGCCGCTGGCGAACTCGGCCCGGGTGAAGGTGGGGACCTGCGCCGGGCAGTACAGAGGTGCGCCGCCATGCGGATGGGGCCAAGCCCAGGTCAGGTGCGTCGCGGCGACGTACTGACTGGCCAGTTCGGGAGTGCTGAACGTTGGCACCGGCACGCCGAAGCCCAGCGTGTTGTTCTTCATGAAGTAGGCCGGTGCCGGTGCCAACCGGGGGTCCCGCGGGGGCGACGTCTGAGCCGAGGTCATGAGCCACGCCATGGCAAGCACGAAGCCGACCACCGCCTTCAGTACGTGGACGCTGGCAACCCTCTCCATCCTGCTCCTCCCCGGGTTTTGTTCTCGCGGGAGAACTCTGTCGCCCAGGCAAGGACGAGGAACCTACAAGGTCTTGTAGGTCCACTCACTCGGGGGGAGCGCTCGGCGCGTGCACGATCGATTGCGCGCCGAAAGGCGGCAAACGTGATCGTCGCTAGCCTGGTCGGTACGCCTTCAGGCCGCCGCGCCGACGTAGATGTCCGTGTCGCGCAACAGCCGCCGCAGCGTCGAGAACGCCGCCTGCGCGACGTCCTGGCCGCGCTGGCGCAGCGCCGGCGACAGCGCGACGACGCACTCGTCGTCGTCGAGATGCAGTTCGCGCAGCCAAGCCCCGGCGGGCACCCGCTGGCCGAGCTCGAGATCGACCGTGCGTTGCAGCTCGCGCAACAGGCGCTGCACGCGCTCGGGATCCCCGTCGAGCCGCGGACCGGCGACCACACCTGCCGGAACGTCCGGTCGAGCGGTCTGGATCGGGATGGTCCGGCGATGCATGGCCGGATGATCGGCGGGCCACCTTGCTTCAGGCTTGATGGACATCAAACCGGGCCGCCCACGTCAGTTCTCGCGCGGCGTGCCGTCACGCGGGGACTGGGTCAGTGCGGTGCCTCGACCGCCGCCGTCGCGCCGGGGCGCTTCGGCGGCGGCGCGCTCAGCGCCCAGGCGACGCCGACGACCAGCAGCACGATGCCGGCCAGCGTCGGCCACCCCGGCCACTCGCCGCGCAGCGCAAAGGCGTACGCCAGCGCCGAGAGCGTCTCGAAGACGATCAGCTGCCCCGAGATCGTGGTCGGCAGCCGCTGGCTCGCCTCGTTCCAGCACAGCGTGCCGAGCCACGAGGCCAGCAGGCCGATCGAGAACATGAGCCCGAGGAAGAGCGCCGGCTGCGGTCCGAAGGGCATCGCGAACGCGCCCTCGCTGCCCGTCGTGCCGCTGCCGAGCAGCGCCGGCCACACCGCCGACAGCGCCCACAGTGCCAGGAACCCCACGGCGGCCAGCGGCAGCGTCGCCACCCCCTGCGCGGTGGCCCAGCTGCGCGGGCTGCGCGAGGCGTGCGCGCGCAGCCAGTCGGCGTTGCGCAGCGGGTACCAGGTCCAGCAGACGACCGCCCCCACCGCGAGCAGCGCGCCGAGCGCATGGGCGCCGAGGTCGGTGCCGCCCGCCCCACCGGCCGATGCCGTGCCCGCGGCGTGCCGCGACAGCTCGGCGTGGTTCACGGCCGCGATGCCGAGCGCGATGAGCACGAGCGACGGCGCCAGCCGCGCCCACGGCAGCTTGCCGTCGCGTGCATGGTCGCGCAGGTTCGAGGTGATGGCGATGACGACCGGCAGGGTGCCGATGATCATCGTCGGCAGCGGCGCGCCGGCGCGCTGGATGGCGGCAGCCAGCAGCAGGTAGTACAGCAGGTTGCCCACGACCGAGAGCTTGAAGGCCTCCATCCAGTCGGCGCGGGTCAGCTCGGCGAGGTTGGCGCGGTCCAGCCACGCCAGCGGCAGCGCGATGAGGCCGAAGGCGAGGTAGCGCGACACCGACAGCAGTGCCGCCGGGTAGTCGGGCAGCATCACCGGCGCGACGAACACGAGGCCCCACATCAGCCCGGCCGCGAGGGCGAAGAGCGTGCCGGTGACGAGCGCGTGGCGGTGCGTGGGGCTCATGGCGAAGCGGCGGAGTATCGCCGCCCGGCGATGGCCGGCCGCACGCCAGAATGGGCACCCCCGCAGAACGACAACCCGCCCGCCGGCGCCGGAGACCGCCCATGTCCAGCCCCCGCAAGGAACATCTGCTCGCGCTCGACCAGGGCACCTCGAGCTCGCGCGCCATCGTCTTCCATGCCAGCGGCCGCATCGTCGCGATGGCGCAGCGCGAGTTCCGGCAGATCTTCCCGCAGCCGGGCTGGGTGGAGCACGACCCGGAGGAGATCTGGTCCTCGCAGCTGGCCGTGGCGAAGGAGGCGCTCGCGAAGTCGGGGCTGCAGCCGATCGACATCGCTGCCATCGGCATCACCAACCAGCGCGAGACCACGGTGCTGTGGAACCGTGCCACCGGCAAGGCCGTGCACCACGCGATCGTCTGGCAGGACCGGCGCACCGAGCCGCTGTGCGCGCAGCTGCGCGGGCAGGAGGGCTTCGCCGACACCGTGCGCGAGACCACCGGCCTCGTCATCGACCCCTACTTCAGCGGCACCAAGCTGCGCTGGCTGCTCGACCACGTGAACGGCGCGCACATCGCCGCCGCGCAGGGCGAGCTCGCCTTCGGCACGGTGGACAGCTGGCTGCTGTGGAAGCTCACCGAGGGCCGCGTGCACGCCACCGACGTCAGCAACGCCTCGCGCACGATGCTCTTCGACATCCGCCACAACCGCTGGGACCACGGCCTGCTGAAGGCGCTGCACATCCCCGACAGCGTGCTGCCGCAGGTGGTGCCCTCGGCGCACGTGGTCGGCGAGACGACGCTCTTCGGCGCGCCGATCCTCGTGGCCGGCATGGCCGGCGACCAGCAGGCGGCGCTGTTCGGGCAGGCTTGCTTCAGGGCGGGCTTGGCGAAGAACACCTACGGCACCGGCTGCTTCATGCTGATGCACACCGGCGAGCGCTTCGAGAAGAGCGCCAACGGCCTCATCACGACGAGCGCGGCACAGACGCGCCGCGTGCCCGAGTACGCGCTCGAAGGCAGCGTCTTCATCGGCGGCGCGGTGGTGCAGTGGCTGCGCGACGGGCTGCGTGCCATCGAGGGCAGCGGGGCCGTGCAGGCGCTGGCCGAGAGCGTCCCCGACAGCGGCGGCGTCATCGTCGTGCCGGCGTTCGCCGGGCTCGGCGCGCCCTACTGGGACGCCGAGGCGCGCGGCGCCATCGTCGGCCTCACGCGCGGCAGCACCGTGGCGCACATCGCGCGCGCGTCGCTGGAGAGCATCGCGTTCCAGAGCGCGGCGCTGCTGCAGGCGATGGCACGCGACGCGGTGGCCGCCGGCGGTGCCGCGCCCACCGAGCTGCGCGTGGACGGCGGCGCGTCGGTCAACGACCTGCTGATGCAGTTCCAGGCCGACCTGCTGGGCATCCCCGTCGTGCGGCCCAAGGTCACCGAGACGACGGCGCTCGGTGCGGCCTATCTCGCGGGGCTGGCGACCGGCGTGTACCGCAACCTCGACGAGCTCTCGGCGCAGTGGGGCGAGGAGCGCCGCTTCGTGCCGACGCTGCCGCGCGACCGCGCCGCCGAACGCATGGCCGAGTGGGAGCGTGCGGTGCGGCAGGCGCGCGCGCGGTAGCGCGCGGTGCGGCGTCTCGCAAACGACGACCGGCGACCGGTACGGGCGGCCCCGGCGCGCCGGGGCTCCGGATCGATCAGCGAACCAGCTGGCGGCGCAGCAGGAGCAGACGCACCTTCAGACGCCGCTGGTTCTCCGGGCCCATGCGCAGCATCAGCTGCGAGCCGGCGGGCAGCGCCTGCTGCGCCGGATCGGCGAACTCGTACAGCAGCCAGGGCCGCTGCGGCTGGACGGGGCCCTGGATGCTGGGCAGGCGCACCGCCACCGGCTCGCGCGGCTCGGGCGTCGCGACGAGCAGGTCGATGACCTCGACGACGCGGTCGTTGAAGTGGCGGCCGGGGTAGCCGAGCTCCTCGTAGGCCTGCTGGAACTGCGGGTAGAAGCGCTTGTACAGCGCCACGACGAGGCCGATGTCGGCCTTCTCCACCAGCGCCATGTGGCGGGCATAACGCACGAAGTTGTCGGCGGCCAGGACCTCCGCCTCGCCGCCGGCCGTGGCCTGGCGCCGCGTCGTGAAGCGGCCGGCCGGCGGGTGCAGCGGCCACAGCCGCGCCGGCGCCTTCTCGCGCCCCAGGTTGTCGACCGTGGCGACGACGCGGCGCGCGAAGTCGTCGGTCTGGAAGATCGTGGCCAGGGCCTCGCGACCGAAGAGGCCGGCGAGCGCCCCTTCCAGCGTCGGCGGGGCGGGCTCGGGCAGCGGCGGTGCGCTGGCCGCGTCGATCGGGTGGCGGACGGGCACGGGCCCCGACGCCGCCGATGCCGGCGCGGCCGGGGCCGGTGCCGGGGGCTCGCCCACCGCCGCCACGGCAGGCGCGCGCTCGGGCGCGGCGCCACCGCCGGGCCACCAGGCATCGCGCCAGTGCCAGGCGCCGAGGGCGAGCAGGACGAGCGCGAAGGCGGCGACCAGGATGCGTGCGGGATGGTTCATCGGAATCTCCTCCTGCTACGGACCCGCCGCAGCGGCGCAGGTTCAAACGTTGCAGCGATCTTCGCGCGCGCCGGGGACGGGTTCGGCCACCCGCGGTCGCCTCAGGCCCCGCGCGCGGCCATCCACGCGAGCACGGCCAGCCAGCCCGACGCCGTGACGACGAACGCGAGCGTCGAGATCACGATCGCGGCGGTCGACTCGGCCTCGAGCACGCGGTAGCGCTGCGCGAAGATGAGCGCGTTGCTGCCCACCGGCAGCGCCGCCATCATGACCACGACCGCCAGCGGCACGCCGGCCAGGCCGAAGCCCCAGTGCGCCACGACGAGGATCAGCGCGGGCATCAGCACGAGCTTGACGAGGCACACGGGCAGCACCGCACGCACCGCTTCGCCCAGCCGGCCGCCGATGCCGTAGGCCCTGAGCGTGATGCCGATCAGCACCAGGCACACCGGCACCACGGCGCTGCCCAGCAGCTGCAGCGCCTCGTCGAGCACCGGGTGCAGGCCGAGGCCGGTGAGGTTCCACAGCAGCCCGGCGACGATCGGCAGCACCACCGGGTGCAGCAGCGTGTTGCGCACGGTGGTGAGCAGCACGCGCGACAGCGGCGCCGCTCCGTGCTGCTGGGCGTGCGCGTGCGCCAGCGCCAGCTCGGCCAGCGCGGTGGGCAGCGTCAGCAGCATCACGCCGTGCACGCCGACCATCGTGATGTGGATGGCCAGGCCAGCCTCGCCGAACAGCGCCGCCGCCATCGGGATGCCCAGCTGCACCGCGTTGCCGTAGGTGGCGGCCACCGCGCGCGTGGCCGGGATCGCCGGCGCACCGGCCGGCGGCGGCGCACCGGTTTCGATGCCGCGGCCGCGCCGGTGCCATGCGCCGACCACGAGCACCAGGGCCAGCGCGGGCACGAAGTACGCCATCAGCACCGGCCAGGGCAGGCGCGCGAAGTCGATGCGGGCCGCCGTGCGGAACAACAGCGAAGCGACGAACACGTTCATCGCCAGGTTGCTCAGGAGTCGCGCCTCGGCCGGCGTGGCCTCGCCGAACCAGCGCAGGCGGGCCGCCAGCCAGCCCAGACCGACGGTCAGGAAGATGGCGAGCAGCTTGTAGAAGATGGCCAGCGTCATGGCTCGGGGCATGTGTTGCCGGTTGTCACGGCGTGGCCGCCGCGCAACGTGGGCGAGGGCGGGGGCGCCTAGAGCGCCTAGAGTATCCGCGCGGCGGGGCAGGGCTTCGCCACGCAGCCAGGAAGCCAGCCGATGGAGAAGCTACCCGCTCCCGTGCCGAGGGCCGCCGTGCATGCACGCGCGACCGCGATCGCCCTGGCCCTGCTGGCCGCGTTCGCCGCGCCCGCGGCCTGCGCACAGGGCGTCGACCGCCCGGTGCGCGGCCTCGTCGGGCTCGGCATCACCGGCGGTGGCGACAGGCTCGCCACCGTGCAGTGGAGCGACGGCGACAGCACGGACATCAAGGCCGGCGGGCAGTTCGACCTGCGCGGGGGTATCGACGTGCGGCTGGGCGACACCCCCTTCACGCTGCAGGCGAGCCTCGGCTGGTTCTTCCAGCGTGCCAGCGGCACCAATGGCAGTGTCACCTTCGAGCGCTTCCCGCTCGAACTGCTGGGCACCTGGCGCGTGGCCGACTCGCTGCGCCTGGCCGCCGGCCTGCGCCGCCCCGGCAACGGCAAGCTCGAGGGCCGCGGCGCCGCGTCGAACATCGGCAGCACCACCTACCGGGGACGGCTGGGGGCCGTGGTCGAGGGCGAGTGGCTCTTCGGCGGCCTGTACGGGCTGGCGCTGCGCGCCGTCAGCGAGGAGTACGAGGCGCCCAACGGCGAGAAGGCCGACGGCAGCCACGTCGGGTTGCGCATCAGCGTCTACTTCTGAGCGCCGGCGGCCGCGCCGGCTCCAGGTCCCTCGCCGGCCCGCGCGCCAGCCCGATCGCCCGGCCCCGGCGCCCGGCGCCCGGAGTGCCGGTCAGGGGACGCGGCCCGCGGCGCGCAGGATGCCGACGCGGTACTGCGCCAGCAGCGTGTCGGCCCGCGCCGAGTGCGGCCGGCCGCGCATCTTCGTGCGATAGGCCTCGGTCGCCTCGCGGCCGCACCAGGGCAGCAGCACCTCGGGCTCGGAGGGATGGCGTTCGACGTAGGCCGTGATGTCGTAGACCTCGCCGCCGATGGCCATCCAGCAGTCGTCGGCGCGCGCATGCGCGGCGACCTCGGCGAGCGTGAAGCCGGCCGCCGCCGGCGAGGGGGCCTCGCCGGCCGGTGCAGGCGGCCCGTCTCCCGGCGGCGGCGCCGACCCCCACAGCGCCAGCAGCGCGAGCCAGAACACGAGCGTACCGACGCGGAAGACGCGTGCCGCGCTCATCGGAAGTCGAACGCCTCGTGATGCACCTGGCCGCGCGGCACCCCGCGCGCGGCCAGCAGCGGCAGCAGCGCATGCACCAGGGCCGGCGGGCCGCACACCTGCACCTCCGTGTGCGCGAGATCGGGCAGGCGCGCGAGCCAGGGCTCCAGCGCGGGTGTCGCATCGCCCGTGGCATGCAGCCAGAGCGTCAGCGACGGCTGCGCGTCGGCCATCGCGCGCAGCTCCGGCGCGAAGGCCGCGTCCGCCTCGCTGCGCACCAGGTACAGCAGCGTGGTGGGGCGGCTGCATGGGCGCTGGCGCAGCGCCGCGATGAAGGGCGTGATGCCGATGCCGCCGGCCACCCACAGCTGCGGCCTTGGCGGGCCCTCGGCCGCGAGGAAGTCGCCGAACGGCCCCTGCAGCTGCACGACCGCGCCGGGCTGCAGCGCCTGCAGCTGGGCCGAGCACGGCCCGAGCGCCTTGATGGCCACCTTCAGGCGGCCGTCGGGCGCCACGTCGCTGATCGTGAACGGATGAAAGGCGCCGCAGGCGGCATAACGCTCGGCGTCGAGGAAGCGCGCGAGCACGAACTGGCCGGGCTCGGCGCGCAGGCCGGCCGCCATCGGCGCGAGGCTCGCCTCGACCATCGCGGCGGCCGGATGGGTGACGGCCGCCACCCGGTAGGCGAGCGAGCGCCAGCCCCGGTCCAGCAGCACGAAGCGCCACGCCAGCGCGACGCCGGCCAGCGCCGCGCCGAGCAGCGGCAACCCGGCTTGGCCGAGCAGCACGAGCACGTGCGCGAGGCCGGCGGCCACCGCGAAGCCGAGTGCGAAGTGTGTCGCCCGCCAGCGCCGGTAGGCGAGCGCGGGCATGAAGGTCGCGGCCAAGCCGGCCATCAGCAGCAGCAGGGCGCCCCACCCGAGGTCGACGGCCCAGGGCTGCAGGCGCGGGTCGAGGACCGCGCGGACGAGGGCCGGGTCCTCGGCGCGGGCATCCAGGGCCAGGGCCAGCGGATGCGCCAGCAGCACGAGGTAGCCGGACACCCCGGCGCGGTGGTGCCAGCGCAGCATCGGCTCGAGGCCGCCGAGCGCGCGAGCCAGCCGCGGCTCGCGCAGCATCAGCAGCAGGCTCGCGACGAGCAGGCCGGTGCCGACCCATGCCGACACGATGGCCGCCGAGCGCCAGGGGGTCAGCCCCTGCGGCCACGCCCAGGCGACCGCCAGTGCGGGCAGCGCGAACGCGACGGCCGCACTCGCCAGCGACCGCCCCGGGCCCCTCATGGCGGCGTCAGCGGAACTGACCGGCCTGCTGCAACTGCAGGCACAGCGCCTCGGCATCCGGTGGCGCGGGCTGGCCGCGCAGCCGCAGCCGCGTTCGCTCGCGCACGCGCGCCCGATGCTCGGCCTGGAACACGCGGCAGGCCGCCAGGCTGTCGAGCGCACGCATCCTGCGCTGGTACTCGACGCGCTCGCCCGGCGTCATCGCGGCCCAGCCCGGCGTGTTGGCCTCGGTGGCGCGCCAGGGGCCGTCGGCCGCAGCGGGCAGGCAGGCCGCGACGAGGAGCACGAGGAGACCGCGGCCGGCACGCGCCGGCCAAGTCGACCCGCGGCGGCCCGCCGCCGACGCATCCATCACGAGGCCTTCTTCGCGACCTTCTTCGCCGCCTTCCTGGCGGCCGGAGCGGCCTTGGCAGCAGGCGAGGTCTTCGCGGCAGGCGCCTCGGGCGCCGCCTTCGCCTCGGGCGCGGACTTCGCGGCCGGGGCCGCCTTCGCCGGTGCGCCGCGCGCGCCCTTCTCGCCGCGCGGCTCGAACTCGAAGCCGACCTTGCCTTCCTTCGCGTCGAAGGCGAGGTAGGCCTTGAACGCGCGCCGCGTGCGGTTCGAGACGAAGCCCTCGAGCAGGCTCGTCTTGCCGGTGGTCAGCAGCTTGTGGACCTCCTCGTGCGAGACGGGCTGCTGCAGGATGATCTTGCCGGTCTTGAAGTCGCAGGTCTGGTGCGCGCCGACGCTGTGCTCGCAGACGTAGTTGGTGCCGAACTCGTAGACGTGGCCCTGGCACTTGGGGCACGGGCCGAGCGACTTCTGGCCCGAGAAGTCCACCGGCTCGCCGTCGGCCGCGGCCTGCCGCTCGTCGTCGCCGAAGTCGAATTCCAGGCGCCAGTTGTCGAGCTCGTCGTCGAACACGAGCTTCAACTCGGCGCTGAACGGGAAGCCCTTCTTCGAGCGGAAGCCCTCCAGCGGCCCCACCTTCTTGTCGCGCAGGAAGGCCTCGGCCTCGGCCGGCTCGAAGGCGCGGCCGGACGGGATCTTGGTGATCGAGAAGCCGCAGCCCTCCTCCATGCCGCTGCGGCCGGTGCAAGCGAAGCGACGGTAGTTCTCCTTCACGACGCCGCCGCACTTGGGGCAGGGCGTGGCCAGCGTCATGTAGTCGCCGGGGATCGTGTCGCGGTCGTACTCCTTGGCCTTCTTCACGATGCGCTCGGCCATCTTCGCGATCTCGGCCATGAAGGCCTCGCGCTTCAGGCGGCCATGCTCCATCTCGGCGAGCTTGAACTCCCAGTCGCCGGTGAGCTCGGGCTTGGTGAGGTCCTCCACCTGCAGCCCGCGCAGCAGCGTCATCAGCTGGAAGGCCTTGGCCGTGGGCACGAGCTCGCGGCCCTCGCGCAGCATGTACTTCTCGTTGAGCAGGCCTTCGATGATGGCGGCGCGCGTGGCCGGCGTGCCCAGGCCCTTCTCGCGCATCGCCTCGCGCAGCTCGTCGTCCTCGATGAGCTTGCCCGCGCCTTCCATCGCCGAGAGCAGCGTCGCCTCGGTGTAGCGGGCCGGCGGCCGCGTCTTCAGCGCCAGGGCCTCGGCGTCGGCCGTCTTCACCTTCTCGCCCTCGGCCACGGGCACGAGGTTGGCGTCCTCGTCCTGCGCCTCCTTGCCGTAGACGGCGAGCCAGCCCGGGTTCACGAGCACCTTGCCGTTGGTCTGGAAGTGGTGCACGTCGGCGCCGGCTGTCACGCGGCTCGTGCGCGTGGTGACCATGTACTCGGCGCTCGGGTAGAAGACGGCGAGGAAGCGCTTGACGATGAGGTCGTAGAGCTTGGCCTCGATCTCGCCCATCGTGCCCGGCGGCTGCAGCGTCGGGATGATGGCGAAGTGGTCGGAGACCTTCGTGTTGTCGAAGACGCGCTTGCTCGGCTTGACGTAGCCTTCCTTGATCGCCTTCTTCGCGTGTGCCGAGAGGGCGCGCAGCGGGCCGGGCAGCTCCTCGTCGGCCAGCATCTTCACCGTGTTCTTCACCGTGGCGAGGTAGTCCTCGGGCAGCGCGCGGCTGTCGGTGCGCGGGTAGGTGATGAGCTTGTACTTCTCGTACAGCGTCTGCGCCAGCGACAGCGTCGTCTTGGCGCTGAAGCCGAAGCGGCCGTTCGCCTCCCGCTGCAGCGTCGTCAGGTCGTACAGCAGCGGCGAGGCCTGCGTGCTCGGCTTGGCCTCGTCGGTGACCTCGGCGGCCCGGCCGCGCACGGCCTCGGCGATGGCCTCGGCGTCCGCTGCCGTCCACAGCCGGTCGGCCCGCAGCTCGGCGTCGTCGGGGTTCTTCTTCCACTTCGGGTCGAACCACTTGCCCTCGTAGGACCCGGCGGCGGCGACGAACTGCGCCTTCACCTCCCAGTACTCGCGCGGCACGTGGCGGCGGATCCTCTCCTCGCGCTCGACGACGATCGAAAGCGTCGGTGTCTGCACGCGGCCCACGGTGGTGAGGAAGAAGCCGCCGTCGCGCGAGTTGAAGGCCGTCATCGCGCGCGTGCCGTTGATGCCCACGAGCCAGTCGGCCTCGCTGCGGCTGCGCGCGGCGTCGGCCAGGCCCAGCATCTCCTCGTTGCTGCGCAGCTGCTCGAAGCCCTCGCGGATGGCCTGCGGCGTCATGCTCTGCAGCCACAGCCGCTTCACCGGCTTGTTCAGCGCGCCCTTGGCGCCGCCGGCGTACTGCTCGATGAGGCGGAAGATCAGCTCGCCCTCGCGGCCGGCGTCGCAGGCGTTGACGAGCGCCGTCACGTCCTTGCGCTTGGCCAGCTTGACGACCGCGTTCAGGCGCGACTTCGCCTTGTCGATCGGCGCGAGGTCGAAGTGTGGCGGCACCACCGGCAGGTGCGCGAAGCTCCACTTGCCGCGCTTGACCTCGTAGTCGTCCGGGGCCTTGATCTCCACCAGGTGGCCCACCGCAGAGGTGACCACGGTGCTGTCGTTCTCGAAGTGGTCGGCGTGCTTCTCGAACTTGCCCGAGACGGGCGTCAGCGCGCGCACGATGTCCTGCGCCACGCTGGGCTTCTCGGCAATGATGAGGGTCTTGCTCATGGCAGTCGTCTGTCAGGCCTTCAGGGTCTCTCGGTCGTCCCGGCCGCGGCACCGGCCCGCGGCGCAGGCCGGCATCGTGCCGAGGGGCGGGAGGGGCATGCCTACAATGCCGCCTCTCGCGCGCACGCACGCGCACGCGCGCGCACACATTCAATTTAACCAATGCCCAAGAACACCCATCCGGCGCGGCACGAACGGGCTTCCGGTTCCCGCTCGGCCAAGGCTTCCGGCACCGCCGGCCGCGCGCCGGCCCGCACCACCGCCAAGGCCGCGCCGCGGCGCCCCGCCGCCGGCCGCCGCATCCAGGTGCGCAAGAGCGGCGTGCACGGCAAGGGCGTGTTCGCGCTCGTGCCCATCCCGAAGGGCACCCGCATCATCGAGTAC
>Ga0209172_10003077_pt1 | contig 26800 bp, 24 predicted proteins | sample LarsenN4metaG_FD_184113 | JGI IMG/M metagenome (GOLD analysis project Ga0209172, IMG submission 184113) | Hot spring sediment bacterial and archeal communities from British Columbia, Canada, to study Microbial Dark Matter (Phase II) - Larsen... ... | reverse complement strand
CAGGCATCCCGCCCGCCGCCGTCCGCGAGCAGATCGTCAGGCTCGGCACCGAGGTCCTCGGCGCCCTGCGATGAGCACGGCGCGCGGGGTCCGCTCGCCTGGACGGCGACTCGTTCGCGGCGGTTACGCTGGCGCCATGCAGCTGAGCGACATCGACCTCCTCGACCGCGACATCTTCACCAAGGGTGTCCCGCACGAGTGGTTCACGTTCCTGCGACGGGAGGCGCCGGTCTACAAGCACTCGGAGCCCGACGGTCCGGGCTTCTGGGTGATCACCAAGTACGACGACGTCGTCGCGGTGGGACGCGACGGTGTCACGTTCTCGTCCGACCAGCGACGCGGGGGCGTTGTCGGGCTCGAGGGCGTCGCCGCCGACTACGGCGACTTCACCGGCGACGCCAACCTCATGCTGACCATGGACGCGCCCGAGCACACTCGGTACCGCAAGCTCGTGAACCGCGGCTTCACGCCGCGCCAGATGCGGATGCTCGAACCGCATGTGCGCGACCTCACGAACCGGATCATCGACGAGGTGATCGAGCGCGGAGAATGCGACTTCGTCGTCGACGTCGCCGCCGAGCTCCCGCTCCAGGTGATCGCCGAGATGATCGGCGTCCCGATGGAGGACCGCCACAAGCTGTTCGAGTGGTCGAACCGGATGATCGGCAGCGAAGACCCGGAGTACATCGTCGCCGAGTCCGAGGTGCAGACCGCGCAGATCGAGATGTTCATGTACGCCAACGAGCTCGCGAAGGAGCGGCGCGAGAACCCCCGCGACGACATCGTCACCGCGCTGCTCAACGCCGACATCGACGGCGACAAGCTGTCCGAGATGGACTTCAACATGTTCTTCCTGTTGCTTGCCGTCGCGGGCAACGAGACCACCCGCAACTCGATCTCCCACGGGTTCCGGGCGTTCTGCGACTACCCCGAGCAGTACAAGCTGCTCGTCGAGGATCCCTCGCTCGCGGCGTCGGCCACCGAGGAGATCGTGCGCTGGGCGTCGCCGGTCATGTACTTCAAGCGCAACGTCACCCGCGACACCGAGCTCCGCGGTCAGCAGATCAAGGAGGGCGACAAGGTCAGCATCTGGTACATCTCGGCGAACCGCGACGAGGATGTGTTCGACGACCCGTTCGCGTTCGACATCCGGCGCGACCCCAACGAGCACGTCGGCTTCGGTGGCGGCGGTCCCCACCACTGCCTCGGCGCCAACCTCGCCCGCATGGAGATCCGCGTGCTGCTCGAGGAGTGGGTACGGCGGGTTCCGACGCTCGAAGCGACGGGGCCCGCTGAGCCGTTGCGGTCGAACTTCATCGCCGGGATCAAGCACATGCCCGTGCGGTTCCCGGCCGGGCGCCGCGAGATGTCTTGACCGTCAGGTACCGGGTTGTCCGGGGATGACCATCCCGGCGCTCATCCCGCCGTCGACGAGCAGGTCGGCGCCCGTCACGAACGCGCTCTCGTCGGACGCGAAGAACACGGTTGCGTCGGCGACGTCGCGCATGGTTCCCCGGCGCCCGAGCGGCGCGCGGTGACGTTCGCCGCCGCCGCTCGCCGCGACGCGCGCGAAATCGAAGTCGGGCGGCAGCGCCTCCAGCACCATCTCGGGGTTGCCGGCGGCCGGGCACACGGCGTTGACGCGGATGCCGAAGCGGCCGAGTTCGAGCGCGGCGGTCTTCGTCAGGCCGCGCACCGCGAACTTGCTCGCCGCGTACGCCGCCGTGCCGGGTGTGACGAACACCCCGTCGATCGAAGAGATGTTCACGATCGAGCCGCCACCGGCGTCTCGCATCGGCGCGATCACCGACCTGATCCCGAGGAAGGTGCCGAGCTCGTTGACCGCGCTGACCCTCTGGTACAGCTCGACGCTCGTGTCCTCGATCGCGGTCAGGTGCAGCACGGCGGCGTTGTTCACGAGCACGTCGATGCGCTCGAGCCCACCGACCAGCGCCGTCCAGTCGGCTTCGCTCGTCACGTCGGTGTGCACGTAGCGGCCACCGATCTTGTCCGCGACGGCCATGCCGAGGTCGTCGCGGATGTCGGCCACCACGACCTGTGCACCTTCGTCGGCGAACCGCTGCGCGATCTCGGCGCCGCTGCCCCGCGCGCCACCCGTCACGATCGCCGTCTTCCCCGCGAGTCGAGCCATGGCCGCCGACAGTAGGCGCGCGGATTCCGACGAGCACGTCCGCCGCGGCGGCTGGCGCTTGATGCGGCAGGTGTCGACGCTCGAGCCGAAGTGGATCGTGCTCGGCGTCGCCTGCGCGCTCGGGTGGACGGTGGCGAAGGTCGCGATCCCGCTGTTCGCGCTCCAGGCCATCGACGACGGCATCGATCCCTACGATCGCGGCGCGCTCGTACGGTGGTGCCTGCTCATCGTCGGCGCGACCCTGCTGGTCGGGGTCTTCACGTTCTTCCGGCGCAAGTCGGCGTTCGCCATCTCGCTGCGCGCGGAGGCCGAGCTTCGACGGAGGCTGTTCGACCACCTCCAGCGGCTGCACTTCGGCTACCACGACTCGGCGCAGATCGGCGAGCTCATGGCGCGCGTCAGCACCGATGCCAAGCAGGTGCAGATGCTCGTCGTATTCATCCCGATCGCGGGCGCGAACTTCGTCATGATCGTCGGTGTCGCCGCGGTGCTGTTCGTGCTCAACGCCAAGCTCGCCGCCGTCGCGATCGCGACACTTCCCGTGCTGCTCGTACTCGCGACGCGCTTCTCCTCGAGGTTGCACCCCGTCGCGATGGGGCTGCAGGAGCGGCTCGCCGGCGTCTCGCACGTCGTCGAGGAGAGTCTGTCGGGCATTCGCGTCGTGAAGGGCTTCGGCGCGGAGGAGGTGCAGAACTCCCGCCTCGTCGACGCGGCGGGCGGCGTGTACGAGCGCGGGATGGCGCTCGCACGCCTGCGTGCGACCTTCAACCCGCTCCTGGAGGTACTGCCGACACTGAGCCTGGTCGGTGTCTTGTACGTCGGTGGGCGCGAGGTCATCGCGGGTCGGTTGAGCGTGGCCGAGCTCATCGCGTTCAACTCCTACATCCTCATGCTGGTCTTCCCACTCCGCATGACGTCGTTCATGGTTGCCCAGGTGTCACGCGCGTCCGCGTCGGCCCAGCGTGTCTACGAAGTGCTGTCCACGGCACCGGAGATCGTCGAACGGAAGGACGCGCGGCCGCTTCCCGTCGGCCACGGTGAGGTTCGCTTCGACGACGTGACCTTCGGCTACGTGGCGGGCACGCCGATCCTGCGCGGCTTCAGCCTCACGGTCCCGCCCGGCCAGTCGGTCGCGCTCGTCGGCGCGACGGGATGCGGCAAGTCGACGGTCGCACGCCTGGTGCCGCGGTTCTACGACGTCGACGGCGGACGGGTGTTGCTGGACGGCGCCGACGTGCGGGATCTGAGGCTGGCCGACCTCCGCGATGCCGTCGGACTGGTCTTCGAGGAGACGTTCCTCTTCACCGACACGGTCCGAGCCAACATCGGCTTCGCCGAGGCCGATGCTTCCGACGAAGACGTCGAGCGGGCGGCCCGGCTCGCCGGTGCACACGACTTCGTCGTCGAGCTCGCCGACGGCTACGAATCAATGCTCGGCGAGCACGGCTACTCGCTGTCCGGTGGGCAACGCCAGCGTGTCGCCATCGCACGTGCGATCCTCGCCGACCCTCGGGTGCTCATCCTCGACGACGCGACGTCGTCGGTCGACCCGACCAAGGAGCACGAGATTCGGGGCGCGCTCGCGGAGGTGATGCGAGGACGGACGACGATCATCATCGCCCACCGTCCCGCGACGATCGCGCTCGCGGATCGTGTCGTGCTGATCGCCGACGGGCGTGTCGCCGCGGAAGGCACCCATCAGCAGTTGCTTGCGACGAGCGCCGCGTACCGGGCGGTGCTGGCGCAGGCCGAGGCGCGCGAGGCGGCCTCATGAGACAGATGTACGGCACCGACGAGAAGCTCTCGGCACGGGAGACCGTGCACGTGTTCCGTCGGACGGCTGCATTGCTGCGACCGAACCGCGCATGGATCATCCTCGCCACCGTTTTCGTGGTGTTGCAAGCGTCGTCGACGCTCGCCGGCCCCGCCATCGTGCGCTACGGCATCGACCACGGTGTCGAACCGCGCGACCTGGACGCCCTCAACCGCGCGGCGATCACGTTCGTCGTCGCAGTGTGCGGTGTCTACGTCTTCGGCCGTCTCGCGGTGCTCGCGGTCGCCCGGGTCGGTGAAGGTTTCCTGCGCGAGCTGCGTGAGCGTGTGTTCCGTCACCTGATGCATCTCCCGCTCGAGTTCTACGACCGCAACCGGACGGGTTCGCTCGTCGCCCGCATGACCGCGGACATCGACTCGCTGCAAGAGCTCGTGTCGCAGGGCTTGTCGATGTTCATCGTCAACATGCTGGTGCTCACGGGCGCGATCGTCGTGATGACGGCGATGAGCTGGCAGCTCGCGCTCGCCGTGATCATCGTGGTTCCGGTGCTCGTCAAGGCGTCGAGCTGGTTCCGCCGGGAGTCCAACAAGGCTTACCTCCAGCTCCGGGAACGTGTGGGCGGCACGTTGACCTCGTTCCAGGAGGGCATGTCGGGCGTGCGCGTCGTGCAGGCGTTCAACCAGGAGGACGCCTTCCGCCGCCGGTTCGCAGAGACGAACGAGAAGCAGTACCGCACCAACCTCCACGCCGAGACGGTGACCGCGCGCTACACGACGATCATCGAGCTCGCACAGGGTGGCGCGATCGCGCTGATCCTCCTCTATGGCGGATGGCTGACCAGCCGCGACATCGTCACCGTCGGCACGCTCGCCGCGTTCGTGCTCTACCTCCAGAACCTGTTCGAGCCGATCCAGCAGATGAGTCAGCTCTTCAACACGATCCAGGCCGCGGGAGCGGCGCTGCAGAAGCTCTACCAACTGCTCGACGAGCCGGTGGCGATCGATGAACGACCGGGAGCGGTGGACCTGCCCGCGTCCGGAACGCTTGCAGTCGACAACGTTTCGTTCCGGTATGCGCGCGGTCCACTCGTGTTGCACGACGTCACGTTGACCGTCGAACCGGGGCAGCGTCTCGCGCTGGTGGGGCCAACGGGTGCGGGGAAGTCGACGCTCGCGAAGCTGATGGTGCGCTTCTACGACCCGGTCGACGGAGCTGTCCGCTACGGCGGCGTCGACTTGCGCGACGCGACGTTACGTTCCTTGCGCGAGCGGATCGTCGTCGTACCGCAGGAAGGATTCCTGTTCGGCGGCACCATCCGCGACAACATCCTCATCGCCAAGCCCGGCGCGACACCCGTGGAGGTGGAGGCGGCGGTCGAGGCGCTCGGACTCGCACCGCGCTTCGCAGCCTTCGCCGACGGCCTCGAAACCGAGGTGCGCGAGCGAGGCGCGAACCTCTCGGCCGGCGAGCGCCAACTCGTCTCGATCACACGCGCGGCGCTCGCCGACCCGGCGCTGGTCGTCCTCGACGAAGCGACCTCGAGTCTCGACCCCGGCACAGAGTTGATCGTCGAGCACGCGCTCGAGCGGCTCATGGCGGGGCGGACCGTCATCGTCATCGCCCATCGGCTCTCGACAGCGGCACGCGCCGACTTCGTCGCGGTGGTGAACCACGGTCGGCTCGTGGAAGTCGGCACGCACGACGCGCTCGTTGCACGAGGCGGCGAGTACGCCGCGCTGTACGCGTCGTGGACCGGCGGGGCTCGGCTATAGTCACCTAGTCTCCGCGGGGATGGACATCTCGTGCGCGTTCCCGCCGTCGCCCGCAGCCGTCGACCACGTCGTGATCGCCGAGGAGCTCGGGTACCGTCGTGCATGGCTGTACGACTCGCCCGCGCTCTACGGCGACATCTGGGCGGTCATGGCACTCGCGGCGACGCGCACGTCGCGCATCGGGCTCGGGACCGCGGTACTCGTGCCCAGCCTTCGGCATCCTCTCGTGCAGGCGAGCGCCATCGGGACGATTGCGCAGCTCGCGCCGGGCCGCCTCGCGGTCGCGATCGGCACCGGATTCACGGGCCGGATGGCAATGGGCAAGAGGCCTCTGACGTGGCAGTACACCCGCAAATACCTCGCGCAGCTACGCGCGCTGCTCCGAGGCGAACGCGTGGAGGTCGACGGGGCGATCGTCCAGATGCTGCACGCGCCCGGGATGGCGCCGGCGCGGCCGATCGACGTACCGATCGTCGTCGCCGCCAACGGTCCCAAGGGGATGGACGTGGCGCGCGAGCTCGGCGACGGAGTGATGACCATCGGCGGCGCGGCGGAGTTCGACTGGTGCGCCGTGCTGGCCTTCGGCACGGTCCTCGACGACGACGAGGAACCCGGGTGCGAGCGCGCGCTCGCCGCGGCCGGCCCGGCATTGACCGTCGTCTACCACGCGATGTGGGAAGGCGGCGGCGTCGATGCGCTCCCGCGCGGGAGCGAGTGGCGCAGTTGCATCGAAGCCGAGTTTCCCGAGGGAGAACGCCACCTCGGCGTCCACGAGGGCCACCTCGTGCACGTGACCGAACGAGACCGGCCGTTGCTCGACGGTTCGCTGTTGCCGGCGTTCACGTGGACGGGAACGCGTCAGGAGCTGCGGGCACGACTCGACGCGCTGGAGGCCGGCGGCGCGACCGAGATCCTGTACGCGCCCATGGGTCCTGACGTGCCGCGCGAACTGAGCGCGTTCCTCGACATGGCACGCTGACATGCGGGCGCGTGGCGCACGCCTGTGGGCTGCGATCGCGGCGCTCGCGTCGGTCGTGGCGTTCTCTGCGTGCTCCGGTGACGACGACGAGACCGCGCCGGCGGCGACGACGACGACCGTCGCGCCCGAAGCGCTTCCGCCCGCAGTCCTCGCCCACGGCCCGTTCTTCTTCGTCGGCGACGTCGGGGCGGCGGCGCCCTTCGTCAATCTCGACCGCTACACGCGCGCGCTGGTGCCCGACGGACGCACGTACGCCTTCGCCGACAGCGGGCCCGGCACGAGCATCTGGTTCGTCGGCCCGACGATCGAGGGCGTCGACATCGTCTGGATCGAGGGCGCGCACTTCGACCGCGAGGCGGGCGAGGTCGAGACGGCGTTCTTCGTGGAGGAAGCCGTGTCGGTCGGCGCGGGGATGTGGCTTCTCGGCGACGGGCAGATGGCGCACGTCACCCGGAGCGACGAGGGGTTCGAGATCGACAACGTCGTGGGGATCGGTGGCCAGTTCGTGGCCGCGGTATCGACGCGGCGGGCAGTCTGGGTCGCCAACGATCAAGGCGAGCTGATCGAGTTCGACTCTGCGACCGGTGAGGTCCTGCGGTCGCTCGAGGACCTCGACGAGGACCCTGTCGTCGACCTCGATGTCGACGGCGGCGACCTGATCGCGTTGACCGCGCGTGGACACGTGCGCGGCCTCGACCTGGAATCCCTCGCCTGGTTCGAGATCGACGCGCCCGAGGGCACGGTGGAGATCGCGGTGAGCCGGCGGGGAGATGCGCTCGCGTTTGCGACGGGGTCGGGCGACGTCTGGGCGAGGATCGACGGCAAGCTGTCTCGCGTCGGCGGCGGCCTCACCGGCTCGGTGGTCGACCTCGCCGTTCGGACCGAAGGTGGCGTGCGTGTGATCGCGTCGTCGACCACCGGTGTCTTGCTCGTGCCGCCGCTCGACTAGCGCGGCTCGCAGATGACGACGGGGATGTCGCGCTCGGTGCGCCGCTGGTACCCCGCGTAACCGCGGTATTTGGCTGTGATGCGCGGCCACAGCTCGGCCTTCTCGTCCTCGGTGGCGGTCCGCGCGTGCACGGGGCGCGTCTGCCCGCCGATCGTGACCTCTACGTCAGGCTGCGCGAGGAGGTTGCGGTACCAGTCGGGATGCCGGTCGTCACCGCCCTTCGACGCGACGAGCACGACGACGTCGCCTTCGACGACCGGCGCGGTGAGCAGGACCGAGTGCCGCCTGCCGGTCCTGCGGCCGATCGTGTGCAGCTCGACCGTCGGCATGCCGAGCGGCGCGCGGAGCAGCCGTCCACCCGAGAGCCTGAGCAGCGTGCGGTGGAGCGCGTTGACACCCTTGAGGAAGTTGTCGAACGCGACGCGCCGGACGTCCACGGTGGCCGATGCTACGGCACGCCCTGACGCGTATGCCTTGACATATATATAGCTATATAGCTATCTTATGGCCGTGACCGGCGCCTTCGAGGTCCTCGCGGAGCCGAACCGCCGCCGGATCCTGGACCTCCTGCGCGAGGGCGAGCGGCCGGTCAATGAGCTCGTCGGCGCGCTCGCGCTGAGCCAGCCGGCAGTGTCGAAGCACCTGCGGGTCCTGCGCGACGCGGGCATGGTGTCGGTGCGAGTCGACGCGCAGCGGCGGCTGTACCGCGTCCGCGCCGAGCCGCTGCAGGAGCTCGACGCGTGGCTCGCGCCGTACCGGCGCATGTGGGCGGACCGGCTCGCCGGCCTCGCGCGGCACTTGCACGACATGGAGGACGACGATGGACGAGCTCGGAAACCTCGAACGCGCCGGTGACCTGTGGCGACTGCGCTTCGTGCGGCATCTTCCGCATCCCGTCGAGAAGGTCTGGCGCGCGGTGACCGAGCCCGAGCATCTCGGCGCCTGGTTCCCGTCGACCATCGAGGGTGAGCGCGCGCCGGGCGCGGCGCTGCGGTTCGTCTTCGACGGTGGGTTCGTGGTCGACGGCGAGATGCTGGTGTACGACCCGCCGAGATGCCTCGAGTTCACCTGGGGTGAGGACACGTTGCGGATCGAGCTCGCGCCCGACGGCGAAGGAACGCGCCTCACGCTGCTCGACTCCTTCCCGGAGCAGGGGAAGGCTGCACGCGACGCCGCCGGATGGCATGTGTGCCTGGAACTCCTCGCGCTCGCTACGGCCGGGCAGCCGGGACTCGGAGACCACCGCGCACGCTGGGCGGCGGTGCACCCGCGCTACGTCGAGGCGTTCGGTCCCGACGCGGCGACCGGCCCTCCGTCGACGGCGTAGCGTGCGCGCAGGAGGTGCGGTCATGGCCGAAGACCTGGTCTCGGTGAACCCAGCTCGTCCGGGCGAGGTGGTCGCGTCGTTCCCGACCACCGATGAAGCTGGCATCGACGCCGCCGTCGAGCGCGTGCGCGTCGCGCAGCACGCGTGGTCGGCGGTTCCCGTCCCCGCCCGGGCGGAGGCGATCGCGGCGTGCGGCGCGGCGCTCGCCGCTCACAAAGGCGACCTCGCGCGTCTGGTCAGCCGCGAGGTCGGCAAGGTGCTCGTCGAGGCGGCGGGCGACGTGCAAGAGGCGATCGACATGGCGGCGTTCGTCGCCGGATTGGGGCGCGCCCCGTGGGGTGAGACCGTCCCGTGCGAGATGCCGGACAAGCTCGCCTTCACGACGCGCCACCCGGTCGGAATCGTCGCGACGATCACGCCCTGGAACTTCCCGGTCGCGATCCCGTCGTGGAAGGTCTTCCCGGCGTTGCTCGCGGGCAACGGCGTCGTGATCAAGCCGTCCGAGCACGCGCCCGCCTGCTGCGAGACGTTCGTCGAGCTCTGCACGGCGTCGGGGATCCCACGTGAACTGGTGCAGGTCGTGCACGGCGGCGGGGAGGCCGGCGCGCTGCTCACACGGCACCGGGCGGTGCGAGCCGTCTCTTTCACTGGCTCGGTGCCGACCGGTCGCAAGGTCGCGGCGGCCGCCATGGAGTGCGGCCCGAAGCTCGTGTCCCTGGAGCTGGGCGGCAAGAACGCCATGATCGTGCTCGACGACGCCGACCTCGACCTCGTCGTCGACGGGGCGGTGTTCGGCGCGTTCGGCACGTCGGGCCAGCGCTGCACCTCGACGTCGCGACTCGTCGTGCAACGCGGCGTGCACGACGGGGTCGTCGACCGAGTCGTGCATCGCGCGCGGAGCCTCGTGCTCGGTGATCCGACGGTGGCGACGACCGACGTCGGCCCTGTCATCGACCGGCGCGCGCTCGACCGCATCGACGCGATGGTGCGCGCCGCAGTCGACGAGGGTGCATCGATCGTGGCGGGCGGGGAGCCGGTCGCCGTGACCGGCTGCGAGGGAGGTTCGTTCTACGCGCCGACGGTGCTCGTCGGCGTCGAGCGCCACCACCGCATCGCTCGCGAGGAGGTGTTCGGTCCGGTGCTCGCCGTCATGCCGGTCGACGACTTCGAGGAAGCGGTCGACACGGTGAACGACTCACGGTACGGGCTGTCGGCGGCCATCTACACCCGGGACGTGAACGCGGCGATGCGCGCCACGCAGCGACTCGACACCGGGATCGTCTACGTGAACGCGCCAACCATCGGCGCGGAGATCCAGCTGCCGTTCGGCGGGACGAAGCACACCGGCAACGGATATCGCGAGGCCGGTCGCCGCGGCGTCGAGCAGTTCAGCGAGACGAAGACGGTCTACGTCGACTACTCGGGCCGCCTGCAGCGGGCGCAGATCGACAACCGTCCGCCCGTCTAGCGCGTTTCGGCCCAGGTCTTGCCCTGCTCGACGTCGTGGTCGTGGGGGAGGCCGAGCAGGCGCTCCGCGATGATGTTGCGCAGCACCTCGGACGTGCCGCCGCCCACGGTGAGCGCGGGACTGAAGAGGAACCCGCGCTCCCACTGCGCCCACTCGGGGCGCGTGTCGTGGACCATGCCGTACGCGCCGAGTAGCTCCTTGCCGAGGCGGAACACCCGGGTGCCGTGCGGGTCGGCGAGCGCCTTGCGCAGTGACGCGTCGGGTCCTGGCTTCTTGTTCACCGCGGCCGAGATCATCCGCAGCTTGTGGTAGCGGAGGATCTCGCCCTCGATGAAGAGGTTGGCAAGCCGCTGGCGCTGGACCGCGTCGCTGAGGCCGCCGCGCGCCCGGATCTCGTCGACGAGCGTGCGAGCGCTCGGGCCGTAACCCCACTGCGCGCCCGAGCCCGTCGACAGCGAGACGCGCTCGTTGGCGAGTGTCGTCTTGGCCATTCCCCACCCGAGGTTCTCCTCGCCGATGAGGTTCTCGCCTGGCACGCGCACGTCGGTGAAGAACACCTCGTTGAAGCCCGTCGTACCGGTCATGTTGCGGATCGGGCGCACCTCGATGCCGGGCAGGTCCATCGGGACGATGAAGTACGAGATGCCGCGGTGCTTCGAGACGTCGGTGCGCGTGCGCGCGATGAGGATGCCGAACTTCGCATGCTCGGCGAGCGACGTCCAGATCTTCTGGCCGTTCACGACGTACACGTCGCCGTCGCGGATCGCTCGCGTCGACAGGTTTGCGAGGTCCGAACCGGCTCCCGGCTCACTGAAGAGCTGGCACCAGAGCTCCTCGGCCGCGAGCATCGGCCACAAGTAGCGCTCCTTTTGCGTCTCGCTCCCGAGCGCGAGCACGATCGGCCCGCAGTGCCCGATGCCGATCGGGTTCACGGGCTTGGTCACACCCGCGCGCCGCATCTCGTCCTCGATGATCAGTTGCAGCTCGGGGTCGGCGTCGAGCCCATAGGGCTTCGGCCAGTGCGGCACCACGTACCCGGCGTGCGCGAGCTCACGCGGCGAGGGCGTCGGGTGCTCCGCGAACCACCTTCGCACCTCGACGCGCCGCGGATCGTCCTCGGCGGGCAGATCGATGTCCATGCTCGGCGGCGTCTACGGCATCTCGGAGCCGACGATCCACATGGCGAAGTACTGGGCGGCACCACCGTATGCGTGGCCGAGTGCGCGGCGGGCGCCGTCGATCTGGTGCTCGCCGGCGAGGCCCCTCACCTGGAGCGCGGCTTCCGCGAAGCGCAGCATGCCCGACGCGCCGATCGGGTTCGACGACAGCACACCGCCCGACGGGTTGATCGGGATGTCGCCCTCCATCGACGTCGCGCCGCTCTCGGTGAGCTTCCATCCCTCACCGACCGCGGCGAAGCCGAGGTTCTCCATCCACATCGGCTCGTACCAGCTGAAGGGCACGTAGATCTCGGCGACGTCGATGTCCTCGCGGGGGATCGTCACGCCGGCCTGCTTGTAGACGTCGGCCGAGCAGTCGCGACCGGCCCGCGGGTTCACGGGGTCGCGCCCGGGGAACCACCCGAGCTCGGTGCGCACCGCCGTGCCGTGCACCCACGCGGGGGGCCGCGCCGACCGCCGACCGCCGGACTCGTCGGTGAGCACCATCGCGCACGCACCGTCGGACGTCGGGCACGACTCGAGCCGATGGATCGGATCCCAGACGAACGGCGACTCCAGGACCATCTCGATCGAGATGTCGGGGATCTGCAAGTGCGCGTACGGGTTCTTCAGCGCGTTCTGGCGGTCCTTCACCGCGACCATCGGCCCGACGTAGTCGGGGGCACCCGACCGCTCGATGTACGCGCGGATGTGCGGGGCGAAGTAGCCGCCAGCGCCGACACCACCGCTGCGTCCGCTCGAGAACGCGAAGTTCGTGTCGCCTTCGGACTGCTTCTCGAACGCGAGGGTGAGCACGCGCTCGTGCACGCGCGAGGAGATGAGGTGCGACGCGACGACCGCGGTGGAACCGCCGACGCTTCCCGCCGTGTGCACCCGCATGATCGGCTTGCCGGCCGCACCCACCGCGTCCGCGAGGTACACCTCCGGCATCATCACGCCTTCGAAGATGTCGGGCGCGGTCCCGATGACGACCGCGTCGATGTGCTTCCACGTCATCTCGGCATCGTCCAGCGCGCGTTGCGCGGCTTCGCGGCACAAGCCCGCGAGCGAGACGTCGTCGCGGCACTTCGCGAGCTTCGTCTGCCCGACCCCGACCACTGCGGTGCGCTCGGCCATCAGTTCCGACCCTCCACGACGCAGACCAGGTTCTGTTGCAGGCACGGACCCGACGACGCGTGCCCGAGCGCGCGGCCGCAGCCGTTCATCACCTGCCGGGCGGCCTCGCCGATGCGGACCAGGCCCGTGACCATCGTCGGATTGCCGACCACGGCGCCCCCCGACGGGTTGACGCGCACCCCGGCGCCGAGCCCGAGTGCCTCGGCGAGGATCAGCTCCTCGTGCGAGCACACTGCGGTGAGCTCCGCGACCTCGACGTCCGCGGCTCGGGCCTTCTCGCCGGCTACCTGGGTCGACGGTGAGGTCGAGAGGTCGCGCACGCCCGGATAGTGAGGATCGACGCGGTGGTCGATGCCGGCGATCCACGCGGGCCGATCACACACGTCCTTCGCGCGGTCGCCGGCGACGAGCACGATGGCGGCGGCACCGTCGACCGGGGGACCGATGTCGTGCTCGCGCAAGACGCCGACGAGCGGATCCTTCGCGAGGAGATCGTCGGCGGCGAAGTCGCCCGACACCGCGGCATACGGGTTGTCCTTCGCGGCGCGCCGCCGGGCGGCGACGATCTCCGCGAGGTCGCGCTCGGTGTGCCCGGTGCGGTCGAGGACAGCCTGGGCCTGGAGCGCGGCGAGCGACACGTAGTCGGCGCCGAGCGGCGACAGGTAGTAGGGGTCGAACTGGAACAGCAGCGTCTCGCGCAGGTCCGTGCTCAACGCCGCTCGTCCGGACGAGAAGACGAGCGCGACGTCGACGTCGCCGTGCTGGAGCCGCACCCATGCCTCGTACAGCGCCCACGCGCCGTCCATCTCGACGTGCGACTCGGAGATCGGCGGCCAGGCGCCCGCGGCTTCGAGCATCTGCACGAACGTGAACGTGCCGCCGGTCAGGTAGTCGGCGCTCCCCGAGCACGTGAACCCGACGTCGCGGCGCGTCATGCCGACGCTCCCGAGGGCTTCGGTGATCGTGGGGATGAGCATGAGCGTCTCGGTCTGTCCGGGCGGCTGGTCGAGTGGTGCCTGGGCGAACGAGACGATGGCGACGTCGCGCATCGGAGCTCCCTAGAGAATGTGCTCGGCGTACTGCTCGAGCGGGGCGTCGGGCTCGCCGGTCGGGCGCCAGCCCGTCACGGCGCTGCCGAGGCCGATGCCACGCGCCGCGCCTTCCGGCTTGTCGGATCGCTGGTCCTCGGGCAGCCACACCGCCTCGACGCGCAGGCCGGTGTGCACGTCGGCGATGGGGATGCCGTCGAGGCGTTGCATGGAGATCGTCGAGTCGGAGCCGTCGAGCAGGATCGTCGCCTGGACGTAGTCCTCCTTCTCTTCCTGCCCGGGATACTGCAGCGGCGTGATGACCGAGAACGTGGTCACCGTGCCGCGCGGCGCGATGTCGACCTCGTGCTGGTCGGTGGTCTCGACGACGCACAGCGGGCAGTAGCCGCGTGCCGGCACGTACACCTTGCCGCACGACGGGCACTCGTGGCCGACGATGCGTCCCTCCGCGAGCTGCTTCGCCGAGCGGCGGGCGAGCACCGACGGCTCGGGGACCTTGTACTCGACCTTGGTGTGGTGGCTCATGAACTGGACCGGTTGGTTCACCTCAGGCCTCCGGCTCGAAGCAGGCGATGTCGCGGATGTGGCCCTGGCGTTCGTCGGCCCAGCGGATGCGGACACGCATACCGGGCGACACGTCGGCGGGCGACGCGACGTCGAGGGCGTGCAGCAGCGTCGTGTCGGCGCCGTCGAGGCGGACCTGCACCCACGCGAACGGCCGGTCGAGCGGGTGGGTCCGCATCGGTTCGTGCACCCAGGCGAAGCGCTCCACCACGCCAGCCGACCCGACGTCGACGGTCTGCGCGATCGCCTCACCCGTGTCGGGGTCGTATTCGAGCGGTGGGACGAGCACGCGGCCGGCGGCGGTCTTGGCGCCGATCACCTTCTGGTCACGCAGGCCGCCGAGGAAGGCGCCGATCACCGGACCGACGCTGCGGCGGTAGGGGAACTCCAACGTCCACGTTGCCACGACCGGGATTCGATCAGAGCGGTCACCGGCTGGGCAAGACGTCGTAGAACATGTTTCACTGGGCCTGTGGCCTGGAACATCGCCGACCTCATCGAGCACGCCGTCGACGCGGTTCCCGATCGTGTCGCGATCATCTGCGGCGACCGCGAGGAGACCTACGCGCAGCTCGACGACCGCGCCAACCGCCTCGCCCACCATCTCGCCGCCAGCGGCGTGCGCCCGGGCGAGCACGTGGGCGTCTACGGCTTCAACAGCCTCGAGTTCGTCGAGACGATCCTGGCGGCCTACAAGATGCGGGCGGTTCCGATCAACGTCAATTACCGCTACGTCGAGGCGGAGCTGCGCTACCTGTTCGACAACGCGGATCTCGTCGCGCTCGTCCACGACGAGCAGTTCACCCCCCGGATCGCGGCCGTGCGCGACTCGCTCCCGCTGCTGAAGCACCTGCTCCCGATCGGTCCCGAGTACGAAGCGGCGCTTGCGGCGGCTGCTCCAGGGCGAGACTTCGGGCCGCGCAGCGACGACGACATCTACATCCTCTACACCGGCGGCACGACGGGCATGCCCAAGGGCGTCGTGTGGCGGCAGGAGGACGTGCTGCGCGTGCTCGGCGGTGGGATCGACTTCAACACCGGCGAGAAGATCGAGGATGAGTACCGCTTCTCGAAAGCCGCGGCCGAGTCCGACGAGGGCAAGACGATCATCATCGCGCCGCTCATGCACGGTGCCGCCCAGTGGGGGATGATCAACGGTCTCGCGAATGGCCGCAGCATCGTCCTGATGCCGAAGTTCGACGCGCACGAGGTGTGGAAGGCGGTCGAGAAGCACCGCATCACGAGCCTCAACGTCACCGGCGACGCCATGGCGCGCCCGCTGATCGAGGCACTCGACGAAGCCCACTACGACGTCTCCTCGCTCGCGTCGGTCGCGAGTACGGCCGCGGTGTTCTCCGGCGCGGTCAAGGAGCGGTTCCTCGACCGGTTCCCGAATCTCGTGATCGCGGAGGCCGTCGGCTCGACCGAGACCGGATACAACGGTGCGACGATCATCGTGAAGGGCCAGGAGCTGAAGCCCGGCCTGCCGACCGTGCGGATGGGTCCCGACACCGTCGTGTTCGACGACGACTACAACATCGTGCAGCCCGGGTCGGGCGTCGTCGGCAAGATGGCGCGCGGCGGCAACGTGCCCCTGCGCTACCACAAGGACCCGGAGAAGTCGGCGGCGACGTTCGTCACGGTCGGCGGCAAGCGCTGGGCGGTGTCGGGCGACCTCGCGCTGGTCGAACCGGACGGATCGTTGACGCTGCTCGGGCGCGGTTCGGTGTGCATCAATTCGGGCGGCGAGAAGATCTTTCCCGAGGAGGTCGAGGCCGCCTTGAAGGCGCACCCGGGCGTGTTCGACGCGGTCGTCGTTGGTGTCCCCGACGAACGGTGGGGTGAGCGGGTCGCGGCCGTGGTGCAGCCGCGTGACGGCAAGCACCTGACGCTCGAAGACATCGACCGTCACTGTCGTGAGCACGTCGCCGGTTACAAGGTGCCCCGGGAGCTGCACCTCGTCGAAGCGATCGAGCGCTCGCCGAGCGGCAAACCCGACTACCCGTGGGCCAAGAAGGTCGCGACAGGAGGGATCTCGTAATGCACAACGAGCTGTGCGAGAAGCTGGGGATCGAGTTCCCGATCTTCGCTTTCAGCCACTGCCGCGACGTCGTTGCCGCGGTGACCAACGCGGGCGGCATGGGCGTGCTCGGCGCGCTCGCGTTCACGCCCGAGCAGCTCGAGATGGAGATCAACTGGATCGAGCAGGAGGTGAAGGGCAAGCCTTACGGGGTCGACGTGGTGATCCCGGCGTCGCACGTCGGCAGCGGCATCGAAGATGTGGGCGACCTCATGCCGAAGCTCAAGGAGATGGTGCCGCAAGCGACCCTCGACTGGATCGACAGCGTGCTGGACGAGCTGGGGGTCGCGCCGCTCCCCGAGGGCGCGTCCGCCGAAACCGACGAGGGCAGCGGCGGGATGATGGGTGGCGGCCTGCTCGGCTGGACGACGGCGACGTCGGCGCCGCAGGTCGAGGTCGCGCTGAACCACGACATCTCCTTGCTCGTCAACGCGCTCGGGCCGCCGCCCAAGGACGTCGTCGACGCCGCCCACGACCACGGGGTGATGGTCGCCGCGCTCGTCGGCCGCGCCGACCAGGCCGAGAAGCAGGTCGCACAGGGCGTCGACATCATCGTCGCGCAGGGCACGGAGGCCGGCGGGCACACCGGTGAGATCGCGACGATGGTCCTCGTCCCCGAGGTCGTGGAGCGCGTGTCGCCGACTCCGGTGCTCGCGGCCGGCGGCATCGGTTCGGGCAAACAGATGGCTGCGGCGATGGCGCTCGGCGCGTCGGGCGTATGGACGGGGTCCATCTGGCTCACCGTCGCCGAGAGCAACACGTCACCCGACGGCATGCAACGTCTCTTCGACGCGTCCTCGCGCGACGCCGTGCGGTCACGCTCGCTCACCGGCAAGCCCGCGCGCATGCTGCGCAACGAGTGGACGATGGCGTGGGAGCGCGACGACTGCCCCGGCACGCTCCCGATGCCCCTCCAATTCATGGCGACGCAGAAGGCGCGCGCCCGGATGGCGCGATCCCGACCGGAGCTGTTCGCCATGCCGGTCGGCCAGATCGTCGGCTCGCTGCACCAAGTCCGCACGACGCGCCAGGTCGTGCTCGACATGGTGCAGGAGTACGTCGACACGGTGGAGAAGATGGCGGGCGGCCTCGGCGAGTAGCCGAGGTGCTTCGGCCCGGTCGCGGCCGGGTACACGGCGGCCATGGAGAGTGGAGCACTGATGATGGCCGTCGCTCTGGCGCTGGCGCTCGGGGCACTTGCCTTCCTCATCTATACAACGGTCAAGAGCATCCTCAACGAACGGAATCCCCGCCGAAGCGTCTGGCGCGAGTTCGGCCTCGGGCTCGCACTGATGATCCTGTTCTTCGTGACCTGGATCGGCCAGGCCATCACCCAGTGGCAGACCTACACCGACGAGCAGCGCACGCACGGCGAACCGGTCGAGCTCGGCGACTTCGTGTCGGAGTTCGGGCAGTCGACGCTCGAGAATTGGCAGTCGGAGTTTCTCCAGCTGTTCTCGTTCGTCACGCTGGCGGCCTTGTTCATCCACAAGAACAGCGCCGAATCGAAGGACGGTGAGGAGAAGCTCGAGGCGTCGTTGCGGCGCATCGAGGAGCGGCTCGGAACGCTGCCCGACGACGCGCCGACCGAAGCGGGCCAGCAATGGAAGCTGCCGGAGACGCCGCTCATCGTCGAGGACGAGGTCGAGCTCGACTCGCGCTCGCGCGACGAGCTGCTCGCCGAAGCGGAGAAGCGCGGCATCAGCGGGCGTTCGCGCATGAGCAAGAAGGAGCTGAGCCGAGCGCTGCGCGAGCGCTGAGGCGCGCGCGTCACGGCCCGGCGCGCGGAAAGACCTGGTAGCTGGTCTCGCGCCTACGGCATGCCCGCCACCGACACGATGGGCGACGGCGGCGGGCTCGCCCCGAGGGAGCCGAGGAACGGCAGGCTCGAGAAGTTGAAGATGCCGCCGTCCTCGGCGACCATCAGGTAGCCGTCACCGAAGCGAACCATCCCGGTCACCGGCTTGTTGAGCACGGTGCCCCCCATCGAACCACGGAACGGCGCGTCGAACGCGAAGACCCCTCCGTCGTACGCGACGAGCCAGTACCCGACCCCGTCGGCGTCCGGTACGAGCGACATCACCGGCGCGTTGAGGCGGACGTTGCCCATCGATCCGTAGAACTGGGCGTCGCCGAACGCGAAGACCCCGCCGTCCGACGCGACCATGTAGTAGCCGTTGCCCGAAGGCGTGGGGATCGAGTCGAGCACCGGGCCGTTGAGCGGGATGCTCCCGAGATCGCCGAAGTGGCGCGCGTCGCCGAATGCGAACACGCGGCCCCGACTCGTGAACATCCAGTATCCGCCGCCCGACGGCGTCCGGGAGAGACTGGTCACCGTCTCTCCGGGCGTCAGACCAGTCGCTCCGCCGAGGTACGCAGCGTTGCCGAACGCGAACACGTGCCCGTGTTCGTTCACGATCCAGTAGCCGTGGCCCGACGGTGTCGGCTCGAGGTCGACCGCCGAGTTGGTCGGTGCGTTGCCGAGGTGCGGCGCGTTGCCGAAGGGATACACGACGCCCGCGCGGCTCACCATGGAGTAGCCGGTCGCCGGCGTCGCCGGCGTCGGCGGCGGTGGTGGCGGTGGTGGCGGCGGTGGCGGCGCCGGCGGCGTGTCCACCGTCCAGGTGAAAGTGCCGGAGGCGCCCGCGGCGCCGTCGGTGACGGTCGTCGTGATCGCGTAACGGCCGGCCGCGCCGGTGGCGAGCGTGCCGGAGATCGAGCCGCTCGCCGCGTCGATCGCCACGCCCGGTGGCAAGCCCGCGGCTCCGTAGGTGAGGCGGTCGCCGTCGGCGTCGGTCGCTCCTACGAGGAACGCGACCGCGTCCCCTTCGGCGTTCCTGCGGTCGGCGAGCGTGGCGAGCGCCGGCGCGGAGTTGACCACCGTGACCGCGCCCGAGGTGCGCGGCGCGCCCTCTGCGATGCCGTCGAACGCCACGACTCGTACAGAGATCGCGTCGCCCTTGTCGCCGTGACCCGCGACCGACAGATCCAGCGTCGACCCCGTCTGGCCCGCGATCGCAACGCCGTTCTTCCGCCACTGGTAGCGCAGGGTGATCGGGTCACCGTCGGGATCGTGCGCGTTCACGTCGACGGACACAATCTGGTCGGTGCGAGGCGCGGCGGGAACGATCGTCGCGCTCGTGACCACTGGCGCCCTGTTCCCGCCGAAGTCGATCGACAGCTCGTAGATCTTGCCGTCGTTCTCCGCCGGGTCGGGACCGTTGTCGACGCCGCGGTCGGTGATCCACAACGTGCGCCGGTCGGGATGCAAACTTCCGGGGGCGATCTCGATCCCCGCCGCCGCGAGCGCCCCCGTCGGCCGGATGTCGACCATCCGCAACAGGGCGCCGCTCTTGTCGAGCTCGTAGGCGGCGTGCGAGCGCTGGTCGACGAGCCACAGCGTGTCGTTCCGGGCGTCGTAGGTAATGCCCTCGGGGTCGCGCAGTCCGTGGACGGCGACGTCGAAGTTCGACCAGACGTCGTCCGCCGTCCCGAACGCGCCATCGCCCCCGCGCGCGACGCGGTAGATCTCGACGTCGACACCGTCGACGATGAAGACGTCGCCCGACGCGGAGTCGTACGCGACGTCCTCGGGATCGCCGGAATGGGCGGAGGTGCTGAAGTCGCTGCGCGCGTCGTCGGCCGTGCCGTAGCGCCCGTCGGGTCCCGGCTGCACGAACGTGATCCGGTCGGCGTTGTCGTCCGAGACGACCAGCGCACGATCCGACGGCCGGTACGACAGCCCTGTCGGCTCCGACGAGAACGCGGGATGCGTCGTGCCCGTCGCGGTCACGGCCCCGCCGGGCTGGATCTGCCACAGGTTCACGCCGTGGTATCCCGCGCCCGTCTCCTCCTCGACCTCGGCGTCGCTCACCACGAACCGGCCGCGATCGGGGAGATACACGATCGCCGACGTGTCCGGTGACGCGGGCGACCACCTGAACGCGTCGATCGTCTGCACGAGCACCGACGGCTCGAGCGCGGCGGCGTTGGGTGCGATGTCGTCGCCGAGCGACAGCTCGACGACCTCGGCATCGCCGTTCGCGACGTACAAGCTCGCCTCGCTCGGCGCGTCGGTCGAGTCCGCACTGGGGCCGACGACGACGGCGCGCGGTTCGAGGACGCCGATCGACGCCAGGTCGTACACGGCGGAGACGGCGCCGTCCGGTCCGATGGCGTGCAGCCGTGCCGCCGCTTCGTCGAGGACGTACTGCTGCCCGGTGGCCTCGTCGTGCGCGGTGAGGCCCGACGTAGCCGAGACCGCCAGCGGCAACTCGTCGGCCTCGCGCACGCCCACGAGCATCAGGGCTTCCGTCGGTGGATGGGGTTCCGCCGCTCCCGCGCGCGTCATCCACGACCCCGCCACCACGACTCCCACGAGGACTGCTCCACCGATACGGCGCATTTGCGCACACCACCACTCCCGGCGCGCGTGCTGGACCCGGCGAACGGCGTATCCGGCGCACCGCGAACGCCGGAGCGAGAACATGGTTGTACGCATGCAAGTATGTGCGGTACGATGCCGGTCGTGACGGCCGATCCTGCGCCCGCGACCGAGCGCGGGGACCTCCGAGCGATCCTCGAATTCACCGAGTTCGTCGGGTCGAAGGCGCGCTCGCTCCAGCAGCGCGAGCGGATCGTGCGCGCGGCGCGCGTCCCGGTCACGTCGGCCAACGTGGTCGCGCTGCGCATCGTGGCGCGGCACGGGCCGATCGCGGTGTCGGAGGTCGCGAAGCGGCTCGGCGTCGATCAGTCGACCGCGAGCCGCCAGCTCCGGCCGCTCGAGGAGCACGGTCTCGTGACGCGCGCGGGCGACGACAACGACCGCCGTGTCGCGTGGCTGAGCGCGACGGCGAAGGGCCGCAACGCCTTGGCTCGCCTCGACGACGTGATCATGAACGACTTCGACGTCGCACTCGGCGACTGGTCCGCGGAGGACCGCGCCGCGCTCGCGACCTTGCTCGACCGCTTTCGCACCGGCCTCCAGCAGACCCGCACCGACGCATCGGGCTGGTCGATCTCGAAAGGACTCTGACGTGCCGATGAAACCCGACGACCACTACACGATCATCTCGTCCGACTGCCATGCGGGCGGCAGCCACGAGATGTACCGCGAGTACCTCGAGGAGAGGTACCTCGACGACTTCGACGCGTGGCGCGAGAAGTACCGGAACCCGTTCTCCGATCTGCGCGGCAAGCGGCGCACGCGCAACTGGGACGACGACTACCGCAACGGCCAGATGGAGGAGGACGGTGTCGTCGCCGAGGTCGTGTTCCCCAACACGGTGCCTCCGTTCTTCCCGAGCTTCGTACTGTTCGCGCGGCCGCCGAAGCCCAGTGAGTACGAGCACCGGCGGGCCGGCATCCGTGCCCACAACCGCTGGATGGCGGACTGGTGCGCTCGCTTTCCGGAACGGCGCGCGGGCATCGGGCAGATCTTCCTCAACGACGTCGACGACGCGATCGAAGACGCGACCTGGATTGCCGAGCACGGCCTGCGCGGCGGTGTCCTCATCTCGGCGATCCCGCCCGACGTCGACTACGTGAAGCCGCTCTACCACCCCGACTACGACCGCCTGTGGGCGGCGTTGCAGGATCTCGATCTCGTCGTGAACTCGCACGGGGGGACGGGCGGCCCCGACTATGGCAAGTTCCCCGTCGCGGCGCTCTTGTTCATCACCGAAGTCGGGTTCTACTCGCAGCGGCCGTTCGCGCAGCTCCTGCTGTCGGGTGTGTTCGAGCGATACCCGCGCCTGAAGTTCGTCATGACCGAGATGGGCTGCGCGTGGCTGGTTCCGATGTTGCAGCACTTCGACCGTGTGCTGGCGCAAATCCGTGACAAGGGCGCCATCGGCGAGATGCGCTACTCGGCCGAGCACATTCTTCCGCGCTCCGCGACGGAGTACTTCCGCCAGAACTGCTGGGTCGGCGTCAGCCAGCCCGGCCCCGACGACGCGGCGGCCCGGCATGCGCTCGGCGTCGACAAGTTCATGTGGGGGAGCGACTATCCGCACGACGAGGGCACCTACCCGTTCACGCGTGAGCACCTCCGCCAGCTCTTCGCGGACGCCCACCCCGACGAGCTGCAGCAGATCCTCGGCGGCAACGCGGCCGCGCTCTACGGCTTCGACATGCAGGCGCTCGCACCCATCGCGGCGAAGTACGGCCCGACGGTCGCCGAGCTCGCGCAGCCGCTCGACGAGCTGCCTGCCGAACCGAACGAGGCGCTCCTCAAAGCCGTGCGCTGACGCGTCGGCGGCCCGACTGAACGATCGCCGCGTGCCCGGCGTCTCACGGGCATGCGGCGAACGATCGTCCTGCTCGGGCTGACGGTGCTGGTGCTCGCGGGCTGCGGGGATCCGCCCGCGACCGTCGAGGTCGGCGGCACACCCCCCATGCCCGTCGAGACCGACGGCGGGCGTGACCTGTTGTTCCTCGGGGCTGGGACGGGCGTCCGCGTGTTCGACGCCGCGTCGTCGTCGGTGACGCTCGAGGCCGAGCCTGCAGTGCCCTCGCAGCAGGGGACCGCGGTCTTCCGGGCCATCCCGCGCGCCGGTGGGACGGAGGTCACGGCGTTCGACCCGGAGTCCGGCGACGCGCGCTGGTCGACGCTGCTGCCCGAGCCGCTCGAGCTGCGCATCGCGGCGCAGGACGGCAGCCGCGCGGTGCTGGGTCCCGTTCGACCCGACGACGGTTCGGTCGCCGCGCGCGAGCGCACTCGATTGACCGTCGTGGGCGCCGACGACGTCCGCAGCTACGACGTGGAGGGGAACGTGGAGCCGGAGACGTTCTCCATCGACGGCTCGAAGCTCTTCCTGATCGACTACCTTCCCGCGCTCGCGCCGGTCGAGTACACGCTCCGCCTGCTCGATCTCGAAACCGGCGAGGTCGGCGAGGTGTACGACGCGCACGGCGGGCATCGCGAACCCATGCGGGGCTCGGCGCGCACGCAGGTGTACTCACCCGACGGGACGCGCCTCTACACGTACTACGCGATCACCGGCGAGCCGTACTACGAACACCTCCGCGGGCCGTACTACGCGTTCGTGCACGTGCTCGACCTCGAGGAGGGATGGGCGCACTGCGTCGTGCTCCCGAAGCCGTTCGGAACGCCGGGAGCGTCGGGAGCAACCGGGACCATGAACCCCGGGCTCACCGTCTCACCCGATGGCCGGCACGTGTTCGTCGCCGACCCGAACCTGGGGATGGTCGGCGAGCTCGACACCGAGCTGTTGCGGGTAACGCGGACCGCGGACGTGGGGCGGATGCGGCCGGGCGCGGCCGCGTCGGCCGCCGCGACCGGCGGGGAGCTCGTGCTCGCGTTCGACGACGACCTCCTTGCCGTCGAGCGTGGTGGCCTGACCGTCACGGCGACGCTGCGAGCGACGCAACCGGTCGGCGCGTTGCACGTCACGCGCGCACGCCTCTATGTCGCGCTCGCCGACCGCGTCGAGGTGTACGACCTTGCGCGGCTCGGATCGGCCGGCTGGTACGAGCGGCTCGACGACCTCGTCGTGGGGAGCGAGCCCGTGGAGTACTTCGATCCGAGCGACGTCCCGCTCGATGCGACGAATGACGTCGTGAAGTGCGCGTGTTGACCCGAGCGCGGGGGATTGATCGAGAATGCGAACGTGGACGAGCCGGATCCGCGGCTGATTCGTGCCGCCGCCGGCGGCGACCACGACGCGTTCTCCGATCTGGTGCGCGCGTGGCAACTACCGGTGGTTCGCTACCTGGAGCGCCTCTTGGGCGACCGCGCCGCGGCCGAGGACGTGGCACAGGAGGCCTTCCTGCGGTGCTACGTGCACCTCGGCCGCTACACGTTCAAAGGCAAGTTCTCGACGTGGCTGATGAGCATCGCGCACAACGCGGGGATCGACGCGGTGCGCAAACGAGCGCGTGGGGAACGGGCGACGGCGCGGCTCCCACCCCCGCGCCCGTCGTCCGACCCCGCCATGCGCGTCGAGCTCGCGGAAGCGCTCGCGCAGCTTCCCGTGAAGTTGCGTTCCGCGATCCTGCTCGTCGAGGTCACGGGCTTGCGGTACCGAGAGGCGGCCGACGTTCTGGGCGTACCGGAGGGAACCGTCAAGAGTCGTGTCTCACACGCGCGCGAACGGCTCGTCGCCTGGATGCGCGCAGGAGAGGATGAGTCGGATGCGGTGCGCTGACGCGCGCAGGGCGCTGTCGGCCCGGTTCGACGACGAGCTCGACACTCGGCGCGCGAGCGCGCTACGCGACCACGTCGGCGGATGCCGCGCCTGCGCCGCGTACGACGAGCATCTGCACTCCGTGCGCGCCGCGTTGCGAATCGCGCCGGTCGAGCACGTCCCCGACCTTGCCACGCGCGTCCGCGCGCGCCTCGACGAGTACCGACCGCGCCCCCGGCCCGTACGCGCCCGCTCGCTCGTCGCCGCGTTCGCGGCCGCGTTCGTTGCGGGCGCGTCGTTCGTCGGCCTGACCGACGGTCCCGATCCGGTCGGCGCGCGCGACCTCTCGGGTGCGGTCGTGCGCGCCCAACGTTCCGTCGAGTCGCTCGTCGCCGAGGTCGGCATCGTCGAGCGAGGCTGGCATCCTGCGGTGCCCGAGCGCGTGTTGCGCGGGAGGGTCGTGTACCGCGCTCCGGAATCGTTCGCGCTGACCCTGCGCGACGACACCTCGTATCCGTCCGACGACTGGGTGCGCGACGACGTCGACGTCGTGATCGACGGCGCGACATCCTGGGAGCGCGCGGTCGTCCGGTGCCCGCGGGACGCGCTCCCCGGCTGCACGCCCCGCGAGCCGCGCGTGCGTACGCTCGTCGGCCGGGAACCGTTCCCCGACGCGACACCGGCTCCGCTCGACCTGGTCGTCCCGGTGCGGAGCTTCGCCCGCAGCGCGGCGGTCGAGGATCTCGGGACGCGCCGCATCGGCAGCCGCGACGCCGTGGGAGTGCGGGTGACGGCCGCGCAGGTCGACCCGCTGCTGCGTGGGCTGCGCGGCCTCGGCAACGCCCGCGAGCTTCATCCGACCGACCTGGTCGAGCTGTGGCTCGACGGCGACTCGATGGTGCCGCTCGCGCTCGACGTGCGCGCCGCGCCCACCGAGGAGCGAGCCGAGTGGGGCGCGCGCCACGGCTACGACGACGGCAGCGCCGTAGTCCTGTCGGTGCGCTGGTCGGGCGTGGTCATCGACGGACCGGTGCCCGCCGGCGCGTTCGACGGGCCACCCTCCGGCGGTGTGGTGCGCGACGCGGGTTTCGCGGTCTCGGAACCGCACCTCGATCCGGGATGGCTGCCGCCGGGGATGCGGCCCGTGCGCGAGGGAGTCGTGCGGGTCGCCGACGGTCCGGAGGTACGTGTCGGCGCGTGGTCCGACGGGGTTGCGTGGGTGAAGGTCGGCGTCACCGGACAGTGGGCGGGCGGCCGGTTGTTCGGCGACCTCGGGCCCGTCGTGCGCGAGGTCGCGACTGCCAGCGGTGTGGTCTACGTCGACGAGCGTGGCGAACGAGTGGCGCTCCACGCGCCCGGGCAGGACCTCGTCGTCACCGGGAGTGTCGCGACCGACGAGCTCGTGCGCGTGGCGACGTCGCTGGGTGTCGCAGGCGAGACGGTCCCCTCGAGCTGGGACGAGGCAGCGACCGTCGACCTCGACGAGCTGCGCGGCGCGAACCTGCTCCTCCCGGCGAGCGAGGTCGAGCCCGCGGCGCGCCGCACGGGCGAGACGGTCACGCTGGCGTACGCGGGACCCGGGGCGCGCGGTTTCCTGGTGGTCGAGGCTCCCGGGACCCAGCTCGCGCCGCCGTTCGACCCAGACGCGCGCGCCGTGGAGCTGCGGGGCACGATCGCCCGCTGGAGCCCGCAGCTCGGCACGCTCGAGTGGGTCGAGGACGGCCTCGTCATCGCGTTGACCAGTCGCACGCTCGCACTCGGCGAGGTCGTCGCGCTCGCCGAGGGGATGGCGCAGCCGTGAAGCGTGTTGCGCTCGTCGCGGGTGTCGTCGTGCTCGGTGCGGTGCTCGGCGCGGGAGCCGTGCTCGCGTTGGACGGCGCGCGCGACGGTGGCAGCAGCACCGTCGCGATCTCCGATCCTCCGGAGGCGGCTGATCCAGCCGTCCGGAGCGATCCGGTGCTCCTCGTGTGGACGTCGGGTGGGCTCCCACCCGATCTCGCGGCGCGCGTCGGTGACCTTGCGTCGGCGACGCGGACGACCGAGGTGCGCGGCGACCTCGTCGAGATGATCGACCCGGATGCACCGGACGGTTTCGTCGTACCGCTCGACGCGCTGTCGATCGACGCTTCCTCCTACGCATCCTTCCTCCCGAAAGGCGCCGCCGAGACGGTCGCGGAGCTCGCGCCGGGTGAAGCAGTGCTCGGGACGACGTCCGCGCAACTCCGCGATGCACGGCCCGGCT